>SDBS01000332.1_pt1 | contig 44080 bp, 27 predicted proteins | sample 2277091 | NCBI WGS metagenome assembly SDBS01 (sample SAMN10404972, study PRJNA504765) | marine sediment metagenome | isolation source: marine sediment core GS10_PC15, 163 cmbsf | place: Arctic Ocean: Southern Knipovich Ridge | collected 2010
CTCGCAACCCAGCGCCTCTGCCGCCGCCTGCGCTACCACGTCAGGCGCAACCTCAACTTGCCTGGCCAAGGCCGGCAACACGCCCGGTGAAGCATCGGCCAAGGCCGACTGAAGCTCACCGTCGATCCGCGCTTTTAACGCTGCCGCAAATTTCTCGTGAATCGTCGCCAATTGCGTTTTGCCCTCTTATACTGCCGCCGTCATGCTCGCCTTGTATCTCCGGAGGCGTTCTTGAGACCGCTGGCTATTAGCAAGAGCCGTCTCGAGTTCTAGTACATGAGCATCAAATCGCTATCCGGATAATTCGAAGGTAGTTCGGCAAGCTTTAGATCTCTCTCCGAGAGGTACTTCAGGTCCTCGAACTGATCGTCTCGCAGGATCACCGGCCGCAGGAAGACAAACAGCGTGCTCTCCACATCACCTTTGTCCACGAACCTAAAGAGGTGTCCCAGAACCGGGATGTCCCCCAGCCAGGGCACCTTCGTGGCCGTGTCGCTGGAGTCCATGCGCTTCAACCCGCCGACAATCACCGCGTGGCCGTTCGGTATCGTGATCTCGCTCGTCAGGCTGTTGGTCTGCCTGGGCGGAGGGATCCCGCCTCCGCCCTCCCCGGCAAAACTGTTAAGCGTAACCGAGTATCGCAATTGCAGGTGATCGCCCTCGCTTATGTGCGGCGTGACGGTCAGCGTCATGCCGGCTGAGGCGTAGCCGGCGAAACTCGTCGTCGAGACCGTATCGGACGCGTTAACGCTCGTAAACGGGGCCTCAGAGACGCTCGTCAGCGTGGCCGTCGCGTTGTCATTCACCAACACCCTCGGGGCCGAGACCACCTTGGCCCGGCCACAGGTGGTCAAAGCCTTGATCACGGCGTTTAGCTCTGTCGGGCCGATTAGCGCCCCATTGAAACCCACGCCCGGCTTCAGAGCCAAGGCGCCTGAGACCGGATCCACAGTGCTCAGGCCGAACGCACTGAACACCAGATAGTCGTGATCGCCAATCGAGCCGGCATGCGAAAGATCAATGCCAAGCGAAAAATCCTCCGACGTATCCAGCGTCACCAGCGTCGCCTCGATCATCACCTGAGGCCGGCGCTTGTCCAGCATCGTGATCAACTGCTTGTAAATCCTCTGGACGTTCGGGGAGGCCACGACGATCAGCGTGTTGGTGTTCGTATCGACGGCGACCGTGGCATCTTTCATCCTCGCTGTGGTCATCCCGGGGGCCTCCGGTCCCTCGGCCGGTTGCGTCTCCGGCTGGCTCGGGGGTCGATACGCCGGCGGCTTGGGCAGTTCCTCACCTGGAGGCGGTGGCGGAACATTCGGGCCCGTAAATTGCTGCGGGGCTCCTTCTGCTCGTGCGGCGGCCCGTTCCGCCAAAGCGGACAGGCCGGCCTCGCCCGTCTCCAGCGACCGGATCGTCGCAAGCACCTCCGAGGCAGTGGTGTTCATGAGCTTGTAAAATCGCACGTGGCTGAGCTCTGCATCAACTTCCGATACGTCCAATTGTTTCTGCAAGTCGGCGATATGTTTGTGGACAGACGGCGGGGCCGTCACGATCAGCATGCCGGATTCGGCGTCAATGACGGATCGGTAACGACCCTCCAGACGTGCCGCGCCTGCCAACTCCCGGGCAATCTTCTCGATACGCTGAGGTGAAATGTAACGGATGTAGTAAGTTTGGGTCTCGGCGTCCGAAGGGACGTCCAGGGCCTCAATGAGCTCCAATGCGTCAAACTCATCGGCCTTTGCCGAGAGAATCACGACCTGATTGGTATGCGGTTCGAAGGTCAGGCTCAGATACGGGCGCCTGCGATCCTTGGGCAGGAGACTATCCTTTTCCTTCAGCAGGGAAGTGACCTGCTTGGCCAGATCCGCCGCGTCACGGTGCTTGGCCGTCACAAAGCGTATCGATATTTCCCTTCCGGGCGTGTCGAGGAGCTCGATGAGCTGCAAAATGCGCCTCAGGTTGCTCGCGTAGTCCGTGACGAACAGAAGGTTCTCCTCGGCAATCGAAAAGGTGTTTCCCCCGGGCTTGCTCAGGAACGGCTGGAGGGTTTTTGCCGCCGCCGTGGTTTCAATGTGACGCAATGGAAAGATGCGAGTGACAATCTTGCCCGCCTCGGTCTTCGCCAACTCCTCCGGCTGCCGTTGAACTCTCTCAGCCAGCGGGAGCAACTCTTTGACCGGTACGATCTTTTTCCAGCCCGGCTGGTCCGCCTCGACGATTGCCAGCCCGGCCATCTTCAGCACGCTCTCCAAGAGCCCGACAAGGGAATCTTTGGGAATCTTGGTCGGCGCGGAGATCGTCACACGCTTTCTGACCGCAGCTTCATCGTATAGCAGATTCAACCCGACCCGCTTGCTGACGTATTCCACCAGCACCTTGATCTGGAGGTCCTCGGGAAACCTCAGTTGAATCATCTCCTTCTCGGGCGGGCGTGTGGCTTGAGCATCGGCCGGCTCGGCCGGGAAAAGCAAACAGGCCGCCACGACAAAGGGGGTAAAGATCGAGACTTTCATGATCCGCCCTCCTTATTGGCCGATTCCCTTTTCGTCGAGGCACGGTTCGGTACCACCTCGTATTCCACGCGCACGCTCAATCGCGGCTGATTGGCATTGTTCGTGTGAATGTAGAGCGTACCTTTCCTCTTGCCAGGCTTTTGCCCTGTGCGGACGATAACCGGTATTGAAAGCTCGCCTCTGGGCGGGATCGGCTTACGCGGGATTTGGGCAACGCAGCCGGGTGCAGAACAGGTACTGTACAGCGACCGAAACGGCTTCTCGCTGCGATTGATGAGCTTTACCTCGGCCGTGTGTTGCTTGCCGGCAGGCAGCTTGCCTAGATCGAGAGTCTTCGGGACAACCTCAAGCGGCCGGCCGACGTTGGCCTTGATCTTCAGAGAGATCATCTTTCTTTTTGGATCATCGGTCAGAAGCACGACGCGCATAGCGTATGCCCTGCTTTCCTTGGGTGCGACGAAGGTTACGTCGAACTTCCCTGCCCCCTTGGGCCGGATCGTCCCTGGATACTCAGCAATACTAAGGCATCTGCATTCACTCCTTGTCTTCAGAATCTTCAGGGGCTTGTCTCCCCTATTGGAGACGACGAAGGCCACGCGGTGTTTGCTCGATGATTCGACGTAGCCGAAGTCATGCTCCGCCTCGGCGTCGGTTACGTGCACCAGGGGCGGAGCTTTGGGTGTGGAACAGTGAGACGGCTTCTGCAATTTCACGGGTTGTCTCTGAACTTGGCCTTGTAACGGGCCGGCTACCTCATCCTTCTGCAAGACCACGGCTTTCTCACCGTGTGACAGCTTGCCTGGAGTGCAGCCGCTCATGGCAATCGTAGAGAGCACGAACATGACAGAGGCGACGATTGCGGCTGCTGCTGTGTGAGGCTCATAACGGTGAGCGGCCGAAATACATCTGAGTATGTCCTGGCGTAGCTTTCCCGCATAGGAAAAGAACGTTACGCAGAAAGATCCCTTGCCTTTTCTCATTTGAGCACCTTTCGCAGTGCACCTGACAAAGTTCAGAGGATTTCGTTGCATCCCTTCTCGAAAACCTCGCACAAGAAATCCTCGAAAAGACTTTGAGAATCCACACATCCCGGGCGCTCTGCGACCGGATCAATTCAAATGGGTGCGAACAGCAACTTCAGCAAACCTCTGACCCGCTTGGCAAACTTACATCCTTCCTTGCCCAGCAGTAAAGATTGCTGCATGCACCGGCATCGTCAAGTAAAAACTCTCAACGTTCTTAATTCGGCATGGATTAGCCGGCGGGAAGACACATGTAGAGAACTTCTATTCCCGTCTTTCTCCGCAACTGCATCGCACTCAATGCATTGCACATTTGTCTGCATTCCGATATGCCTCTCGCACAGAAAACATCTGTCTATTTACTTGACCGGGACAAATTCACGGCTACGGTTATTAATGTCCGCTATTGTATGCGGGTTCTGTTTTTGATTGTTCGGTCGGGGTCGATCCTGCCTTTTGGGCAGCGCAACACCAGCCTAGTAAACGTTCGAAGATTCATTTATAGCGCGGTAGCTTTTGAAGACAGGATAATCGGAACTGCTTACGTTCGCACGGACGCTGTAGCAGGGGGCTCTTCAAACCTGCGTGCGTTGAAGTGCGAAGGGGTGGGGGGAACCCACCTGGAGCAGTTTTTGCGGGAGTTAGATTTTAATCAGGGAAGGTCTGCGCGCTGTCAGGACGTGCCGGGAGAACCGATGCGGACATGATCGAAGTGCAAGATGGCAAGCTCTGCTTATTCTTCGTGGATGTGACTGATTCGGGTTGAAGGAAGATTAGCCATCGGGGCTGACCAGACGCTGGGGTTTTACTTATTAAGGAGAAACAAACCATGTTGAAACCAGCAAACATCCAGTTTATGTCGATCATATTGTCACTTTGTGTTCTGGCTTGTCCCGCTGTCGCATTGGAGGGATACATCGTTGTGACGGACGACCCGTATAACGCCACGGGCGACGGCTCGACCGACGACACCAACGCCATCAACGCCGCGATCGACGCGGCCAAGGCCTTGGTGGACAGCAACAGTTACAAGCCCACGCTCTATTTCCCCGGCCGCAAGGAGTACAGGACGCGAGAGACCATCACCGTTCCTCCCAACATTAACGTCGTGATGGACGCACCAATCGAGATTAACAGCCAGGCCGATGAAGCAGCTTTGGTGATCGGTGACGGGAACGTAACGCGGAACTGCAATTACAAACTTCAGGTGGTTCGATTATCTCAGGCAGACTGGGATAACGACCCTGACGAGGAGAACGTCGGGATCAAGATAATCAACGCCATAGACTGCCAAATCAACGTTGTTAAGGCGTGGTGCTTTACTATTGGTTTGCAGTGCATGGGTTCCGGGAATGGGTTTGCCTGGAATGAAGTTTATCTAGGTGACCTGGCATGCAACAAGGTGGGTCTTGACTTGACGAACGAGAATCCCGTCAGCGACGATCCCAATGATCCCAATAGGGGCTGGGTTAACGAGAATCTTTTCATTGGCGGCCGGTTTGATACCTGGGGCACTCAAACTGGCAAGTCACGTTATGGCGTCCGCATGACGAGCAAAGATGGCACGGGCTCGGCTGGCGACAACAACTTATTCATCAAACCCTGCTTCGAACTCAGTGCCAACTCTGCAAGTCCCGGCGAGGCGGTGCCCGTGCTGATTGAAGGCGGTGGGCGGAATCGCTTCATATCCTGCCGCAACGAGGGAAATTCCTCCACGTTTGCACGACTTAGCGACGGCTCGAAGCAGAACCGATTCGAAGTTGATTGCGGCGTTCCAGGCGCCCGCGGCGCGAGCATCATCGAGGAACTGGACGGGTCCTGTCAGAATCACATGGAGGCTCGATACTCTCTACCGCTCAATGTACCGAGCAGGCTGGTATATGCCTCCGGGCCGCTGCATAAGCTCGCCGGGCATTACGACACAGACGAGGCCAACGATATATACGTCCACGTTCCGGGCCTCACCCTGATTGGATACTCCAGCAGTACAGACCCCGAGGGTGCTCCCAAGGCCGACTCCAATGCCGTGATATACCCCGACCACCTCGACATCGGATATAGGCGATTCCTTGGAGGTTACATAGACACAAGGCTTGTGAAAGAGTTTGTGGTCCGACGGGAGATGTGGACGGACGCCGATGGCAATACTAGCCTTGGGTCAATTATAATCCGCTGCTACGACGCAAACGATGCCGTCCTGACGCACGATGCCAACGCCCCCGACGTACTGCCTTTTCCCGCCGACTTTTTTTGGTTTGAATGGTTGGGCGGAGTCTACCCGACCAACACGGCTACTGACTACGATCGCTATTTTAAGGTCAGTGAGAGGACCAAGAGAATCGGTCTCTTCGTCGCAGGCCATATGCGAAGCTTCAGTGTTTATTCCCTCGGCCATAATGTAACCACCCTTACGCCTGGCTACTCCTCACCGTTCCCGTATGCCAATCTGGCCGTGGAGGTGCCCACGGAAGGAACCTGGGATAAGGGGCGGATTTTCTACAATGACGATCCGAACTCGGGGGGATATATCGGCTGGGTCTGTACGGAGGGAGGCTCGCCAGGCACGTGGAAGGGATTCGGGACGATTAGCAATTAGTTTCCCCCAAAGCGATTTAGCTTTTTCGGGGTGGCAGAGCTTGCTTGCAGAGAAACGCGGCGGCCAAGGATGGCCGCCGTGCCATTCCGGTTCTGTACCTGGCGTTCGACGTTTCTCATTCGTTCGACAGTCGTTGTTGTGCCCGCTCGCTGCCGCGTCTTTGCATCCCCCTAACCGGCAGCGGGTTGGTTCATTTAAAAACTCTCAACACTCTTAATTCGGCATGGATTGGCCGGCGGGAAGACACATGTAGAAAATTTCTATTCCCGTCTTTCTCCCCAACTGCATCGCACTTAATGCATTGCACGTTTGTTTGCATTCCGATATGCCTCTCGCACAGAAAAGATCCGTCTATTTACTTGACCGGGGAAAATTCACGTTTACCCTTATTAATGTCCGCTACTGTATGCGGGTTCTGTTTGTGATTGTTCGGTCGGGGTCGATCCTGCCTTTTGGGTACCGCAACACCAGCCTAGTAAACGTTCGAAGATTCATTTATAGCGCGGTAGCTTTTGAAGACAGGACAATCGGAACTGCTTACGTTCGCACGGACGGCGTAACAAGGGGTTGCATTCGCTTCTGCGTGCGCTGAACTGCGAAGGGGTGGGGGTGCCCGCCCGAAGCGGTTTTTAGAGCCGTTTGACCGTGAACATGGAAAATCTGCGCGCTGAGAAAGCAAGTGCACAGAAGCAAGAGAAGCGGATGTTTGGGTTAGCACATTGCGCTCACGCGCTGCGATTGGGCAAACTGTCGTGGTTGCGACTTTATACGAGCGAATTAGCTTACAGTCGGAGCAGATGCTCTATGAGGACAGTCGGGCCTGCGCGACTGAATTTCCGTCAGGAGATCCGAAATGGCGACGATCAGGAGACACTGGAAGGCTTTTCTGCTGAGTCTGACGATGTTGGCAGTAGTTGGGTGCTGGCTGCTGTTTTCCAATCTCTCCGCCGTACCTGCAATCGGTGAAGAGCCACAAGCAGACACCAACCAGGATGCCAATGAGGCCGTTCAGCAAATCGATCCGGGGACCTATTCCCAAATTCAGGCCTTGAGAAGGCGGCTGAGCCTTGCCAACGAAGACCTAGCAGCCATGGGATGCTCGAAAGAAGGAGCAACGAGCATTCTGGAGACCTTGCTAAGCTGGCATGAGGCAAATAAGGAGAATCTGGACGCAGCCGGCCACAGTAAGCGTAACGCGGCGAAAGATCTGCGACAGGCCCTGCGGCGTGTGAACATTGGGCCTCGCGATCAAAACGTCCTGGAGAGTTTACCAGGATTGAAATCTGCTTACGCGGCTGCGGTCCAGAGTGAGGGCCAACTTGTCGAATCGCTGGTCCAGCCCATTTCCAGCTTGCTTTCCGACGGCCAGCAAGCGACCTGGAACGCCACGCGAAAGAATGCCGGCCTGCCGAGCCCGTATCGATATCTTTCCGATCTAAGTTCATCGCAAAAGGCCGGGCTAACGCGGGCGCTCCAGATTAGAGGGCGAAAACTCGCCTACTCACAAGACTCCCCAGGCGAACTACCTTCTCTAACGGATTGTCTCTCATACGCTCAGAAGTCAGAGCTTGAGGCGGTAAGGACAACCGTAAATACGAAGATGCCTGGAGTGCTGAAGGCATGCTGGTTGGTGTTCCCCCGTCCAGAAGGGTTTGTTCGCGACAGTACGGTAGTGACTTCGGAGTAGCCATGAGATACGGCTGGTGGACTCGTTCAAGCCGAAAGACTGCCATTGAACCTTGGTGTGTTCCCCATGTCGGGTTCCGTGGAATTGGAGACATGCCAGGTAAGAGCGACCTAAGCACGAACCGAGAGCCACCCTAAGGATGCGGGCAAGATCTTCTTCGGTCCTAGATAAGAGCGAATTATCAATTTTGTAGACGTCACGTACAGACGTGAATCTTGTGGGTGCTGCGACGAGCACAAAGACCATGTTTGTCTATAATTCAGGAGCAGAACAATGAAATCACTCAAGACCGCACTTCTGGTCGCGCTCGGAATCACAGTATATGTGCAAGTCTCGTTCGCCGAGGTATTGGACTACGATGGCCCAGTCTACTATTCAGCCGGAATTATCAGCATTCTTCCTGACACGCCTTGGATACCCGAAGCGATTGCAAACAACGGGAGCGACGAATTGAGGGCAATTGGATTTTGGATCGACGGGTACGGTGGTGAGCCACCAGCGACGGGACCGCTCGGGAGGGTAATTGTTCTCGATAGTTCGCGAATCTATTTGACTGCAGAGAGCGACTGTAGCGTAGCAGTCTACCGTTGCCTCCGGCGCGAAATGAACCTTGCCACTGATCCTCCTACATGGAACGACTATGTGCCGAGCGATGGCAAGGCGTGGTCCAGTCCGGGCGGCCTCGGCAGTGGTGATGCTGAATCTATTGGGTCTATCAGTCTGACAGCGTATGAGGAGGGATATATTACCGGCTCAGCTGTAGCGAACGCCTTACAGGCACAGATCGATGCGAACAACTTCCCATATCAAGGAATTCTTGGACTGTTTACGCTAACAAGAATCGACACTAGCCCTTACAACATTGGCATAACGGGGAGGCTGCTTATAAGATTCAATTTGGATCTTGATTTAGACATGGAAGGCCTTGCTGAAGACAATGAAGAAGATCCAGGAAAGTACTTGCGGCTAAACGAAGTTTCAACGCTCGCCGCGCGCGTTGATCCAGCCGAAAGTAATGTGCCAGTCAAACTGAGTGGGAGCCTACCAGGTGGTTACAAACTGACCCTGGACGGGAACGAGATATCATTACCGTATTCTTGGTCGCTTGGTGGTTCCAAGGGCAAAATCTTCGGGATCCAAGTCTCTGACCCTTGCGCTCCATCCACCGTGCTTACCCTCCAATACCCAGACATAAACCCCTACATCAAGCAAGAAAGAATGCTCAAGGTGAGACCGATTGACATGAACCTGTTTTTCAAGGACGTCAAAGGGAAGGAAATCGGCGAGGAAGAGGAAGACGATGAACCCAGGGTACTATTTGTTGGCGATGGTGCAGTAGAGTTGAAAGCAAGGTTTTTCCTTAATGGAGCTGATGGTAACGCAGTCCTGAGCGGGAAACTTCCTGAGGGAATCAGAGTCTTCACGGATGCAGCCTGTACGCAGGAAATACTTCGTCCTGATGAGCACTTTGTACCGGAAACGTCAGATGCGAATTTCTACGTGCTAGCAACACAGCCCACCGAGATAGGCACAATAACTCTCGAGTACCGGACCAACCAGGGAGACTTCAGAGATACGGTTAAGGTTAAAGGCGAGTGCACTCCTTGCCTGAGCGGAGACTGTGCGCCTGGTACAGTTTCGGTCCGAAACGGCGGTGTTTCGGTTCGGATCGCCTTGGGAGGGATCGACTATGGACGCAGCAGCGCAGGCTACTTAAGCATCTGGGCAAACCGGCCGGCAGACGAGCCCCACAAACCCTCTAGCTTAGCGGCCTTCGCGCATTCAGACGTTAATGTGATCACAGACTCTAACAACGTGATTGACTACGTCGAGACGCCACAGTGTACGGTTGATGTCGACCCGAATGCCCCAGGCACAGATGGCTACTATATCTACGTCGAAGACGTCGACGGTAACATCATGAAAACAATCTTGGTAGAGAAGATTGCAAGTGGCCCCGATCTTGCGATCAGCGAGGTCGAAGGTGGGCGTTCTTGGTACTATGAGTGGTCGGACGCCAACCAGACTTGGGCGATGTCTGAGGGGAACGACTGGCAGAGCCCCTATCGAAAAACGTCTAGGACGGAACAATGGGATGGCAATAGCAATATACTTGCACGAAAAGAGACGATCGCCGTCCGTGACGGCGACGGGAACGTTGTATCGGAAGTGCAGGAGACGTACATCACGTATCCCTGGGGCGACGAACTCATCAAGCGCATCGTTGATCTCAACGGTTCTGCGTTGACTGAGCAGTGGACGTTCTACGATGACATCAATGATGCCAACAATTACGGCCACATGAAGGCGCTTTTTTCGGATACGGGCTATTGGGAGCACTACCAGTACGGCCCGAATAGAAAGATGGCCAAGAAGATCACACAGTATGGCAACAACGCCTACGACGGAAACGACGTAGCGAGCCTTGAAGCCAATAACATCGTCGCCACATATCAGATAAGTCTCGAGGACTTGGGCACGGACGGGGCCAATGAGATCATCTGGTACGTAACCGAGACACCGCCTGGCGGCTCCGCCAGGAAGACGGCCACGATAGAGTGGTCTAACACGGAGGTAATTGCCGGCGAGACGTGCGACAGGACATACGACATCGTCTATGCCGACTCGAATAACTCCTGGGACGACACTGATAACACCATAACGAAACGCTACACGTATGCCAGTGATCCGTACAAGTACCAGCTCAGGGCCGTGACCAATCCGGATGGCACAATGACGCTATATGATTACTCAGATGAGAGTGCCGCGGATTATGGGGTTGTGCGAAAGACCACTGTTACCGCTGGCCTGGCCAATGCTGATGGCAATGACATCGGAACGTACTGGACCAAGCAAAAATCGTGGGCGAACGAAGCCGGCAGCACAGTTTGGACCAAGAACTTCGTTCGTGAAGGAGCCAACTGGATTACGCAGTCTCTAGTCCAGGCGGATGCGACTGAAATCGACAGCCTCGGCCGTCCGAAGAAGATGGAGCACTACTTCAGCCTGGCGGCGGACGATCCAAACAACAATGACCCCGCTTACACGACCGCAACCAATTACGGCTGTTGCGGAGCTGAATCCACTACGGACCGCCATGGTTTGACTACAGAGTACACCCATGACAACCTGGAACGGTTGTACTCGACGATAACCGCCAAGGATACCTCGGCCCAGGTGACGACGACGTACACATACGACGCGATGGATCGCGCATTGGCGACCGTACGTAGTGGAGACTTCGATGGAGATGGCGGCACGTCAACCGTAAGCTACTGGTCGGATGGGCGTGTCAAGACGGAAGCAGACGCTTTGGATAATAAGACGTTTTACACCTACCGAAAGGTCGGGGCTAGCGGCAACCCCTACGATTCGGCCAATGACCCCTACTTCTATAACGAAACACGCACCTATCCTCATTCTCGCTCTGCCGGTGTGATCCAGGTGGAATGGACGGACAGCCATGGTCGGACATTCCGCTCCTTCACGGCCACCGTCGCCGCCGACTGGGATGGAAACATGCCCACCGGCAGCGAGGCACTGATCGAGCTTAGCCGAACGACGAACCATTACGATTGGCGTGGCCGACTGGACAAGGTCTGGGTCTACCACAACGTGGACGGCTTGAGCGGCTTTGACGACGACGGCAACGAGGGCGTGGACTATTACGAGACGGAGTACCTCGAGTACAACCAACTGGATCGCCTCTGCGTCGTCGAGGACCCTATCGGCAATGTTAGAAAGACGGTCTACGATTCCGGCGGGCGTGTACTTGAGGAATGGTTTGGCGACCGGGATCCTGGCTCAGGACATTACCGGCTGGATATGATGACGAAAACCTTCTACGACTCCAACCAGGATGGCAGCGGCGAACTGCAGCCGTATGTAACGCGACGTTACAGCCTCAAGGCGATAGACAGCCTCCCCGACGAGGGTGACCTGGCCAACGATTACGTTTATACCAGTTTCGAGGAGAGTTATGACGCCAACGGCGCACGTTACGTCTGGAGCAAGCCGCAAAATAGCATGTCTTCGTCACCCTGGACGAAACAGGTCTACGACGCGGAAGGCAAGCTCACCGAAGCGATCAAGTACCAAAACGGGAGCACAACCTACGTTCTGACCAAGACGGCGAACCTGTACGATTCGAGCGGCCGGCTCGCTGCCTCGCGCGTCCACGAGGTGTCAAGCGGCTCGCCCACGACGAATTACCTTGAGACGACGTACGCCTACGACGACGCAAGCAGGCAGTGCAAGGTCACGCGGCCGAGCGGGGCCTTCACGAAAACTAAGCTCGATGCCTTGGGCCGCGTTGCGCGCAGCTACCTTTGTACTGACGAGGGGACCACAACCGACCCAAATAATGTTATCGACGATACGATCATCAAGGAAACCCAGACTCTCTTTGACATCGCCGGGCGGGTCCAAAAGCGCATTAGCTACGAACGCAATCACGACGCCAACTTTACCGACGCGCTTTCGGATGATCCCAACGGGGCCTGGCACAACTACGTCTATTCCTGGTACGACGAAGGGGGACGGATGACGCACGAGGTAAACTACGGCACCAACGATGGAACCCCCCCCGACTATCCGGCCGATCCGCCAGAGCCCAATGAGTATGACGATAAGATCGTCACCAAGTACGAACACGACGATGCCAATCAGTGGACGCAGGTGACGAACAACTCCGGGCTGAAAACACGCACTTGCTATGACGCCATGGGCCGAACGATCAGGGCGATAGAAGCCGTGGACGCTAATGAGGAGCGTTGGACGCTCTACGAATACGACAGTGTAAGCCACATCACCCGGCAGGCCGCCGACATGGACACCGACGGCGTGTTCGATCCGAACAACAGCGACCAAGTCACAACGTACGTCTATGGGATGGACGATAACCCGCTACGAGTGCACAAAAGGGATTTTCTAGTCGATATCATATATCCCGACGGAAGCCTTTACTGGGACTGCATCCATTTCGAATATTACGCCAATGGGGCGTTGAGATCGCGGGAAGACCAGCGCGGCGTGGTAAACACCTACGTCTATTATGACGATGGGGCGCTCAAAGCCGACAAGGACAGCAACCTTCCCGGGGACGTGGACGATACGATTCGCTCTATCACAAAGACCTACGACGATCTTGGACGGCTGGTCACGATAACCAGCCACGGCAACTACACGGAGGACCCCAACGACACGACGAACGTCGTCAACCAGGTCAAGAAGGTCTACGACAGTTTCGGCAACCTTACCAAGGAATACCAGGCCCACGGCCAGGCAGTGGACGGCAACAGCCTTTACGTGGAGTATGCCTATGACGACACGCTTGATGGCAACGCCTATGCGAAAGGCATGCGACGCAAGTTCACGCGCTACCCCAACGGCCGGGCGATCCACTACACCTACGGCAACGCCAATGGGATCTCGGACAGGCTCTCGCGCGTCGAGACAATCGCCGAGGCGCTCAGCAGCGACTCCAATCAGCCGGACGCCAATAATCCCATCGCGACGTACAACTTCATTGGCGCCGGCCGGCTTGTGATCGAGGACTACCCCATCCCCGACGTGAAGCTTGAATACTTTGAGGGCACCAGTGGGACCTACCCCGGTTTGGATCGTTTTGGCCGAGTCGTAAAACGACGTTGGTACGATTACGACGCGAACGTCCCTACTTTCGAAGTCCACTATGCTTACGACCAAGTGTCCAATCGCACGTATGCCAAGCGACAGGTCTACAAAAGCCATTCGCAGTTCTACACGTACGATAACCTGCACAGGTTGATCGACTACCAGACAGGCAAGATGAACGACGGCAACGATGCTATTGAGGATTACTGGCGTGACCGCCAGCAGATCTGGACGTTCGATGCCGTTGGCAACCAAACGGCCATTAGGGACTTCGACCAGAACGACTGGTACCAGGGTACCTTCAACAAGGCCAACGAGTACAAGGATGAAGCCGGATCCAGAAAGATAATCGGCGACAAGGTCAAGCCGTATCTGCTCGAAGATGAGTTCACCAACAGCGATGACGCAAACAATTACGAGACGCCCGGCAGCGGCGACGCCTTCGACATCGATGCGACCAACAGCGGCTCGTTGACCTTCATCACGGTCTCCAAGGACGACATCGACGGCAATGAGACAAGGGCGTTCGTCCTGATCGGCGAAACGATTGGCCCGGCTCAGTTGAAGACCAGAGTAAAGTTACCGGACGATCCGAATTCCTACGCGGGAATTGTCTTCGGCTACAAGGACGCCAACGACTTCTGGATGCTCGTGCTGAGCCGTGACCTCCAGAAAAGGTGCCTCTATCACGTTGAGAACGGACAGAAAACACTCAAGGCCTCCGAGAATCGCACGGTGCAGGGCGATACCTGGTATACGTTGTGCAACTACCCGAAGCGTCAGTCCGTGGTGAAGCCGGTGTACGATTTCAGTAATGATGGCGGATATCCTTCAGGCAAAGTCGGTTTGGTCGCGGGTGGATTCGACGAGGGCTTTCAGTTCGATTACTTCTACGGCCTGGACGACGCTGTCAATGCCGACATATTCGGACGTTGGTTGAATAACGCGTCCACTTCGGGTTCGGATGGCATTTACGGTTACGATGCCACAGATAAGTTGCTGGTCGACGAGGACTGGAGTGGGGACTGGGGTTCGGTTGGCAACCCGGCCTTGCTTCGCAATGTCCGGATGAACAAGTTCAAGGTCGATTTCGCCATGACAAGAACGCATCGCTATTTCCCCTCCGCCTGCCATTTTGTCTTTGGTGCTAGGGACCCGGATCATTTCAATTATCTGCGCATTTGGCATGTAGACGAGCCCACACCTCCTGCTGGCCTAAGGTACGTCGACGGCGGAGTGCCGGAGGTCGTATCGGGCCAAGGTAACTATAATTACGTAGCATGTGGTGACGAGCGAGACACTCCCGTTTGGGTCCGGGTTCTCTGCGACGACTCGAACGTATTCGTCTACATGTCGTCGAGCGAGAGCGGGCTGGACACGCGCGAGGCCAACGGCCAGGCAGCCTATAGCTCGTCTAACTTCGAAATTGATGGTGGTTTCATGGGATTCTGCACTTCTGTGCGGGGTATTTACATCGACGATCTGACCGTCAGGAGCTGGACCGGCAGCACATGGAAAACGGAGACCGTCGAGAAGTTCAAGCTCAACTCAGCCCGCGCCGAGGAGACCCCAACGCACGACGCGGCCGGCAACCTCACCTACGACGGGCTGCATAAGTACACCTACGACGCCTGGAACCGCCTGGCCGCCGTCGAGCGGGCCTGGAGAGATTCAGATGGAAACTTGCAGATCGGGTCGGTTGTAGCTAGCATGGAGTATGACGGCCTCGGCCGGCGAACCGTCAAGAGGGTCGGGGACGGCGACGCCAACACCTGCGAGATGGGCGACTGGGAAGCTACCTACCACGTATATTGGGATAATTGGCGGATGATTGAAACGCGAAACGGCCAGGGTTCCGGCCAGGTCCTCAAACAGCACGTCTGGGGCCTGACCTATGTCGATGAGCTGGTCCAGATCGCCATCAACCAGGACCCCGAGAATGCCGACACGGGGACTTACAAAGAGAACCTTTGCGAGAACTTCTTCTACATCCTCCAGGATGCCCACTACAATGTCCTCGGCGTGGTGAATCCCAAGGGCGTGCTGATCGAGCGTTACGAGTACACGCCGTACGGCCAGCGCACCGTCTTCTCTCACGGCTGGTCGCCTGCCGACTTCGACGACGACGGCGACGTGGACAGCGATGATTCGCAGGATTTAGTCGAGGCGATCATCGGGGGCAGCGAGCCGCCGGAGAGTCGCTACGACCTCAATGGCAGTGGGACGGTGACAAGCGAAGACAGTAGCCCGTTCAACAGCTACAAGGACACCGCCCTTGCGGTCGCACAGGATCCGCTTGTGACGTATCCGACGCTGCAGTCGCGTCAGACGCGGGCGGGCGTGACGTGCGTGGACTTGATCGGCCTCTGCGAGATCGGCCATCAGGGCCTTTCCCACGACCGCGAGTTCGGGCTAATCTACAACCGCCACCGCATGCTCCACCCCGTTCTCGGCCGCTTCCTCCAACGCGACCCCAATGAATATGACGATGGCATGAGTTTATATCAATATGTGGGAAGCAATCCTCACAATCGTTTAGACCCCGAAGGACTGTGGATATTGGCGCGAGCCGGAGCATCATTGGGAACAGGAACCGCAGAGCGGCCGGACAGGCCCTCGCAGTACGATACGATCTCTTCTCTTGCCCCCAAGATCGGGCTCGATCTGGGCAGTTGGAAGCGGTGGATCACAATTCCAGGAGGAAAACTCCAAACACTTGAAGGAATCAAGACCCTTTTTGATTTGCAGGGCACAACGAAGATGTGCCCGGGGGCGAAGGTCCGATTCCCGAATGTGGTCCTGGCATATTGGGGCGGTGAGTTGGGCGGCTTCGGTAAATGGTGGGTACGCTGGGGCTCGGACGTGAGCACTTTGCGGGCACGAGGCTTTCATGTAATCGAAGGGAAAGGGTGGAGTTCACAACACTTCGAGGGTTACATACGGCATGCGCAAGCCGACCGAATTCTTCATGGCCTGTTCTTCTGGGGCCACGCCAATCCCAGAGAAGTTCTTCTGGATTCTGCCCACAAGGACGATGATAGCTATCGCAGCCAATATTCGGAGTGGCACCCCCATTACAGGATGGGACTTGGCATACTCTTCGCCTGCGATACCGCAAGCGCAAGGGCCGATTTCTCTTCTAAGGCTAAATTCTGGGGAAAGCAAGGAGTTCTCGTCCCTCACGGCTTTCATCTTTTCGGCACAAGAGTGGCTAGGCTTATTCCACCCGGAGTCCAGGGCACCAGACAGTGAGGAATAAAACAAAGGAACCGGTTATGAGTTACCGCAGGTTTCGGACGAGTTTCTGCTTGCTATTGTTGGCAGGTTGCGGCGCGATTCCGGGCTGCCGCGACCCGGAGCAAGAGTACTGGCACTACAGACTAGGGGAGGTGAGGGGCGCAGTTGACTATATTTCCAGAGATCACCACTTCAGTTTGTTCGACGAGATCCAATTGCGGGAACTACTAGGTGAGCCCGACGTGAAGACAGGCGTGGAGGAACTCAAACAACTCGTCTCAACCGGGAAAGTCACGCCGGAAAACGTGCTAGAGGATTTGCGACGAGCCTACTTTCTATATATGGAAAGTGAGTCCAAACCGCCGGGCCGCAGAAATAGCGACGAGGGAGAGGATAAGGGTTTTGGTCTCTGCGAAGTCTGGATTTACGATGAGTCGCGACACTTCGACAAACCGCTTTACTGTCCTGGTATGAGATCTAGTTTCAGTGCCACAGTTTTCCTCATCAGAGATGGCAAGGCAGTGGGCACGCGAGCATTCTCAGCCTGGAAGTTCGCCGCTCCTTTGGCATCAGGTGACTCAAACTGAACCAAGTGACAATAGGAGCACCAGGTGGTTAGCGGAGAAGCTGGCTAATGGTCGAGACGGGAAACGGCCAGGGTTCCGGCCAGGTCCTCAAGTCCCGGCGCGCCGGGATCTGGGGCGCCGAGCCGGGATACATCGACGAGTTGTGCCAGATCGCCATCAATCAGGACCCCGAGAATGCCGACACGGAGACTTACAAAGAGAACCTCTGCGAGAACTTCTTCTGCGTGCTGCAAGGGGCTCAGTACGATGTCCCAGATGAAGTCGGGGCACGACTCCTCTGAAGAGTACGAATATTCATCCGTACCATCTCTCTGGACGGTTAATCCGCGAGTTCCGTCAGAACATCTGATAAGGCTAAAACGATCGACACTCTTAGTTTTTTGAAGCGCAAATTGTTCGCTGAAAGCATTCATAGGACACATAGGGAGCAGCAGAAAAACTGGTGAGCTAAGCTGGTGGAGGCCCTGCAGAAGTGCTTACAAATCCTTGGGCCTTTCCCTGGCCCATCAACTGTCTAGCGTAATGTCGTCTTGATTCCGCTCTTGTCTATTTCATTAAGTCGCGGTCCGAGAACCTTACAGACACGCTATCCCGACTGTTGGGAACTCTGATCTGCGCGGTAAGAGTAGCCGATCGCGTTTGACGGGTCGAGGCAGGAATTCAAGAATTTTCGCCTGCGGGAACAGACCCAATCGGTCTCCGGGCCGACTGTCCCTCAAGCCCAAAAATTACCGGGGGATTTTTTGGAAAAGGATTCTTTTCAGACAAAAGTACCTTGGCAGGAATTTTCCGAAAAAGCATGCTTAGCGGACAAACACATGGGAGTGATTCTTCCCATGGCGCGTGCAAGGGTGCGATTGGCACAAAACCCCACCCCCCGGGGGCCTCTGTTCATAAACTCCTGGGCGATTATTGATACGCTTCGTATATTCAAACTTATACGAACAGACGACTGAAAGCCCATATGCCTGGGGCATGTGGGACGCGCTTCGCAAATGCAACGTGATGAGGATTTCTGACGCGGATGCAACACTATAAGTATTGGTCGCGGAGTTATATAAAGCTTTCCGAAGGCGACTCCACGGCGCACCGTAAAACGGGATCGCCTGACCGCGCCAAGGGCTTGCTCTCCCTGCCATGCAAGCCGTTGATCGCGACCCGAACGCTCTAGCCAGCAAGCACTGCCCGGTGGCCGCTGCACAAGCCTTCGGCTCCGTTCCAACGAGGCAATTCAGCTCAACGCGCCTTTCTTCGTAGCCTGCCTGAGCTCCGGGAAGGACGGTGAAGTGAGACGCATCCTTCGCCTCCGGATCGGACTCGGACGAATTGCGATGACCAGCCGCTAGCCAAGTTGCTCGCGAGCTACAGGAGCCACCAGCCGACGTGCCCGCCAATCGCGCTGATTGGCGGAAAACGTATCTGTTGGCTCAGGATGACACCTCCTTGAGAATCCGGATCTTCTCTTCGGAAAGCTGCCCCTTGTCAGAAGTTGACAGCCTCTGCAGATCGCGAAGAATGCGTTTGCCTTTCTTCGTCTTGCGACAACTCCTGACAAGATAGCGCCAGCTCTCGAGGGATACCGCTGCCTGGGCGAGTTCGACCGGCGGCCAGTCTCGGTTGGAGAACAGCTCTATCACGCCTCGTCGAAGCCTTTCAGCGCGGTCCCAATCTCTGAACAGTCCTAAGTGTGGTACATGCAAGGAAATCCAGTCCCAAGCATCATCACTTAGCCTACTACGCATCACTGCATCGTGGACCCGCTCGAAGGTTGCTACAATAATCTCCTTGCTCGCAGGACCGGCAGTGGCCATGCTGATCGTGAGTACGAAAGCCGACGCGCGGTCATAGATGCGATCCGGCACTTCGTCAAATTCGCGATGAAAGCAGTCGAGCCACTTCGCCGCGTCCACATTTCTTACCGCTCCAGAATTCGGATCGAGATACGTCGAGACCAGCCCAATCGTCGCGATTCGAATCGGACTCGACGAGCGCTGCAACCACGAGACAGTCACGTCTGAACTTGCGATGAGCACTTCCCGCCAGCTGCCGCAAAGCGAATCCGGCTCTTGCATCTCGGACGCGTTAAACCAGTCGAGCAAACTAACTAGTACCTCATCTCCGAATCTCCGAACAAGCTGCCATGCGAGCCGGTCCTGTTGGGCAGCCAGAATTGCCTGTGTGACGCGCCGGTGGAAGCCGGCCGAGGCCTTGCCATGCCGAGCAACTGCGTCGAGTATCTCATAGCACTGGTCGCATGGTCCCCGCCAGGTCTGTGGCATGGTCCCGATCTCAGGATTGAGAGACGCCAACACCGGCAGTGCTTCTCGGAGTTCGGAGATGGTTTTGGCCGAAGGACGGGTCGCAAATGCAGAGGCAATGCTCTGTAGCAACTCCTTCCCCAGGGGGTTGGTTTCTCGCTTGAGCAGCTTGAGCAGCAGTTCGGATGCCTCTTGGGGGCGACGTCTAGATAGTTCCTTTGCTTTCTTCCGTATTGAGAAACCCGAGACGTCAAGATCCCACACCTGCCGTCCCAACGAAAGCTCCTCAAGCAGGCGGCCCCGTCCTATTCCGAACACCGTGGTTCTCTCGGGCGTGAAGCAGAGCTCTAGGAGGCAACCGACAAGTTCACGATCGGCGTCCTCACCTCCAAGCTCCTGTGCAAGGAACTCGACCAGGGATGCCGCATCGCGCATTGCTCTTGACGGCGCTTGCCAAGCGGCCAGAGTCGCCGCCAGGGGAAAGTACCGACGCTCTCCTGGCAACTCCCTTCCTATATCAGAAAGGCGTTGCCGCCACTGAGTATCACCGCAGCTTATGAGGTCGTCGACCGCCAGAAACACCCATCTACGCTTCGAGGCACTGCTGTCGCCGAGGCAAGAACCTACTACTAGCGGATCATCCAGAGAGCGGCCGACGGAGCTTACAGCAGACTCCGGGACAACTTGAAGCTGGAAGAACTCTTTTCCCAGAGCTCGGCTGGACAGTGATCCTGTGCAGAAAGTGAAGTATCTTCTCAACGATGGCCACTGCTGCGACCAGATAGCCAAGGCCATCTCCTCGTGTTCGTCAGCAGCGCCTGCGGGCAAGAGCACAGGTCGGTCGCCATGACCATATAGCGCATCCATTAGCAGAGCCGCTTTGCCCTTATTCACAGTTCCCTTCATGGCCAGCGCGGAACCCGTGTCCACTTCCAACGGGGTGTCATAACCTTCTAGTTTGCCCTTCGAGGGCATGGGCCGTCTGAACAAACGGACCAAGATGCTCAGGTCAGACAGGGTCGCCAAGGATTCGAAATCGATCAACAATGTGTGAGTCCACACGCAGCCAGGGCGATTCATCTCGGAGGCGTACCACGTTCTTGCGAAAGCATATAGCCCTTCCTCCGGAAGGGGATACCCGGTCAAATAGACCTCGAAGCCTGGCGCGACGCTTGGCCCGGACAAATCGCTCATGACAAGTATGTGGTGCTGCACCTTCCTCGAAAGGCTCCTAGATGATGCCAACAGGCAGTGCCCGTCCGCATACCCATGTAGCGTCTGGTGAACGCGCCGTCGCTTCTCGGAAACTCTTGTCATTGCACGGACCGTCACTTCATTACCCAGCGAACAGGCTTAGAGATGTCATGGGACTTCGACAGGTCCTCTTCAACCACTATGATGCGGTCCGAAGGCCTGGGAACCTTCCTGAGTTCCTCGGCTTCAGACAGTTCTCCTCCCTGCGCGCTCACCCCGAAGAATCTCACATCGAAAATTTCGGAATTCGCGGTCAAGTACTGCTTGAGGAGAGAAAGACGCTTTGCCACCCATGCGATTGGTGCGACTTGGTCACCTTCTGTATCTATCACCCTGTCCCAAGCTGAGATAACCACGGCGAGCCTAATCGGGCTTTGCTTGCTAATTAGCGCGACAGACTGCAACAGATCGACAAGCTTAGCCTGGGTTGGAGCGAGGCCGGAATCGTAAGCGTCATAACTACCAGCGTCGGCGCCTCGATCCTCTCCATCCTGCCTTGTTTCAGGTTCCGTCTGGATTGCTGGCTGGTTCGCCCCCTCAGCTGTTCTTCTCACAATCCTCTCGACATCGGAAATCAGAGTTTCGGGGCGGACATACTCCGGGTGAATCAGCAGAAGTCCGCCAGCCGTATCCTGGAGGAGTTGCGCGTATTGCTTAGTCGTGCGACGGTGGCGCCACTGCAGCTCAAAAGACTCTCCAGACATGTCCGGGAAAAAGACCTCGGTAGTCGACTCCCCTTGTGTCTCTTCTAGCAACATCGACACTATTTGCTCGCCTGAAACAGATGTTCTCTCGAGAGGGTGTGCGTCCGCCCAAAGGTTCCTGATCTTATTTAAGTATTCCTTTTCTCCGTGCAAGCGGCTGAGTTTCAGTGCCCCCTGAACTTCACCGGTCTCGACAACGTGCCAAAGGGCAGCCAGGAAGGTCGTCTTGCCGGCGGACGGCAGCCCAATCAGGAATTGCTTAGATGAGGAAGCTCTCATTTGCTCGCCTCACCGAAGTGATTGGGCAGCCGCCGAAGCAGATAGCGGTCAAACTCAGACAGCGCCGACCTATTGAGGATTGGAGCGGTAGGTTCGTACGATTGAGGTCGCTCCTCGACCCACGAAGGAAACGGGGCTTCGATTCCGTATCCCAACTTGTAGTGATTCAGCGTTGCTGGACGAGCCGCGACCTTGAAGAATCGGAGACGGCCAAGGCGGCTCTCGAATCTGCGCTTAAAATCGTCTTCTACGTGCGCCACGAAGTCAGAGTGCTCCGTTGGTTTGCCGCTGGGCTCGACCAAATCCCACTTGGTGAAGAGGACATCCACGTAAGAGTGCCGGTCCAGTTGGCCAGCGTCCAAGCAGCATCGAAGGAGCATACTAGGTTCGTTACTAGCCTTCTGTCGGTGGTTGCGATCAGAAAGCTGCTCTCCATCGACCAGCAGGATGAAGTGATCGGCCCGCCGAAGCACACCCATTCGTCGGCATTCTTCTACCGAGTCTTTAGCCCGGCGGTAGTCCTCGCCCGACAAATCAAAGAAGAGCAAGTCAGTTGCAGAGCTGCTTAAGCCTTTGGCTCTGAGTCGCATGTGCAAGAATGTCCTCGTTTCACCAGGTCGCGTGCGTACAGTGTCCATCCGTTCCCGCCCAAGCGCCGTTCTCGCGAGGAAACATCTTCTGTCGAAGCCAACCAGCGATGCTGAGCCCGCGAACAAGTACCCGGCAAACGGGCTGCGCTGAAAAAGGTGGAAAAGGCTCGCAACGAGGGTAGTTTTGCCGCTGTTGACCGCGCCTGCTATGATCAAAAGCTGTACCCGCGAAGCCGACGCAATCGCGGCTGCTTCCTCGAGATTCAAGGCGTCTCCGTGGCTCAGATCAAAGGCGTCCGCGTCCCCAGATCCCGGTAAACCGTTAGCCTTGTCCGCAGCAACCGCGGACCCGCTTGCTCCGGTGGCCCCTTCGATCTCGTCAGGCACAGCCTCTGGTTTGTCTGCTGGCATGGCTCCGCTCCCCTCACGCTTGAACCACCTTAACGAAGAGGCACTCCTCGTACACCTGCACGGCTAACTCAAGAGGCTTGATGGACGTTGTCGCGACCAGCCCGGTGGAGGACCGGAAGGCGGTTTGCCAAGTCTTCTCATCATCAGGAATCTCGACAGAACTTTTGACCGCGAGTGTCGTAGGGCAGAGATCGACACCTGTGAAACCTCCTACCTGCTTTACCCAAGCCTCTCTCCAGTCTCGGTCGGTTTTGTTCACCGCATCGGCCAATGTGATTGTTTCGTCCCTGTTACAGCCGGCGTCTGCAAGAGATCTGTCCATGACTGCTTCCGCTGCCAATGGCCCCGGCATCACCCGGACGAGATCCGCCAGTTCTTTCCCTATCAGAAGCGCGGTCGCCGCTGTCTCAATCTTGGCGAAAGGTCTGTTGAGATCGCAACTATGGCCTCCAGTCATCCACCAGAGCACGTTGGAGTCCTCGCGATAGAGCTTCTGCTGCCACTGGAGTTGGTTGACTGTCTTGACCAGCGGCACAAGCAGGGTGGACAACGTTCTGAGGGATTTAGTCACCTGGCCTCCGATCTGGGACAGATCGTTGGTTTGGAATGCCGAATCGAGGTCCTTCAGCATGGCGTCCGCGTCGGGCTCCTCAATCGGCATAACGTCCATCGGTCCAGGATCGCGTAGGGAAGATCTGCGCTGAACGAGATGGTTCCAAGCCCGATCCAGCACCTCGGGAATAGGTGGTTTCTCTCTCTTTCGGCGGAAAGCTGGGCAGGTTGCGGCAAGCGCGGCTACATCGGCCAATTGCTCCTTGCCGCTTCCTAAGACAGAGGAGAGAGATGCGCCAGCCAAGAGCGAAAGCTCCAAGGCATTGTTCTGCATAGGAAATGCGTTGTCGAGCTTTTGGAAGACAGTTGCGAAGCCTTCGACGAATACCTCTTCCGCCGATGGCAAGTCATGGAATAACCGCGCGAGGCTCAGGATGCATGCACGGTCCGCTTTCCCTGCGAAGCTCTCAACGCCTTTCCATCGCTTGTTAAGCTTGTTGTGGTCCGCATCGATTCCCACAACCCGATACCAATCTCCGAAGTGCTTTTCCAACTTGAGGCCTCCTGATGTCTACGCGTCCGAGAACGGATTATTCGGGTATTTTGTGTCACCGTGACGCCTTTCGATCTCATCCCACAACTCCGGCAAAAGCCCCTGCTCCCTGGCGCGCTGGAACACTCGCTCGAAGAGATCAAAATCATGAAGGCCTTCATCCTCGTCTAGGATCAGATCCAATTTCTGGGCGATGTCCATCCTAGCAACGTATGACAGCTCGAAGAAGCGATAAGTGAGAATTCTCGCAGGGTGCATTGCGGGGTCCCTCCCGGCGGCAGGCGGCGTCTGCTCTGCAGAGTTCTGGTTTTCGTTGCTTGCGGCGCCGCAGACCGCGGGGTCTAACAGCACATCCCTTGCAGTTTCGGGAGTCCATGGCTCTAGCCTGAGTGAGTACACCCTAAACTCCTGGCCATCGCAAGAATTCCGATCGGGAATGAAGCTCAGCCTATCGTTGCTCCACACGCGCGGAAACACCTCCACGTTAAGCACTCGTGCATTCGTGGTGTCCGGAACGCGGAGTCGAATCCAATTATAGCAGGGCTTCCACTGTTGCTCCTGTCGGCTCGGATGAACTGCCCCTGCGACCAAGCGAAGAGTGCCGTTTGTTTGTAATAGTCTCTGGGAATGCTTGTGGCCAAAGAGCTCAATGCTCACACGGTAGTTCAAATTGGGTTCGACGGTATCCGCGTCCCTCCACCATCCCGGCGGATGATGACACATCACGAGGTTGGCTACGCCTGGTTCGTGACCGGGCACCTGGAATTGTCCCAGGATAACCTTACCGAAAACACCGTCCTGCTCGTCTGATATAATTGTGGAATTGAGCCCGTAGACACGAAGGGTAGATCCGTCGTTCAGCGCGAAGTCAACGTGCCATGTCGGATCGGTGTGGCCTATCTGGCACTCAAAAAAGCTGGCGAACTTGTTGTACTCCGCGAGAGGGCTGAACATAACTTCACGGGCCACAAAGTCTGACATGTACTCGCGGATCCGCTCGTCTAGCTCAGCCAAGTCGACCTGTCGGAGCTTCTCATGGGCATCGCGGAGAAAGATGTTCTGTCTTACTCGACTTCGATCAACATCGTGATTACCGGGCACGCACCAGACGTACGTTGGATTACGGCCGACTGTCTCACAGAGTAAGCCAAGCCAGTTCCTCGCGTTTTCGTACTCATTCGATAGTCCGCCGAAGGCGATATCGCCGGCGATGAAAATGCCGTCGGGTTCCCCGAGTTGCCTCACCACTCGATCCGCATCTTGCAGGAGCTCGCGACGCAGGTCCTCGTCAAGGTCGTACCTTGATCCGCTCCAGGTACGCATGTGAATGTCGGACAAGTGCAGGAACAAGAGACTGTCTGACACAGCTGCCTTCTCCCTGATGATTTGCACCAATTATACCTGAGAAAGACCAAATGGCAAGAGTTCAACAAGAGGGTAACTGTCCCGAAGATTGTAGGAAGTTTTTTCGAGCTTGGCGGAGGCGTGAGGATTAGATGACTTTTCGTAAATCATAGAGGCCATCTTTTCCTCGAAGGAGGCTGGCCAGGTACGGATGGGCCACCACCTTCCGCTCGGCCTTGAACCCCCGCATCGTCTTGCTGCGAATCTTGAACGTCAGACCAATCATTCGCTCCGTGGCGTTGTTCGTTGGGTCGTTCGGATCATCACTGACCTTCTGCCAAGTCCTTTCCACGTGCTGCAATAACTGATTCACCTTCCCCGGTAGCCCCCGACGAGGTCGTACACTGCTCCGTGCTCGTTCTTCTTGAAGTGAATGTCGGACAAATGAACAAGTATAAGCGGCTGCTGGTCTATTTGAATCGCTCGGGTTCCTGTCGCTCAAACACTCAGACAGAGCGGCAGAGCTATTGTCGGCACTTAAGCACGAATTATACCGCCGCTATGTCGCGTAAACCAACCCTCAGCCGAGTGTTGAGCGATCTTTGTTTATCCACCGCATGTCGGCAGCGGCCAAGTGAGTTCGCCCGAGTCCAGATATCACAAAGCCTTGCCCAGTTCCCGGTCCGCCTGCCGCAACTTCGAGACAATCTGCCCCGGCGTGTACTTCTTCATCTTCGAGTCTCCTTCCGACCCTAACGTCGGCTGAGACTCTCACTCAACTTGGACCAGTTTTCGGGGAGCAGGTCACAGTAGTTTGCAACCGCAATATGCGTAATGCCGCCAGGGGACATGCAATTTCTTTTGACATTCGATGACCTCACGAATGGAACGATCCATCCAGCCCCGGAGGGGCCACCCCCTGCCTGCAAGCGGAATCTCTAGGCTGACTTCTGGGCCGTCAAAAACTCCCGGGGAATTTTCCCAAAAGGAATCCCTTAAGAAGCTTTCCCAGGTTCCGGCGGGAAATGTTTTGGAAAAAGCATGCTTTTCAAGCGTTCATATAGGAGTAATTCTTCCCATGGCGCGTGCAAGGGGTGCAATGCCTACAAACCCCACCCCTGGCCTACCCTGCCCGCGCTGAAGCAAGCTCAGCCGCCGATGCTGCCGTGGACACCTGGCCGGTTGCGGTGATAGCAGAACAACCAGCAGCCGTCACGGGGCCGCACCCTGCCTCGCTGACCTGCCCAGCCTCCAGGCTGCCCGTGGCGCGAATAACTCATAGGTATACCCGGCATTCATCTCATAACGGCCAAGATTAGGGCAATGTCTTCCTCGGCTCCCGATTAGGCTCTACAACTAGCCCACAGGCCGCTAGGATTGCGCAGGCGCGCATGTGGGCAAGATTACACCAAACTTTGGCCTACATCCCCAGCATTTCTAGGGGCGGTTCTTGGCCTTTTCTGGTAGGCTAACCCGCGACGAACTCGGTAAGGTAGACGCCAAATGCGAACTTACCCGATCAGCCTCGGCCGAACGAATCAGCGGTCCTACACCCGGATATTCGCGCCCTTGCAAGTGTCCAATCCAAAAAACTGTAACTGCCAAATTGTAACTGAAATGAGCCTTTTAGGGACGTGTACGGGTTATGTCGGGGCGTATCGGGGCGAAAGTGGGTAGATTCAGAATAGGCGGCAAATGCTGGTTAAAGCAAGGGTTACTCGGTAAGTTGGGCAGTGATATCGGCTTGGCCCGGTGGCGGAACTGGCATACGCTGGGGACTTAAAATCCCCTGTCCTTCGGGGCATGTGGGTTCGAATCCCGCCCGGGCCAGTAGCTTTTGGCCCGCGCTGTCGGCGTCGCGCCTGCCAAAAGTATCGCAACGCCCGCCAAAGGCGACAAACTGGCATGTTTCGCCGAGGCTCCAGGAGGGCGCAAGTCACTCTTATCAAAGATCTTGGGCGCCCAGGCACCTTGTTTGCTTCCATGCAGCTACGGACGAAGTCCCTCGAAGGAAGGAGCGAAAAAATGGCAGTATTCAGATGGCCTGACATTGGGGATCCGTTTTCAGCGTTGCGGGCGATGCAGCGCGAGATGGATCGTCTCTTCGGGCGCAGCCTCTTCGGCGGCGTGCAGCGGATCGGTGGGGGCAGTTACCCGCCGGTGAATGTGCTGGATTCCGGCAGCGAGGTGGTCGTCCAGTGCGAGCTGGCCGGTGTGAAAAAGGAAGACATCGACCTGTCGATCACCGGCGAGACGCTGGTAATCAAGGGCGCCAAAGAGCCATCCGACGACGGTGGCGGCAAAGAAATCCACTACCAGCGGCGGGAGCGTGGCAGCGGCGAATTCAGCAGGACCATCGTGCTTCCGGACAAGGTCAGGCCCGGAGGCGTCGAGGCGACTTTGGAAGACGGCATCCTGACGATTAGGCTGCCGAAGTCGGAAGCCGCCAAACCGCAGCAGATCTCGGTAAAGTAGGCTCAGCCTGGCGCTTATGGGCCGGAAATTTCCTTCGCCCAAACGCAGGGAGTGCAACCATGGCAGAAAACGATAAACGAATGAAAGTTCAGGCCGGTCAAGTGCGGCGGCGCGATGACCAGACGGAGCTTGTCCCGCTAGTAGACGTTTACGAAACGGAAGACGGAGCAACAATGCTAGTGGCCGAGCTGCCCGGTGCAACGGAGGATTCGCTGGATATCCGCGTCGAAAAGGGCGTGGTGACCATCGCAGCCGAGGCGTCCGCAGGTGAGGAATTCGGCGAGGAATACGGCCGAACGTATACCGGCTTTCTCGGCGGACAGTACTTCCGCGCTTTCGCGCTAAGTGACGAGGTCGATCGAGAGAAGATCGAAGCCTCGCTGGCCGACGGCGTGCTGACGCTGAGGCTGCCACGCGCCGCAGCCGCAAAGACACATAAGATCAAGATTAAGAGCGAATGAAGCATAGGTTCGCCAACGACTCTCTTGCCACCCGGCGTGCGGCTGAAAAGGTGATATTGAGAGCCTGCATGAGTTTTCTGCCGGGCGGCGGCAGCGGGGCACGCGCGGATTCACGGATTATCCGAACTTGCCAATTCACCCCCCCCAAGGCCGTTGACAATTCTCGTGTGCCTGCCTAGGATGCTGGTGGTCGAGAGGCCCAAGCGGCAACTGCGGCCTGCGAGCCTGACGTGAGGAACGCAGAACGCCTGCCGGCATGGTTGCGATCGAAGACCTCTCGATCGGACGCAGCAGATTGTCTCGAGGTTTGAAACGCGAAGGATCACGTTGGAAATGTGTTTTCTGACGCCTCGAGCCGTTTGCCAAGAGTTTTCGGTGAGCGAGAAGGAGCAGGCTGATGAGTTCTGAGAACGTGGTTGAATTGACCGATGGTAATTTCGAAGCTGAAGTGCTCGATTCCGACGTGCCGGTCCTGGTGGACTTCTGGGCCGAGTGGTGTATGCCATGCAAGATGATCGGCCCGACCATCCACGAGCTGGCAGATGAGTATGCGGGCAAAGTCAAGGTCGGGCAGGTGGACACCGATTCCAACCGCGAGGTCTCGCTCAAGTTCAATATCAGTGCGATTCCTACGCTGATTCTGTTCAAGAGCGGCCAAATGGCCAAAAAGCTCGTCGGCCTACAGCAGAAGACGGACATCAAGGCGGCCATCGACGAAGTCCTCGGCTGACGCGCCTGGCTATTGGCCCGACTCCCAACAAGGGGCCGTCAAACCATGAGGAGCCTTTCACGCGAAGAGATTCGCGGCCTCGACTGTTGCGCGATCGAGACCGTCGGCGTTCCGGGCGTGGTTTTGATGGAGAACGCCGGACGCAACGCAGCCGGCGAGATTGAAAAGTTCTTGCAGGCCGCAGCAGGGCGGTCGATCGCCATCGTCGCCGGAGCGGGCAACAACGGCGGCGACGGATTCGTCATCGCGCGGCATCTGGCCATGAGGGCAGCCAACGTCGTAACCTTCCTCGTCGTTGCGCCGGAGAAAGTCTCCGGCGACGCCAAGATCAATCTCGACATCCTCAACGGTCTCGGCCACGACGTCCGGGAGGCTGTCGGTAGCCAGCTGGCTGCACTGGCCGAATCACTGCGGGCCTTTGACCTCATCGTGGACGCAGTGGGGGGCACGGGCATCCGGGGCGCACTTAAGGGGCACCTCGCGACGGCCGTCGAGCAGATAAACGCCGCCGCCCGACCCGTAGTCGCAGTTGACATCCCCACCGGCCTGGATTGCGACACAGGCCAAGCGCCCGGCCCGGTCATCCGCGCTGAAATGACCGTCACGATGCTCGCCCGCAAGAAGGGTTTCGACGCAGACGGAGCAGAAGATTACACCGGCGAGGTCCGCGTGGTGGATATCGGCATTCCGCCGGAGCTGGTCGCCAAGATTGCAGGTAGCTCCTAAAGCGATTGCGGCTTAGCAGGTCCGCCAAAAAAGTCTTCCGCTGGCCAATGCGGCCTCCGTATAATGCCCCTCCACTTGGGAGCTGTTGAAGAGATCTTTTTGCAGAGACCGCAATACGAGGATTTGAGATGCCATTGATACCGTTGCGAATTTTGCTGGATCACGCCGCCGAGAACGGCTACGGCGTGGCGGCCTTGAACGTCAACAACATGGAGCAGATTCAGGCGATCATGTCTGCCGCCCAGGAGACCGACTCACCGGTGATCGTCCAGGCCTCCCGCGGTGCACGTAAGTACACCAATGACGCGTACTTGCGACACCTGATGCTGGCGGCCCTGGAGCTGAACCCCAAGATCCCCATCGTGATGCACCTTGACCACGGCAACGCCGCGGCCACGTGCTTCAGCGCAATCGAGCAGGGCTTTACGTCCGTGATGATGGACGGCTCGCTGACTGAAGACGGCAAAAACACCAGCACGTACGAGTACAACGTGCAGGTGACGCGCCAGGTCGCCGACGCTGCACACGCCAAAGGCATCAGCGTCGAGGGCGAACTCGGCGCGCTGGGCGGCATAGAGGACGGGCACGGTGCCGGACTCAGCGAGGAAGAAGTAAAGGAGCACCTGACCGATCCGAATCAGGCCGGGCAGTTCGTGGCCGAGACGCAGGTGGACGCCCTTGCCGTGGCCATCGGCACCAGCCACGGCGCCTACAAATTCAAGAAAAAGCCAACCGGCGAGGTGCTGAGGATGAATCTCATCGAGGAGATCCACAGGCGCCTGCCGAACACGCACCTGGTGATGCACGGCTCTTCAAGCGTTCCGCAGGAATTGCAGGACATCATCAATCGCCACGGCGGCGACATCAAGCAGACCTACGGCGTGCCGCTCGAGGAGATCCAGCGCGGCATTAAGCACGGCGTCCGCAAGGTCAACGTAGACACCGACAGCCGCCTCGCCATCACCGGAGCGATCCGCACGGTCTTCAGCGAGAACCCCGCAGAGTTCGACCCGCGGAAATACCTCGCCCCGGCCCGCGAGGCCATGACGGAAGTCTGCAGGATCCGCATGACCGCCTTCGGCCAGGCCGGTAACGCCGGAAAGGTCCCCATCAAGACCTGCAAGAAAATGGTGGACTTCTACATCAAGAAGTAAGCGGATACTGACCACGGCGTCATAAACTTCGGTAAAACAAAGCCCGCAGTTGCATCCCGTGGGCTTCATTTCCCGTTTGCATAAGAGCCCTTCAGGAGAGAGATATTCTTCCGAACCGGCGTTTGCCGACGCGGAGGATGCTGCCGGGCTTTGGCTCCACCTCGGCTTCGATGTCCGAGATCCTCTCGTCGTCGATGCTGACGGCGCTCTGCGTTATCAGGCGGCGGGCCTCGCTGGTGGACTTGGCGAAGCCGGCCTTACAGACCAGCTCTACGATGTTGATCTTGGCGGCCGCGACGGAAATCTCCGGCATCTCGCTGGGGGTCTGCTTTTGAGCGAAGACGCGGTCGAATTCTGCCGCGGCGGCCTCGGCCGCGGACTTCTCGTAATACGTCTCCACGATCATCTTACCGAGCGTAGCCTTGGCCTGCCGCGGGTGTGTCTTGCCCGCGTCGATCAGCCGGTGTATCTCCTCAGCGGGCAGCTCGGTCAGCAGCGTGAAGTAATTGGCCATCAACGTATCGGGAATCGACATGATCTTGCCGAACATCTCGTTTGGCGGCTCGGCGATGCCGATGTAATTGCCCTTGGACTTGCTCATCTTCTCCTTGCCGTCCAGTCCGGCCAGCAGCGGGAAGACCATCACGGTTTGCCTTGCCTGGCCGGCGTTTTGCTGCAAGTCGCGGCCGATGAGGTTATTGAACGTCTGGTCCGTCCCGCCGATCTCGACGTCCGATTCAACGCAGACGCTGTCATAGCCCTGCATGAGCGGATAGAAAAACTCGTGCGTGCCGATGGGGATCCCGGCCTTGAAACGCTTCTCGAACGTATCCCGCTCCATTATCCGCGCAACGGTGATCTGCGAGGCCAGTTTGAGCACGTCGGCCAATCGCAACCCCTCCAGCCACTCGCTGTTGCGGCGGATCTCGAGCTTTTCCGGCGAGGTATCGAGCACTTTGGTCGCCTGCTCGACGTACGTGGCGGCATTGGCTTCGATCTCCTCCGGCGAGAGAATCGGGCGCGTCTTGTTCTCGCCGCTCGGATCGCCAATGCGCGCGGTGTAATCGCCGATGATCAGCACGGCCTTGTGGCCGAAGTCCTGAAACTGCCTGACCTTGCGCAAAACCACGGTATGGCCGAGGTGAATGTCCGGCGCGGTGGGGTCCATGCCCAGCTTGACCCTAAGCTGCCGTCCGCTGAGAGCTGTGGACTTTAGACGCTCCAGAAGTTCCTGTTGCGTGTAGACCGCCTCGCAGCCGCGAGTCAGGCAAAGCACCTGCTCTTGCAACTCTTTGTCGGTCAGCTTGCTCATAAGTGGCGTGAGTCTAACCCCGCAGATGCCGTTTTGCAATCTCTTGCATTTACAGAGAGAATGGAATCTTGCCTCTTCGGGCGGCGGGGCATTACAATCCCCACAGTGATCGGCAGGGCTTCTGGCCGTCAGGCCGGGAAGGGCCCAACCTTGGCAAGGGCGAGTATGAAGATGGACAGAGCGCTGCTCGTGTTGTTCGTTGCGGCGTTGCTAACCGGTAGCTGTGCGCAGCCGCCGCCAGCTTTGCCGCATAGCCTGGCCGAATACGAGACGATGCGGACCGCCAGCCGCCAGAGCTATCCGCGAGAGACAATCCTGCTGAAGAACCTCCAGCGGGTCCTCGACGGCGAGCAGCCAACCGGCCAGCGGGTCGCGTCACTGCAATTGGTCCTGCACCTCGGAGCGCGCGACCCCTCCGTACGCCATCGGCTTTCGGCAATCCTGACCCAGCAGGACAGCCCCTACGAACTGCACCATACGGTGCTGTCGTTCCTGCTGGCAAACGACTATCCGGGTCTGGCCGCATACGTGGTCCCGGCTCTTGCCAGGGCGGATCAGGACCCGCAGCTTCGCGATGCGATTCTGCAGTGGCTGATGCGGCACCCGAGCCCGGAGGTCCTCTCTGAGATCGTCAACCTCTGGGCCAACGAACCGTCGCCCGTAAGCGTCAACGAACCGCGCTTCCGCTACATCATCGAGCAGATCAGTGGCACCGACTGGCAGGAGGCTTTGCTTGCCGGCATCAACAGCTCAGAGTCGTTTGAGCGCGGCCGCGCTCTGGAGATCCTCGCCCGGCGGCTTCCCGTCGAATGGATCAAGAGACGGATCATGGAACTACAACCGAAAAGCCAGCCCATGGCTGCGCTGCAGAGCTTTATGGAGACCTTCGATTACCTGCCCGTCAGGCGCACGGAATTCGCCGCGGTGGCGACGGTCTTCGGCATGCGTTTGGAGATGATCAGCGACGCGGCTCGGCTGCAAACGGAGTGGCGGCACAATTACGGCTACAGGTTCAACATTCGTGACTTCCACCTGCTCAGCCGCCTGGCGCGCGACCCACTGCGAACGATGCTTCGCCGAACGCAGTTGATCCTCGAACTCGGCCAGGCGCTGGCCACGCGCCAGCACGTGCGCTATTCTGCCAGGCGAAAGGGGCGCGGCAGGGCGTTCACCGACCGCTTCGGCCTACAGATCGAAAGCCTGAGCAACAGCGATCTGTGGAACCTCTACCTGCTCAACGAGATGCTGAACCGGCCGCGAGTGCAGCTCGCGCTGAAGGTGATGGCCGATCGCAACCGCGCCGGGACCGATGAGTCACGGAGCGGCCTGCTTTTCTACGAGCACGGGCAGCCCGAAGCGATGCTCTATCCGCCGGAACTGACCTCTCGGATGACCCGCGACGGGCGCGACGCGCTGTGCTACTTCCGCACGCACTTTCAAAAGGTCTACAACACCGCCCAGGCCGGCCCCAGCGCCGAAGAACTTCAAGAAGCCACTCAGAGCAACCACTACGGGTTGATTCTCACCAGCGTCAACGAATACGCCTTTTGTGCTCACTATTACAATCCACGTGGCCTTGTCGTCTCGCTGGGGAAGTTTCCGTTCCGGCATTGAGGATCTGCGGCTGCCTGTTGAAGATGATCGCGGAGGTGACGGCCTTGCGCCGCAGGCCGGCCAGATAGGCCCTTGGAATTTCCGCTGAGCTTGCGCCGAGCTATTCTCGCGCCGCTTGGGTGCTACTGGAGCTTGTTGAGCACGCGTTCGATGGCGTCGTGTTCGGTCTGCATCTCGTCGAGCTGGCGGCGATGCTCGGCGATAAGTGGCTCAGGGGCCTTGGCCAGAAACGTCTCGTCCGACAGGCGGTGCGAAACCTCGGAGATTTTCGCACGCAACGCCTCCTTGCGTTGGCGAAGCAGTTCGATGCGTTCCTCGGCCGAGGCCGGCTCGCGAAGAACCTGATCGAGCACGTGATCGGCGACGAGAATCGGCGTGTCGAAGGCAACGCCCAGCGCGATGGCGTCGGAGGGGCGGGAATCAATCTGGATTATCTCATCGCCGCGGCGGATGTGAAGCGTGGCGATAAACGTGTGATCCACAAGATCGTTGACGACGATTTTCTCCAGCTGGCCGCCCATGGCCTCGATCACGCTGGCCAGCAGATCGTGCGTCATCGGGCGGGGGGCAGTTTGGCCCTTTAGGCGCCGATCGATGGCCAGGGCCTGCGAGATGTCGATCAGGATCGGAAAGCTCCTGTCGCCCTCTTTCTCTTTGAGAAAGATGACCTGCTCCTCGCCTAACTCCGTGATGAGGATCCGAGATAGCTCTACGGGTACGTCCACTTGCCTCTCCCGCAAGGACAACGTGGTACATTGTAGGATCGGTGCGGCGCTACGGCAAGCAACTTGGCAGACCTCCCTGCCGCCTGGCCAGGTTCGCCAAACGAAACTCCTCTGCCTCTATCGGGTTGGATCAGCCCAGGGTCTCCAGCGACCTGGTGACGGCCAGTAGGTCGCGCTTCAAGGCCGCCAGCCGCTTTCGCTCGCCCTCGACCACATCGGCCGGCGCCTTGGCGAGAAAGTCCTCATTGCTCAGCTTGGTCTCGATGTCGCGGATGCCACGATTGAGCGTCTCGCCTTGCTTGCTCAGGCGCTGGCGCTCGGCCTGAGTGTCGATGATGTCCAGCACGTAGAGCTTGACTCCGCCGACGGCGACGGTTGCCGCCGTCGAAGCTGGCACCTCGACGCTTGGGGCAAGCGAGACCTTCTCCAACAATGCCAACGACTTCAGCAGTGGGAGATTCTCCTGGAGCATCCGTGCGGCCTGGCCTTGTGCCTCAACGGCGGCATTGACCCTGAGTGAAGGCGGCACGTCGTGCTCGATACGCACGTTGCGCACTGAGCGGATCAGCTCGCGCAGCACGGCGAAGTCCTCCTCCGCCGTCTCATCGCGGCAAGCGGCGTCGGCTTGAGGCCAGTGCGCACGGACGAGCATCGGCTCGGCCACGACGTCGTCCGGGCCGCGATTCGGGCAGACCTCGTTGAGCTTGCCCCAAAGCTCCTCGGTGATAAACGGGCAGATCGGGTGCAACAGACGCAGCAGCACGTCCAGGCAGTGGGCAAGGATCGCCTTGGGCGAATTTTCGCCGGCATTAATCCGAATCTTCGCGATCTCGAGGTACCAGTCGCAAAAATCGTCCCACATGAAGTGATAGAGCATGTCGGCCAGCTCGTTGAAGCGGAAGGCCTCGATTGCCTCCGTAGCATCGCGAATCGCGGCGTTGAGACGGCTGAGGATCCATCTGTCAGCCAGCTGTTCCTTCGGATCGATTTGGCTCCACGCTGGCCCGGCCGAAAGGTTCATCAGCGCAAACCGCGAGGCGTTCCAGAGTTTGTTGCAGAAGTTGCGTCCGATGTCGAACTTCGGGGAGGTGTTGACCTTGCGGCCGTCGGGCAGCGTCATCTCCTGGACAGGCATGCGGACGTCCTGCGTCTGTGTGGTCATCGAGATGAGCGTAAAGCGCATGGCGTCGGCGCCGTGGCTGTCGATGATGTCCAGCGGGTCGATGCCGTTGCCCAGGCTCTTGGACATCTTGCGTCCCTCGCCGTCCTGGAGCATCGCGTGGATCAACACGTCGGTGAACGGGATGTCGCCCACGCAGTACTGGCCCATCATGACCATCCGGCTGACCCACAGCGTGATGATCTCGCGAGCGGTGCAAAGCACGTCGGTAGGGTAGAAGGTCTTCAGCTCGGGCGTATGCTGCGGCCAGCCCAGCGTAGAAAACGGCCAAAGCGCCGAGCTGAACCACGTGTCAAGCACGTCCGGGTCGCGCTGGAAGTCCAGAGCTTCCAGTTCCAGCTCCGTCTCCTCGCTTAGCGGGGCCACACAGGCGTAGGTAACCGTACCTTCTTCGCCTTCGATTTCGCGGAAGATCACGCCGTCCTGCACGCCCTCCGGGGTCTTGCCTGGCTTTGACCAGATCGGAATGCGATGCCCCCACCAGAGCTGACGGCTGATCGGCCAGTCGCGGAGCTTCTCCAGCCAGGATTGATACGTCCGGGCGTAGCGTTCGGGCGTGAACTTGATCCGGCCGTCCAGAAGGGGTTTCAGCGCCAGACCGGCCAGCGAATTGACGGCGATGTCCGTGCCCTCGATAAGGCCCTGGCCGAACTTTTCCGCCAGGTGCGGGATAGCCTTTTTCACGGCGATGTACCACTGGTCGGAGAGGTACGGCTCGATAGGCACGTGCGAGCGGTAGCTGTGCCCGACCTCGTGGGTGTATTCGCGAACGTCCTCGAGGAGCTTTTCCTGCCGGAACCACTCGACGATGGCCTCGCGGGCCTCGAAGCGGTCCATGCCCAGAAACTGCTCGGCGTCGGAGCCTTTGGCATCGGGCCAGCCGTACTTGTCGCTGATGGTCCCGTCCGGGGCCATCACGTTGATAACCTCAAGATCGTGCCGCTGGCCGATCTCCCAGTCGTTGGGATCGTGCGCGGGCGTGACCTTCAGAAAGCCGGTGGAAAAGCGGGCCTTTTCATCCTCGCTGTTGGCATCAGGCAGAACCACCAGCTCGTCGGCGATGATCGGGATCAGCCTCCCGACGATCGGCAGGCGAACCATTCTGCCGACCAGCACCTCCGCCTGCGGGTCGGAGGGGTTGATCGCCACGGCCGTGTCGCCCAGCATCGTCTCCGGGCGCGTGGTGGCCACCGTTACGTGCTTTATGGCTTTGCCGTTGATCTTGACCGGCTCGGCCAGCGGATAGCGCAAATACCAGAAGTAGCCACGGACTGTCTGGTGCTCAACTTCGTCGTCGGCAAGGACCGTCTGCGTGGCCGGATCCCAATTGACCAGCCGCTTGCCGCGGTAGATCAGCCCGTCGCCGAACAGCTTGAAGAACGTGCTTCGCACCGCCCTGGCGCAGACGTCGTCCATGGTGAAGCGCGTCCGCCGCCAGTCGCACGAGCAGCCCATCATTTTCAACTGTTCGAGGATGCGGAGTTCGTATTCGTCCTTCCACGCCTCGATGCGCTCGACGAACGCCTCGCGCCGGAAGTCGGTCCGGCGCCGGCCTTCCTCGGCCAAAATACGTTTTTCAACGACCGTTTGCGTGGCGATGCCGGCGTGGTCTGTCCCTGGTATCCAGAGCGTGTTCAACTGCTGCATCCGCTTGAAGCGGATCAGGACGTCTTGGAGGGCGTTGTTCAGTGCGTGGCCGACGTGCAGCCGGTCCGTGACGTTCGGCGGCGGGATGACGATGCAGTACTTAGCCCTGTCGGCGTCCGGCTCGGTATTGAAGGCGCTGGCCGCAATCCAACGCTTGTAAACCTCACTTTCGACCTGCTTGGGGTTGTAGACCTTTGGCAGTTCGGCCGTCATTTCTTTCAAACTTTCTCAGAAGGTGGTAAGCAGTCGGTGGCAACGGCTGCAAATGTTGACAATCCGCAATCCGAAATCCGCGATCGATTAGTCAGGTTTTCTCGACTTCCTTCAGCAGCTTGTACTCGATGGCATCTACAAGTGCCAGCCAGGACGCGTCGATGATGTTCTCGCTGACGCCGACGCTGCCAAAATAGGCCCCCGTGGCGGCGTCGTGCCAGTCGATAACCACGCGGACCTTGGCGGCCGTCTCGGCCTGCGTGTTGACCACGCGTACCTTGTAATCCACCAGGTGCACGTCGTCCACGGCCTGGTAGTGGGGCCGAAGGGCCTCGCACAGCGCCGCGTGCAGTGAATCAACCGGGCCCTGACCCTCTGCCACGGTGTGTCGCACCTGGCCGTCCACGGTAAGCTTAACGATGGCCTCGGTGCTGGCGTTCTGGCTCGTTCCGCGCTTGAAGATCACGCAGCGATAATGGTCCAGAGACCACAGCGGCTTGTACCATTTTCCGCCAAGCGTCTTGCGGATCAGCACCTCGAAGCTCGCCTCGGCGGCCTCGAACTGATAGCCCTCGTTCTCCAGTTTCATCACGGCTTGGAGGATCTTGCGCTGTTTGGGCTTGTCCTTGGCCAGATTGAACTTCTCCGGCGCCTTTGCGGCGATGTTGCTGACGCCCGAAAGTTCGCTGACGAGAATCCGCCGCGTGTTGCCCACCAGCGCCGGGTCCATGTGCTCGTAGGTCGCCACGTTCTTGCGGACCGCGTCGACGTGCATGCCGCCCTTGTGGGCGAAGGCAGCTGCGCCGACGAAGGGTTGGTTTCCCCGCAGGTTCATGTTGGCCACCTCGTAGACGAAGCGGCTGACTTCGGCGAGGTTTTTGAGCGTGCCAGGCCGGAGGCAGTCGCAGCCGTACTTGACGGCGAGATTGGGGATAATGGCCGTCAGGTCGGCGTTGCCGCACCGCTCGCCGATTCCGTTGATTGTGCCCTGCACGTGCGTGACGCCGTAGGCGACCGCGGCGAGCGTGTTGGCCACGCCGACACCGCAATCGTTGTGGCAGTGGATGCCAAGCCGCGCCCCCGGTACGGCGCTGCGGAGAGCCTCCACGCACTCGACGATCTGCTCAGGCAATGAGCCGCCGTTCGTGTCGCAGAGCACCAGGCGGCTAGCGCCGGCCTCGCGGGCGACCTCAAGCGTGCGGATCGCGTACTTAGGGTTGGCGCGCCAGCCGTCGAAAAAATGTTCGGCGTCGAAGATCACCTCGCGGCCGGCTTGAGCGCAGAACTCTATCGAGTCGGCAATCATGCCGAGATTCTCCTCGTTCGAGGCGTGCAGCACCTCCCGGACGTGCATCTCCCAGCTCTTGCCGACGATGGTAATTACCGGTGCCTCACTTTTCACCAGGGCCTGCGTGCCGGTGTCTTCGGCGGCCTTTATGCCTTTGCGGCGGGTCATACCGAAGGCGGCAATGCGGGCGTGACGCAGCTCGAGCTTGCGAACCTCGGCGAAGAAGGCCTCGTCCTTGGGATTGCTCAGCGGGAAGCCTCCTTCGATATAGTCCACGCCGAGTGAATCCAAGGCCTGTGCGACCAGGAGCTTATCCTGGCCGGTCAGACTGACTCCCTGCCCCTGCGTTCCATCCCGCAGCGTGGTGTCGTAGATTTCAATTCGTTGGTCGGCGTCATTCATTGTCTTCACCGGTTTTACGGCTAGATATCCACAGAACGAAAAAGGCCCCGAAGCACGTTTCGCCTCAGGGCCGTCTCTTACAGAACTTCTGAGCTGCGCCCTAAGGGACACTGGCTACGATTACGGTAATAATGATACCGGCGCGGATGCCGATTACGCTTACCGCCCCCGCGATTGTCGAGCAAAATGCGCTCTTCTCGCCCATCCGCATCGCAGTCCTCTACGCAGCTGGCGGTCGTGACCCATCTAGATTATATCGGCTCCAAAAGGGGCGTCAATAGAGGATTATCCTTACCGCCCTGGATGGCCGGATTTGATTCGGGCGGAGGTTTTCCTATAATCGGCTGGACGTAGATTGTCCACGGCCGCGGCGTCCGGGTGGTCGCGCCGTGCGCGGAGAGGCTGTATGAGCAAAACATGCCAGAAATGTGGAGCGCAGTGTTGCGGGTATTTCTGCTTCGAGATCGACGAGCCGGACACGTACGAGGAGTTCGACGACATCCGCTGGTACCTCTGCCATGACGGCGTGACTGTGCATGTCGACGAAGGGGACTGGTTTATCTCCATCGACAGTCGTTGTAAGATGCTTCGCCGTGACGGCCTGTGCAAGATCTATGACAACCGCCCGCTGATCTGCCGCAGCTACTTGCCGGAAAACTGCGATTTCTCGGACGGCGACTATGATTACGACGAACTGTTCACAACGCCCGAGGAGTTCGAGGCATACGCCCGAAAAGCCCTCGGCGAAAAGAAATACGAAACGGCCAAGGCCAAGGAGCGGGCAAAGTATCAACGGAAGCCGAGGAAAAAGAAGCTCAAGTGAGGGCCAACGGCGCAGAACAGCGAATTCGACCAACATCTTTTGACAAAAGCTCGCTTGCGACTTAACAAGGGCGGAGTTAACGTCTTCTAAGCGCTCAAAAAGAAGAAGCCATGGAATTCCAAGCGGTCAAGGGAACGCGTGATTTCTATCCTGATCTGATGCGCCGCCGGAACTGGATCTGCGACGCCTGGCGCCGCGTCTCGCTCCGCAACGGGTTTGAGGAATACGATGCGCCGATCTTCGAGTATCTGGACCTCTTCACGATCAAGAGCGGCCAGGAGATAGCCGAGCAGCTATTCAGCTTCACCGATAGGGGAGGGCGGCACCTGGCCATCCGCCCGGAGATCACCCCGTCGCTGGCCCGCATGATCAACGCGAAGATTCATTCGCTGCCGCGGCCGATCAAGTGGTTCTCCGTCCCGCGCATCTGTCGGGCCGAAAAACCACAAAAGGGACGCCTCAGAGAGTTCTTCCAGTGGAATGTCGACGTCATCCGTAGCGAGGACGTGCCGGCAGACGACGTGCTGGCCGACGCCGAGTGCATCTTTGTGCTTGTCGACTTCCTGCGCGAAGTGGGGCTGACGCCGCAAGATGTTCAAGTGCGCATCTACAACCGGGCGTTGACGGCGGCGCATTTCCGGGCAGGCGGCGTCAGCGAAGACCGAATGGAGAAGGTGCTAATGGCCCAGGACAAGCGCCTGAGGCTCACTGCCGAAGAATTCGAGGCATTTTGCAAAAAGGACGGGATCACACCGGAGGAAAAGCAAGTACTGGATGAGCTAGAAGACCTTGGCGAAAGTCAAGAACAAGGCCGTGGACCTCCAATCACAAGCATTGGTTTGAGAAATGAGGAAGTGAGAGTGGCGTTCGAGCAGTTGGGTGACCTGTTCGAACACCTGGAGCAGTTTGGCGTCGGCGATTACTGCCAAAGCGACTACCGGATCGTCCGGGGCCTTGCATATTACACCGGCATCGTCTACGAAGTGTTCGACAAGGCCCAGTCACTGCGAGCAATCGCTGGGGGAGGGCGGTACGACAACCTGCTGGAGATGCTTGGCGGGCCGAAAGTGGGGGCCACCGGCTTTGGCATGGGCGATGTTGTGCTCGGGATCTTGCTGGAAGAAAAAGGTAAGTTTCCGCCGGAGCTTTCCCGGCAAAGCATTGATTTCTTCGTCATCGACGGCGAGGATCCAACCTCACGGCAGCGGCAGAGCGTTCTGAAAGTAGTCGGGGCGCTGCGGAAGGGGGGGTTTACTGCGGAATTCAGCTATGTACGGCGCTCCGTTGGCAAGCAGCTCAAGGAAGCCAACAAACGCGGAGCGAAGAAGGCGGTCATCGTCGTTCGGGTCGATACCGTGGCCGTCAAGGACTTGGCAACAGGCCGGCAGGTGGAGATGCCGATGGAGAAGTTCCTGGCAAAGCCCGGGTAACCTGGCCGGGACCGGTAGGGGGCCCATGATGCAGCGAAACGTTCATTACGAGGCCGCGTTTGAGGATTATCTGCGGGCGAAGGGCTGGCCGTACGTGGCGGTGGATCAGGCCAAGAAGGCGATCTTCTCAGGCGCGTCGGTCAAGAGCTTCGATTTCCTCGTCTACAGCGAATCCGGGGCGAACCTGCTGGTGGACGTCAAAGGGCGGAAGTTTCCCTGCGAGAAGCCTGGACGAAAACGTGGCGCCTCGCGCGCCTGGGAAAACTGGGTCACTCGCCAGGACGTTGAGGGCCTGACCCAATGGGAAAAGGTTTTCGGCGAAGATTTTATGGCCTTGCTGGTTTTTGCTTACTGGCTGCAAGGTTCGCCACCGCGATCGCCTTTCCAGGACGTACATATGTTTCGCAGCAGGGCCTATGCGTTCGTCGGGATACGCCTGGCCGACTACGTCACCGCCGCTCGCCCACGAAGTGCCAAATGGCAGACGATCACGGTACCGTCGGCCAAGTTCGCCAAGGCAGTCTCCGACATCGCCTCTTTTCTGTGACACGGTCCAAAGAAACTCCAGCTACCTCGCTGAAGCGTTGAAAACTGCACCCGCGGCCGTATAATTCATTGCATGAGAACACGAAGCGTGCGGAAAATTGCTCAAGTCTGCTTTGCCGTCGCGGCGCTGCTGATTCCGGCTGTCGCGTTTTGCCAGGACATGCATCCGGCGCCGGCACGTAAGGCGAGCACACCCTGGATAGCGATCCTCTACACGGCAATCTGCTTGGCTGCCACGTGCGTGGTGGCGTTCAAGCACGCAAAAAGGACACACCTGGATTAGGCTTAACGCCCCCCAGAAGGCTGCGAGGCGGCAAGAACTACCTATCGCGGCCTGCCGGCGGGGTGTCTAAAGAAATGGCGTGAATCGCTCACTGGTTTCCATTGGAGCTTCAGGACTTTCGGGAGAGGACGCATGAAAAAGACACTGATCGTCATACTGGTGTGCGTGAATCTAGCCTTGCTGCTGGGGCTGGTGTTCAGCCCCACCGCGCGCAAGGCTGAGGCTCAGGTTTTCAGGGGCGGCACGGATTACCTGATGATTACCGGACACATCAACAGGGATTGGGACGCTGTCTACGTCATTGACCTGGCCAGGCGACAACTGTTGGGTTGGCGGTTCGCAAAGGGCAAGAAGCGATTGCTCCCCATACGCGGACGCCGCCTGAAAGACGACTTTCGCCGCGAGCAAGAAAAGTAACGTCGCAGCCTCGATGGGCAACGTGCACTTGTCAAGGAACGCACGCGAGGCTTCGAACCAAGCTAACGGGAGCGAAACGAATGAAAGATCCACAAAGCATTACGATCGGATTGCTGCTTGTTACGGCTGTTATCCTGGCCGCCATGCTCGTTGGCAACTACGCGACGATAAACAGCGTCGCCTACGCCGACACGCCCGTCAAGCAGGGCGATTACATCTTGGGCACTGGCGCGCTAACCGACAGCACTGACCTTGTTTACGTGCTGGACGTGGCGGCGCGGCGGCTGAACGTCTATTTTGCCAATGTCGGCACCGTCAACAAACGATTGGACATCCTCGACTCCATAGATCTCGAGAAGGCCTTCGAGCAGTAGCGCGGCGTTTTATCCGCATGTCGCTGCGCCGAAGGCTTGAGTTGCGCAGCGTCTCGGGATTAACCCGGTGAGAGAGAGAATCGCCGAAATAGGGCACCAGGCACTGGCCGGCCAGCGCCTCAGCCGCCCTGATGTCTTGTTGCTCGCTCGGGCGGCGACGTCTGAGCCGTTCGAGTTGATCCATTGGGCCCACAAGCTGCGCCGTCAAAACTTCGGTAACGAAGTGAGGGTCTGCTCGATCGTGGCCGGCAAACTCGGGGCTTGCAAGGAAGACTGCAAGTGGTGCGCGCAGTCGATTCAGTCGGCCTCCGGCGGCAAAAACGCCAAGCGCGCCACCGCAAGCGAGATTCACGCCGCGGCCAGGTCCGCTGCCGCCAACCGGGCCGGCAGCATGGGCATTGTCAATTCCGGGCGTCGGCCTGCCCGGCGCGACCTGGACGAGGTAACCGCGGCGGCCCGGCACGTGCTCACCGACGAGCAGTGCCACATCGAGCTTTGCGCCTCGCTCGGGGAGCTGACCGCCGACCAGGCCGCCCAGCTCGCAGCCGCCGGCATCAGGCGATATAACCACAACCTGGAGACCTCGCGGCGGTTCTTCCCCAACGTGGTCACCACGCACAGCTACCAGGGCCGGATCGAGACACTCAAGGCTGCTCGCCAGGCCGGGATGAAACTCTGCTGCGGCGGGCTGATGGGACTCGGCGAGACCTGCCAGGACCGCGCCGAGCTGGCCTTGGCCATCCGAGACGAGGTCGCCCCCGACGTTACACCGTTGAATTTCCTTCAACCCATGCCCGGCACGGCCTTGGAAGATGCTCAGCCGCTTGAGGCGATGGAAATCCTCGGCATCATCGCCATGTTCCGGCTTGTGCTGCCCAAGGTCGACCTGAAGGTCGCAGGCGGCCGGGAGCACAACCTCCGCGACCTCCAGAGCTGGATCTTCCACGCCGGGGCGACCAGTTGCATCATCGGCAGTTACCTGACAACCACCGGCCGGGATCCACACGATGACCTTCAAATGATCGAGGATCTCGTGGACCAGGTCTTTTGGAT
>SDBS01000333.1_pt1 | contig 44075 bp, 71 predicted proteins | sample 2277091 | NCBI WGS metagenome assembly SDBS01 (sample SAMN10404972, study PRJNA504765) | marine sediment metagenome | isolation source: marine sediment core GS10_PC15, 163 cmbsf | place: Arctic Ocean: Southern Knipovich Ridge | collected 2010
CCGCTCATATAGCACTCGCGAGCCTCGCGACCGGCGGTCACGATTGGCTTTAACCGAAAGGGAATTATGACAGACGAACAAAAGGCCGCGTATGTAAACGCGCAAGCAGCGGCCGCTCACGCTCATACCTATGCGATGATCGCGGCAAACATGGAAAGAGAGGCCGAAGGTAAAGGGCTTGCTTATACGGAAAAAGATTTCCTCGGCCTTCTCGACGAGTACGGTTTGCACCATAACTATTTAATCGGGTTTTTCCATAACCTTTAACCGAAAGGGATCACAATGACCGAGACATATAAAGACTTTAATATCAGGTATTCGGAAGCTCGGGACGCCTGGACGATATTAGACAGCGACGACGATAACGTCGGGGAAAGGCCATTGCTTAAAGAAGCGAAAAAATTTATTGACAAATACAAAGCTGACTCCGAACACAATTCAAGATGTATGGATCGATATAACCAGGCTCGAGGATGGGGCGCGACAAAACAGGACGCGCGGAAAAACCTCCCGGTCGCGATGGCAACGGGGACCGTCGTAAACCTTAACAGGGAGAAATTTAAACGCGTTTCCGTCTATGCTACCGACGGGTATGACGACGAATGTGGCTTAGAAAAGGGGACCCTTACGTCGGTTTTGCCGAATGGTCAGTATCGAGTATCCCTTGAGGGCCGGGGATGGGTAAAGACCGACCGGCCGCCGGTTTTAGATACTCCGGAGAATAGGATCAAAATACGAGCGATAGCCGTACGTAAACATCAAATAGAAATCCTTGAAAAAAAGATCACGGCAACCGCTAAAACTTTCGTGCGGTATACAAAGCCGGGGAAATAATTTATATTACCGGCATACCCTTAAACCTTTGCAAAGGAGGCATGATGTTTAAAACCCCATTTTACAGCACAGTATTCATTCTTATTGTGCTTTTCTCGGTCGCGCTATTCAGCGCACCGGTCTTTGACCTGGGAGGCGTCGAGACTCTCGATATTGTCATCGAGCTCCGGGTCGACGACGTCGTCTCGGCCGAAATCGTCTTACAGAATTATAATCTTTACCTCGCTGAAATCCTGGGACTTAATCAGATCCATCGGATTGAAAAAATCATAACATTAAATAATCATGCGGTCGCAAGGATAGAAATGGTCCCGAGACGCCATCGGAGGTTAGACGAAAACAAATTTATATTTATAGTTTAAATTCTGCTCTGGAAAAGCGTTTGAACCGGTCCGTTTGCATTCTCGGGCCGGTTTTTTTATATTAAAAGAGTACAAACCAAACCACAAACCACAAACCACAAACCATAAACCGGAGGCACGATGCACTAAAGGCTGGTAAGAAGAAAGTCCAAAACGTAACGACCGGAACCGCCGTTTTTGCTAAACTCGGCGGTTTTTTTTATCTTTATAGTATGCCAGCAAAAAGCAAAGCCGGAAAAAAGAACCATCCCGATACCGCCTATTGTCACCACTGTAAAAAGTTTAACGAATGCTCAGAGTTTTTTAATACATTGCCTTTCGATCGGCGCTGTATCTTTATGCCGAGTAATTTTAAAATCTCAAGAGTCTGGAAATGAAAAAAAAGAAAAAGACTGTCAAAAAGAAAAAGCAAAAGGTCAAGGTCATAGAGACCAGGAAGCCGAAAAAGAAAACACTGTCAAACTCCGACAAAATCAAGGCCGGAGAGACATCCGCCAAGGCATTCCCGATCCCTGAGCCTCGACCGCTTAAAAAGGGGGAGCGTGCCGACTGGCAGCGTAACCACGAATTGATCCTTTATCATTCCACGAGATATCTCTGTAAACACTTACGTTTTCCGTCTTGCGTTAAGTTACAGGAATTGACCGGTATCCATAAAGAAACTGTGAGTCGCCATCTTAAAGACTATGACCAGGAACGCCGTAAAAATAAATATATGGTGAACCTCGACGCGGTCACGGCCCGGCTCGCAAAGGACGTCATAGAGACCGGGGACAAGGCAAAGGCCGAGCTCTTGTTTAAGTACGTCGCTAATTGGAGCGAGCGTCTCTCGCTCGAGCATAGCGGCCGGGTAGATTTCAGGTCCGCGAGGGAGGCCATCGATGAGTCAAAAGACAATTTTGACAAAACAAAAAACTTTGTCAGATACCTCTCTCTCCAAAACGATCGCCGACAATTTATCGGATCGAATTAAGATCGTCACGGAGGCTGAGGATAACTTTCTCTTACAAAAAGAGCTTACGAAACGATGTCAAGACGATCTCCTATTTTTCATAAACTATTTTATATGGGTTAAGAACCCTAAAACTCCAAAGGACCCGGACAAAGCCTTTCTATTATACCCGGCCCAGGAAAAGATCGCGCTCGATATCGAGGAGGACATCGAAACCGGCCGGTCCTCTTTAACCGAGAAATCCCGCGAGACCGGGATGTCCTTTCTACACCTGGCTATTTATTTACGGCGCTTTCTTTGGGTCGAGGGCTCGGAGTTTCTCGTCGGGTCCCTTAAGCGCGAGGACGTCGACGACTGGACGATCTCCTCGCTCATGGGAAAGGCCCGGTTTATTTTACACCATCTCCCCTATTGGATGATGCCGCTTAAATACATCGAAAGTAAACACTCGACATTTTTAAAGTTAATCAATCCGGATAACGGCGCGAGTATTATCGGCCGAGCGACGACTGAGGATTTCGGCCGGTCCGGACGTAAGTCCGCCGTACTCCTCGACGAGCACGCAAGCGTCGGGACCCGCGTCATAGAGGGCATAGAGAGAGCATTACAGGAAACGACCAACACGATCCATCGGGTGAGCACTCACAAGGGGATCACGACGTTCAAGCGTATTCGAGATAAAAAGAAATGTATTGTCCATGTTATCCACTGGACACAGATGCCCGATAAGTGCAAGGGCCTTTATTACCTGGACGATGTCGGTAAAAAGGTCCTACTCCCGGACCTGCCACTCGAAAGGCGATCGCCTTACGGTTATTATATCAAGCGAAACGGTAAGGTCTCGAAATATCAACTCCTCTCCCCCTGGTATATCAAAAAGAAAGACGATTATCTCACGGACCGGGATTTAAAACAGGAGCTCGATATCTCGGCGCTCGGGTCCGGATATTGCCGCTTTAATGCGAACATGATCGAGACGGGCTCTAAGCTTTGCAGGGACGGGGTCCGGGGTTACTTGATAGACGAGGGGTCAGACGAGACACCAAAGCCGAAATTTATCGAGGTCGAGGTCGGAGCTCCTTTCGAGCTCGAGGTCTGGAAATTCCCGACAAAGCCTTTCTGGAATAACCGATCCTTTATCGGCGGGGACACAGCCGAGGGCCTTGAGAAAGGGGACTATTGCTCGGCCGACGTTATCTTTAAGAGCGTTGACGGGATGTCCGGCTATCACGCGGCCGCTTTACACGGTCACTTTGAGCCGGATATCTTCGCGGATAAGCTCGTCCTCCTCGGTCTATGGTACGACGGCGGCGCGTTCCAAGGTATCGAGCGCAATAAGGACGGCCTCGGGGTCCTGTTAAGGATGAAAAACCATTTCGATTATCGTCGGCTCTTTACCGAAAGGACCCAGGACCAGGAAACCGGCGAGAAAGATACGGGTCGGCTCGGCTTTCTCACCTCGAGCACAAATAAAAAGCATTTAATAACCGGCGACATGGACCGGGCCTTTCGGAGCGGGGAGCTCGTCTCTCACTCGATCCGACACTACTCGGAGATGTCGACCTTTGAAAATAAAAACGGCAAACTCGAGGCGAGCGGGGATCATTACGACGACTCGGTTATGAGTCTCGCGATTTGCTGGCACGTCGCGCAAACCGGCGGCCGACCGGCCGAGATCCTTTTAAAAGCACGGGGTCACAAGGGACCAGGCAAAGGGAAAAAAAGAAAAAGGTTTTCGACGGCCCGATTTTAAGTTAATTTATGAACATGGACGCTTTGTCTTGTGAACATGATTATAATCCGACGATTTACCATCTTGTCTGTAATGTCTGTCAAGCGGAGGCCGAGGGCACCATTGATCAAATCCATTCTCGATGTACTGAGAAAGGTTGTCCCGGTATGTTTCACCATATCCCGAAAGGTCTGTAATGCAAGAGACAAAGGAAAATGAGACGCTCGCTCTCGATAAGATAAACGAGCTTGTCAACTCGTCTAAGGAAATAAGGAGCGCGGCGCTCGAGCCGCATCGGAAACAAGTTGAGCGCGGCAAAGCGCCGACCGAGATCAAAGGCGAGCAGGTCCGGACCCTGGCCGGATCGATACACGACGGGACCAGGTCATTTCAAAAGCGCGTATTGAAGGGCCGGGCGGCCGCGCGTAAGGCGCGTAAAGCTCGCCGGAGGCAAAGGTCAAGAGGATGATATCAATCGAGCATTTTTTAAACCGTTATCTCAATAAGATTTTCGTCGCCCTGGGCCTGGTCCTCACGCTCGGGACTTTTATAATTATACTCTTGATAATATTAACGAAAGGATAAACGATGTCCGCATCTCCCCTTTTGGACTTTTGGGTCTCGCTTAAGACTGCTTTTCGCGGGGACTCAGATCCCGAAATAAGAGAGCGCGGCGGGACGACTCGCCGGTCTCAGCATTTCGCCGACGCTCGGGACTTTTCAAACTTTGTAAATACGTTTCTCGGGATTCTGCCGGACCCGGACGAGGTTATAAAAAAGGCCGGGCTCAATGCGAGCGTATACCGGGACATCTTAACGGACGCTCACGCGGCCGGGTCTGTTATGCAACGTAAAAGCCGGGTAAAGAGAATGGAGCTCGTTATCCTCGCCGGGGACCCGGAGGATGGGACGAGCGTAAAGGCTCGTGACATGGTACAAGAGCAGATCGATAATATCGACCGGATGCCTAACGTAATTAACGAAATGCTCGAAGCTCCCTTTTTCGGCGCGACGTATTTAGAGATGTTTTGGAATCGGGACCCGATAACCAGGGAGGCACCTAACGGGGAGATCGTCCTTACCGACTTAATGGGTAAACCCTTTGAATGGTTCGCATGGGACCCGGACGGTAATCTTAAAATCAAACAAAACATGATGACACCGCTCCGGACCCGAATGGTCCCGCCTAATAAAATCTTTCCGGTCGTAAGGGACGGGACCTATATAAATCCTTACGGCGACCGCACGGCAAAGCGGGCCTATTGGCCTTTCCTATTTAAAAAGGGAGGCTTTCGTTTCTGGACTGAGTGGATCGAGAAATTCGGGAGTCCCTTTCTTTTCGGTAAACCGGACCCGTCTAAGAATCAAGACGAGGTCGACGAACTCTTTGACGCTCTGGTCGACATGGTCCGAAACGGCGTCGTCGTATCTCAGACCGGATCGCAAAAGGACGAAATCAGTGTTATCGAGTCAAAGGGCAAGTCGGGATCGAGCAGCGCTCATAAGGCGTATAAGGACGCTATGAATATCGAGATCTCGAAAGCGATCCTCGGGGAGACGCTCACGATCGAGAATAGCGAGACCGGGTCCCAGGCCGCGACAAAGATCCATCTTACTGTCCTCGAGTCCTTACAGGACGAGGATAAGAAGATGGCGCAAAGTGCCTTGACCGGTATCTTTAAGATTATTACTCGGCTCAATTTCGGGATAGGTGTTAAGGGGCCGATCGCTCAACTCATGGATACCGAAAAGATATCAACGGAGCTCGCCGAGCGGGACGCGGTCCTCGTCACTAAGGTCGGCGTCCGTTTTAATAAGGCTTATGTCGCCAAGAGTTATAATATTGACGAGGAGCATTTTGAATTAAAAGAACCTCGGGCCGACACGGAGGGGGAGGATGGTACCGGATCGCCTCCGGAGGTCAAGGTCCCGGTAAAGCCGACGCCGAAAACTCCGGAGCAAAGCACCGCTCAGACCAAAGATGACGAGGAGGCCCAGGGCGCTCAGTTTGCCGAGGCCGAGCAACACGCGATGACCGAGGCCCTCGACAAGTATATCGAGGACAGCCTTTCCCGATACGATAAGTTGACCGTTCCTATCCGGAGGGCAATAACGGACACTATAAAGAGCTCGAAAAACTTTACAGAGTTTACGGTCGGGATGGCAGAGCTCAAAGACCAGATGGACAACGGCCTCTTTTCCCGCGTCTTTCAGGAGGCCCTCGGGGTCGCGGAGCTCGCCGGCAATTGGGCCGTCGAGAACGACGTCACTTAATTTGTGTACCATATTTAAGGAGTTTTGAGACGCTAAAGTATTTGTCGTTAATACGTGAGACACAAAGGAGCATACGATGAAAGTTTATCTCGAGGAAATAATGTTTACTCCGGCGGTTGGGCGCGACCATCCAAAAGAAATCGTACTCAAGCGTTATCGTCCATTTGACACAAAAGGGAAAAAGCTCCCCGAGGCTTGGCATCTCGTTTGTCCGCGTTGCCAGAAATCGGGATTAATCGACGAGGATCAATATTTCGGCCGCGTCTCTATTCAATGCGATTGCGGCTTTCACGAGACGATCAATTTTAGAAAAGAAATAACCGAAACCGTATAGGGGAGATCAAACCATGCCGAAAGGTCCGATCGATTTTGCACTTGAAACGTGCATATACATACTACAAAAACCGAAAGGAATTTAAACCATGAGTAAAAACAACGATTACGCACTCGAGACGCTGACTCAGGAGCACGATCTCTTGATTGAAAAGATCGGCGTCAAAAAATCCGAAATGAAATTCTATAACCAGGCGTCGGACGAGGAGCTCGAGGCCTGGGAGGTATACGTCCGGGACCTTAAGGCCGGTATCGCTCGGCTCAGGGGGGAGAAAGGCGGTAACGGTCGGCGGCCGCCGAAGCAACTCGCGAAATGCAATAACGGCAAATCGCAATCGTGGTGTTATTCGGCGTGTCCGAAAAATAAAGATAAGTCATGTTCTATTATAAAATTCTATAAAAAGGAAAAAACCGCCGCCGCCTCTAATTAAAAGGAGTAATGCGCTATGTGTAGAATTAACCAGGCTAACCCGGTCGACCGGATGAAAGCCGAGACAGAAAAGCCGATTACCGATCGTCTGCAAAGGGTAATTGACCATCTTAACGGGGGCGGCCCGGACCAGGTCATTAAAATCAATTTTGAAATCCCGATCGTTAACGCGACAAAATACCTTGCCTCGATCCGGGACTTTCTCTCGACCCTTATACCGAAAGATAAACCCGATGGCTCTAATTAAACGGCAATTCCTTTGCTCGAAAGAGCTCTTTAAACATAAGGGCGAGAAAAAAATCCAGTATTTCAGGATCGGGGAGCTCCTCACCTTTAAGGACCCGGTCGGAAATGTTTTTATGAGATTCAAAGACTATCGATGCCCAGACAGGATCTTTGTCGTCTTTGACGAGGACAAAAAGGATATTTGATGCCCTTACCCTTTGGTACATTTTCGACCGAGCGGACGACCGGCGTCCTAACGGCGGCCGTCAATAAGGGCCGTCAAAAACAAGTCCTCGAGAAAACTATCTTTGATAATACAGACTTTCGGACAAAGCTCGAGTCGTTCACGGTCGCCGGGTCCCTTACCTCGAAATCAATACTCCGGATTCAATCCCTCGCCCATACAGCTATCGAGCGCGGGATCGATTATAAACGCTTTGCCGGCTCCCTGGGACCCGAGACGCTCAAGCGGATCACGTCTCCGAATGTCGTCTATGAAAATGCAATCAATAACGCTTACCATCGGGCCCGATACGAGACCTCGCAGAAAATAAAAGGTATTAAGCCTTTCTCGATTTACATTACTTTCGGGGACCAGCGGGTCCGGCCGAATCATGCAATCTTAAACGGGAAAGTCGCTCGCCTGGACTCTGTCTTTTGGGCGATCAACTATCCTCCTAACGGTCACAGATGCCGATGCGTCGCGCGGTCCCTTTCGGCCGGGGACATGAGACGCCGGGGCCTGGTCGCTAAAACACTCCCTCAGATAGAGCAGGAGACGCGGACCGCTCAGATCGCCGCCGGGGTCGCGCCGTCTAAAGTCGTCCGGCCGCTCGCGGATCCGGGATGGCGCGGATCCTTTAAGCTCGGCGAGCCGGGATCCGAGCCGCTCGTCAAACTCCTCAAGAAATACGACTCGAAGAAATACGCGAGTTTTATCACGCCGACCCGGACCGTCTCCCCGTCGGTCTTTACTCAGGTCCGGCCGATCCCCAAAGGCAAACCGTTTAAACCTGTTACGCAATGGGAGGCCGAGGAGTATACGAGGGTCAATTTCGCTCAGATTTCAAATTATGATGGCCTCGACGTTGCCGGTATGCAATCGGTAACGAAAGCCTTAGGCGATGCGGTCCGCGATAACAAGTTTGGACGCATTCATATTTCACATTCGATCCAACTCAGGCGGGGAGTTATGGCCTCGGCCGGTCCCAGGTCCTTAAATCTTAATCCTGCATATCTGAAATCGGACGCTAATTTTAAAAGAGTTTACTCGGCCGAGCGCAATAGGCGGCCGTATACAAAGGCGAGAAACAAAATTAAAAAGGATATCGTCGAGATCGATCGTAATATCAAGGCTCTCGGGTCCGCAATAAATAAAAAGCTCACCGTTAACCCGGCATTTAAAACCCGTCCCGGTTTCGCGATACTCAGGGCGGACCTTAAGCGCTTACAAGTCGACAAAGCTAAATTACTGGGCATCCGGGATTTTAAAAGACACAATGTCGGAAACTCTGTCCGCGACGTGGTTAACCATGAGATCGGGCATCTACTTTCAAACCAAAAAGCTCCGGGAGTCTCGTCCGCCGGTAAGTCCGGATCTCTCTTTTTCTTGGACAATAAAAACAAGCTCCTGAGAAACAAGTTGAGCCGGTATAATTTCGAGTCATGGATGACCTCGGAGGAGCATCGCTCCTTTCGCCGTCAATGGATTTCCGAACGGTCCGAGGTAAACCTTAATGAGTATGTCGCCGAGAGTTTCGCTCAGTTTAAACGCGGCGGCCGGGTCCATCCGGACGTCGAGGACTTTATCACGAGGATTTTAAACAAATGAGTATCGTCTTACAATGCCGAAATTGTTTACTCTTTAACGACGACCTTGACAATGTCTTTTCGTGTGACGCTTACCCGCGCGGGATACCGCGAGAGATCCTCGAGGGGGAGCATGATCATTTAAACGCTTTCCCAGGGGACAAGGGCTTTAGGCGTATCCCGATCGTATGGACCGGGCCCGGCGAGTTTCGCGTTATCACTCCGGAGCAAGAGGCCCAGGCAATCGAGCCGCCTCTCGATCTCTCTGCACGGCGCGACGCCGAGGTCGGCCTCCTTTATCAGTGGTACCTTGAAAGAGAGGACTCGACCGGCGATATCATCGAGGTCCGGCCGGACTCGAGCGACTTTAACGACTGGGATTATTATCCGACATATACCGGCCGGAAAGTAGTGATCACGCGCGAGCTAACGACGCGGATTAATTACGGCGAGGCGGTCCTTAGATCGCCAGATGCGGTCTTTCGGGATTTTCAGAATCAGCCGAATACCGGTCAAAAATTCGTCGTCGAGAATTGGATCGGCCGGGTCCTGGACGACGGCCGACTCCTATATATAAAGGTCCGAGTTATTAACGATACGGTCCACAGAATAGCGGTCGCGAGAAAGATTAGTGAACTTTCGGAAATACTTTTAGACGTTTCTGGAATCGAAATCTATAAAAAACCATGAGTTGGCACACCGTTTTGCATACGATTTAGATCAAAAGTCGAAAGATTTTTGAAGGATTTTGAAATTCTGTGACAAAACTGTGACAATTTACTAAACGATAATAGGAAAAAAAAACGGCAATCTCAGTTTTAACTATTATGACGAAACGAGCATTATAAACGCAGATAGACACAACAAATCATGCGGTTACGGGCTTATGCGGTCGCATTGCGGCAGCAATGCGGCAGCAATGCATGAGCAATGCGGGAGCAATGCGGACGCAATGCTAAAAAAGAATAAGAAATGATAAAAGAATAACATACATAAATACACACGTCCGATCTGATTTAGATTACTATATATGTATCCAGAATTAAGCAAAGAAAACGTGGTAATATATATTACATTTCTTTAGATTTAAACAAAAGGGGTTATTTATGGCTTGGATCATGTTTCACAAGGCCATCCTGACACCGATCGAGAAATACGAAAACTTTCTCGAGTGGGGCCCGGAGGACTTTAACGCTAACGCTGAAAGGTTTATGACCGCCGACTTTGACAGGAACAATATGAAAATTATTAACGGGGTCCTCCCGGACGGCGAAAGAGAATTGCACGAGGTTCGCTTTAATGCCGACGCCTTTACACAAAAGGGCGCTCTCGCCTGGTTAGAAACAAGAAAACTTTATCCGATTAATTTTTTCCCGGCCGACCGCAGTCAAGAGGACTGGTTTTCTGATTATGAGCTTGCCGAAAATTCAGCTCTTGAAAATGAATTCGAAATCGCGCAAGCCGGGAAATTTCCACAAGGGGATTTAACTCCGGACATATTCGACGAGCTCATTAAAAACTTTAAGCCTGGTTTCCATGAGCCGCCGATTACCCTGGGGCACGTTACAAAACAGCATAACGATAAACCGGCAATGGGATGGGTCTCGGCATTACGCCGAGCCGGGGAGACGCTCCTCGCAAAGGGAAAACAGATCGCGAGCTCTTTCGATACGTCGGTCCGCGAGGGCCGCTTTAAGAAACGGTCGATCGGATTACGGGTCGGACCGGACGGCCATTATTTACACCATCTCGCTTTCCTGGGCGCGGCCGGTCCCGCCTGTAAGGGACTGAAAGACATTTACGACGACAATTCAGATGTCGACTCTCAAAAGAGTTATGAAATAGAGACAGATATTAATTTAAACAAAGGAGTACCTCCAATGAAAACCTTTACAGAGGAAGAAAACAGAAACGAAATCGCGAAAGCGAAGCGCGAGGCGACCGAAAAGGCAGACGGGAAAAACCAAAAGGATTTTGACGATCGCGTCGCCGCTGAGGTTCTAAAGGCAACCGATAAAACAAAGGCCGACGAGAAAAAGAATTACGACGACGCCGATAAAAAGAAAGAGGAAGCTCGTTCTTTCCGGAGCGACGTCGACGGCCGGATCAAAAAGCTTTACGACGACAAAAAGCTTATACCGGCCCAGGTCGAGCCTCTCCGGGTCCTGGCCTATTCAATGCAAGAAACCGCCGAGCTCACATATACCGAGACCGACACCAAGACGAAAAAGGAAACCGAGAAAAAGGCCATCGCTCTCGATCTCCTGTTTGCACTTGCGGAAAATACCGCAAAGGTCCCCGAGGGCGAGCTCCCGGATCCTGAGAACGCCGACGCCAAAGGCGGCCGGACGTACAAGGAAGAAAAGAAACGGGCCCTCGAAATTATAAAAGAGGACAAGGCGATCAACTTTACCGACGCTCTAAAACAGGCCCGATCCGAATTTGCGGACGAGGACGAGGCCGAGGGCGAGGAGTAACCAAGACAGACAGTTTTAATTTTTAAATAAATCGAATAACAATTAAAAAAAAAGGAGCTTAACATGGCACGAAATGTAGTTACCGGCATCGTGGAAACCGCCGCAATCGCGGTCGGGCTTTGTGTTAAAAAAGGGACCGCCGCTAACGGCGTCGTTACTGCAGGGGCCGGGGAGAAATCTCTCGGTATTGCTGACATGACCGACTTTAACGAATCGATAGCGGTCGGTGAACAGGCCTCGATCGCAGTCGACGGTATTGTCCCGGCGGTCGCCGGAGGGAACAGCGTCTCGGCCGTCGCGTTTGGGGATAGCCTAATCTCGGACGGGAGCGGAAAACTTATCGCTCCCTCAGGGTCCACGCTACCACAAGAGAGAGTCGCGGTCGCAATGGAAGCAAATACAGGCGTCGACAATCTTTTTAAGGTGAAAGTGATTATCGACCAGATCATTGTCGCGTAACCGGAAATCTGCCTTAAACCGAAAGGTCCCATAAACCGAAACACACTTAAAAAAAAAGGATCTAAATTATGGCAGAAACAAAACACGGACACGTTGATCAAAGGCTGTCCGACGTCTCGATCAATTATCCTCAGAGCGGTTATGTGGCTCACGAACTTTTCCCCGAGCGGCCGGTAAAGAAAGGCTCGGACGTCTTTACAACGTACAATAAGATCAACCTTTTCCAGACTCCCGACGACAGTGTCGGCAAATACGGCGAGGCAAACGAGGTAAAACTCGGCACGGGGACGGATGCTTACTCGGTAAGAAACCGGGCCCTTAAGGGTTATATCTCCGAGGAGGACCGGGACAACTACGACGATCCTCTCAATGCCGAAATCGACGAGACCGAGGTCCTCACGGCATCGATCTTGAATAACCGCGAGGTCCGCGCGCACGCGCTCGCGACGTCAATCGCTAATACCGCGAGTCCCGGTACAAAATGGGACAACTCCGGAGATCCCGTCTCCGACATCAAGGCCGCAAAAAAAGTAATGTTCATGGACCCTAACGTGATCGTATGGTCCAAGGAGGTCTGGGAGGTGATCAAGGAAAACGCGAAGATCATCGAGAAATTCGGCGGCGGCTTTACTAATACGAAAAGCGTCACGCTCGAGATGGTCGCGTCCATCTTCGAGGTCGATAAGATTATCGTCGCATCGGCGCGTAAGAGCTCGACCAAGCCGAAAAACGCCGCGTCTCTTTCCCGTATATGGGGCGACGACGTTATCCTCGCTTTCGTCGACCCGCGCGGCCTCGGCGTAAAGCGTCCGACTTTCGGCTCGATGTTCGCTCAAAAGCTCGGCGGCGGATCGACTTTCCGCGTCCGTAAATGGATGAACCCGGACAAGGGCGTCGGCGGGGCCGACACTATCCAGGTCGAGCACCGGTCGATTGAAAAGGTAGTCGCCGCGGATTTCGGTTATTACCTGAGCAGCGTCTTAACCTAAAAGCTAATAATCGGCCTTACGGCCATCGTACCGGTCGGGCGGATGCGATAGCTTGCGGGAGGGTTGGTAAAGTCCCGGCCGGACCCTCCCTTTTTTTCCGAAAGGTTAAGACATGGCAAACGAGAACCAATACGCCGACGCCGACGCCGTTAAAGCGAGATACTCGGCTGAATTTCTTAAGCGCGTAACAAATTTTACAGGCGTCGATCCTGGGACTGCAATAATTGACCCCAAGATCACGGCGGCGACAAAGGACGCCTCGGATCTCATGGACGGCCTTTTGCAAGGCCGTTACGACGTCCCGGTCGACCCATTCCCCGATCATTTCATAGGCGACTGTATTAAGATAGCCGTTAAGCTCCTTGTCGAGCGCAAGGGTTACGAGGAGGAGAGCTCCGATGCAAACTATGTCACGGCGGGAAACGAGGTCCTCAAAAAGTACGAGAAGATCGCCGAGGGGAAAATCTCTCTCGGTATACCGGGAGAGGGCGGATCGAGCACGACGCCGGTGAAAATTAAAACGGAAGCGCCGCCGAAAGTGTTTCCGTGTGCAAAACTGGATAAATATTAAAATGTACCATATCGAACAAAAGGGCCTAAAGCCGCTTAAGAAATTTCTCGCTGACCTGGACGATCTCCAGATGACCGAGCTCAATACGGCCCTGGGAGACACCGGCGTCCAGATTATCGAGGAGCGTTTCGATAAGTTTATCGACCCACGCGGCAAACGATGGAAGCCTTTGAAACGCGAGTATAAGCGCGAGGGCGCTGTCCGCAATCGGAATAGTCCTTTAAAGTTCCGACACCTGTATAAGTCTTTCAGCGCAGACGCTGATAAGAGAGGCGTCGTTATCGGGACACCGCTCGACTATGCAAAGTATCACACGAATTTTCCGAAAAATAATCAAAGACCAAGAAAGGTCATCCCATTGCGCGAGTTCATGGGATTCGTCTCGAGCAAGGATCAAAAGCGGTTACAAGATACCGTCTTTGATTTTATCGAAGTAAAAACGGCAAGGGCTTAAAATGTTTGTTGTCTGCAAAAAGTATATAATCGACACCGTCTTAAAGGCCGCGATGGGTCAAACCGTCGTACATGAGACGCGCGGTCCGAACGTCGCGATCCGGGAGGCTCGAGTCTATTCCATGCCCGAGCGCGGCCGCGTTGAATTTGTTCGCACGAAACAAGAGCGGATCGTCCGGACATACGAGGACCAGGACGATCTCGATACCAGGGATAAGCCAAAAATTAAAAATAGGATTCTCGTCGCTAATCAAGCTCTTACTTTTGTTATTGAGCTTAGAAATAAAACGGTCCCCCTGGTCAATGATGATTTTTTAAACTTTTATCGCAATTTTCCGAAATTCATTTACGACGGGCAGACCGTCGCAAATTATAAAGACGCCCAGAGCGCGGACGTACAGCACGACACGAAAGGAAACAAAATAGAGGTCGTCCCCGGCGCTTATGATTTTAACGACAATAAGTTTTATGGTGAGCATCCGGAGCGCGTCTTTATCGAGCTTGAATTTCAGGGCGGTATCTACCTGGTACCGGACCCGACCGATCCGAGATCATTATTTGCGGCCTCTGAGGTCGTAATAAATAAAACGGAAATAAATCCACCAACTTAAAAAAGGATCAAATCATGGCAAAGGAAAAAGAGAAAAGTACCGCCGCAAGCGGCTCAAAAGTTCGGACGCTTACTTTTATGGCATGGGCAAAGGAGCGGAGCGTCGTCCCGACCGCGATGGGCGCGGCCATCTCACTCGACATTGACGAGAAAAAAGAAATGACCGAGGCGGAGTTTAGCTCTCTCCTCGACAAATACGGCAAAGAGCCGACCGCGAAAAAGAAATAATCGTAATCTTTAACAGTTAAAAAGGAGTACATGATGAGTAATAAACCAAATCTCCCTGATGCGTATGTCGATGTCTTGACCCGAAATCTCGGGCTCTCGCCGACGACGCCGTCGGGAAATGCGGGGTATGTCGGTTATGCCGTCGGAGGTACCGCGACCATAGGCGATATCGTCGCAGTAAACACGCCGAACGAGGTAAACTCCCTTATCGGTTTCGGGGAACTCGCCGACGAAATGTTAAACCACATTGCAAACGGCGGGAAAAAAATCTATGCCGTTCCCGTGACACCATCAACCGAGGCGGTCATCGGATCTGTTACCTCGGTCCGCATCGGATCGTCCGACGGTACGGTCGCACTCGCAAAGGATGGCGCGAACCTGGTAACAAACGATTTCGATATATACATTGAAATCACAAAGACCGGAGTAATAGGCGCGGCAAAGTTTAAGGTTTCCACTGACAACGGCGTCAATTTCGCTCCGTCTATCGTAATGACCGCGACCTATGTCATTCCGGGGACCAATATCGAGATCACCTTTACCGACGAGGTGCTCGGATTCGACGTCGGCGATTATTTCACGGCGGACGTTTCAAAACCAGAAATCTCAAAAGCTGAAGTCGAGGCAGCATCTCAGAAGCTTATTGACAACGCCGATATCTCTTTCGACGATATCGTTATCACGGCCGACGCCGATGATGCTCTCATTACGAGCCTCAAAGCAAAAGCAGCAGCCGCCGAGGGATCCCCGAATTACAAGTTTTTCTTTTTCATGGTCAAGCCGTTACTCTCGACGACTCCGGCCCAGGCTATCACACAGGCGGCGACGCTGGTCTCAACCGTCGTCGGAGACCGTATCCTTATCGTAACCGGCGAGTCCGTGACGCTCAGGACAAATCACGCGGACCAGAGAGACCGCTCCGATATCGGTATTATCGCCGGTCGCCGTTCAGCTCTCGCGATTTCCGAGGACGTGGGATTGTTTTCCGGGGGAGCTCTTAACAATATCCTTTCTGCCCGGACAGACTGGACGGACACGACGATCGAGGAGCTCGACGCGCTCCGGACCGTTACCGTCCGCAATTTCAAAGGGACCGCCGGTTTCCGGCCGACGAACGGATGGATGTCCGATCCTTTCTCCGATATAAAAAAATCGGCATGGAGGCTGGTCATAGACAAGGGGTCCCGCCGGACCAGGCTCGCGGCTCTCGGCTTTGTAAAGGTCAAGGTCAACCCGACCGACATTTCGGGATCTACGATTGCGCTTGAAAGTACGATGCAAGCGGAACTTAATCTCATGGCGGCGGGCGGCACAAATGCCGATATCGTCGACGGTACCATTACTATCGTCCCGGATCAAGATATTTTAACAACCGAGGAGATCCTTTACGATCTGGCAATTATTCCCTTTGGACACGCGAGTTTTATCGGGATAAGGATCGGGTTTATCAATCCGCTCCGGGTCGCTTAAATTGTAAACCTTAAAAAGAAAGGAAAAATATTATGATTAATGGACGCTCTTTCGACTGGGAAGCGATCAAGGTCAGATCCATATGGGGAGCAAACATCGAGATTACGAATATCTCGTATAGCTCTGAGGCAACGGTCGATCCCGTCTTTGCTCGCGGAAATGTCGCGCGGGGGTACGGAGTCGGCAACCTCTCACAAGAGGGCGCGATCGATCTTCCTCACACGTCTTTTCAGCAATTGCAAATATACGCGGCGACACAGGGCGGGATTTTAAGAATCCGGCCGTTTGAGATTGTCGTCGAATATTCAAACGAGGACCAGATCCCGCAAATCGATATCTTACCCGCCGTGAAGATTGAAAAGGTCGAGACGGAATCAGCTCAGGGCGACACGGAGACCGGGATGCGGACAATTTCTCTTAAGATTTTGAATCCGATCCGTTACAATGGAGTAGCGGCGATATAATTTTTAAACCTAACCGAAAGGAAAATCATGGACGAGGGACTCATTTACGAAGTAACCCCCGAGGCCATTAAAAAGGCCAAAGAGGATCACAAGGGAGCGAAGATGAATAAACTCTCGCTCCTTATGGATGACGAGCGCGAATTTCAATGTATTGCACGGCAACCGAATAACGCCTCTATCTCGCGTTATATCCAGTCAGTAAGCGCCGCGAACAAGGCGGGCAAGGACATGAGTCAGCAGCATTTTAGATTTTGCTTTGACAATCTTCTCGATCCGAAACCCGAGCAATTTCAGGAGCTTACTGAAAAAAAGGACCTCCCTCTCTTGCCTTTGTCTGTAGCCAATGAATTGATTAAGGGTTCCGGGATGGCCATCGAGGGTAAAAAAAAATTGTTGTAAAGGTAAACGATTTTGATGGTTCTCTTGAGGATGCACTTTTATACATAGAACACTATGCCGGGAGAGAGAGGCTCGATCGGGCCCTCTCCCTTTTCGACGAGTTCCAGTCCGTTTACGATTTGATTTCGATTGCGAATAAAATTCGAGACTGGAAAATCGGGGAAATTACTCGAGGCACCTACAAAGCTATCGAGATGGCATTTAAAAAGAGGTAACGATGCCCAGAGACTTTGACGTAAATATAAAAATCACTGCCGAGAATTTAACCAGGAAATCAACCTCCGTATTACTTACGAGCCTTAACGCAATTGAAGGCGCGATCTCAAGAATTAACGCCGCAAGTACAAAACTCCAAAACGTCGGAGACAATTTTAAATCCGCCGGTAAGAAAATAATTTTCGGGACCGCCGGGGCCGCCGCTTCATTGACGGCGCTCGGCGTCGTCGGTACGAAATTCGAGGATCGTTTCGCGCGGGTCTCTACGCTATTGGATACGGATGCCCAGGGCGCGATCCAAAGATACGGCCGTCAAGTTGAAAACCTCGCCATCGCGGGCGGTAAAAACGTGAACACTTTAACCGACGCGCTTTTCGAGAATATATCAGCTCTCGGAGAATCAAAAGATACAGTCAAGTTTCTGACTTTAGCAAACAAAGCGGCCGTCGGCGGATTTACGGATGTCAAAACCGTTACGGATGGAGTCACCGGTATTTTAAATTCTTATAACATGGAAGTCGGCGAGGGCGGCAAAATAATGGAGCAATTCGCTATCGCTAACGAGCTTGGAAAGACGACGGTCGAGGAGCTCGCCGCATCCGTAGGACGAGGGGCGGCACTTGCGGCCGACGCCAATGTGAAAAACACGGAATATATTGCGGCCATAACTGCCATTACAAAAGGCAGCCTCAAAACGTCCGAGGCCGTTTCAGGTCTCGCACAAATGTTTTCAAACATAACGAAGCCATCCGAACAGGCTTTAAAAGTAATTGAAGCCGTTAATAAGGCATTGCCAAAATCATTAAAAATTGATTTCTCGGTTGCGGGAGTAAAGAAACTCGGCCTCGGTCCCTTCCTCGAAAGACTCCAGATAATTCAAAAAGCCAGTCCCGAGGCATTCGCGCGACTCTTTGAATCTAAAGAGGCCAGAGTAGGAATATCTTTAATACTCAAACAAATGAAAACATATAATGCGGCCCTCGGACGAAACGAGGCGGCCACATCCGACGCCGTTCTAATACAAAAAAATTATAATAAGGCGGTAACCGCCGGGTCCGCTCCGTTTATGAGGCTTCTAAGGGTCCTACAGGTTCTCGCAATTACAATTTGGAGATCGGTCGCACCGGCCGTCCTGTTTTTTGTAAATATATTTCGCAGGATAGCGACGGTCGTTTTAAACTTTGTGAGAAATAATCAAACCCTTGTCCGCGTACTTTTTGTAATTGCCGGGCTCTTTGTGGCGGTCGCCGCAGTCGCCGGGGTGCTTTTGTTCTTTCTCGGTTCGATAATCGCGGCCTTTGGAAGTTTTATCGCGCTTTTCTTACCTGGTTTTATTGCATTGGTTATAATTAAATTTTTCGGATTGTTTACGGTCCTCAAAGTTCTATTTCCTATTATCGGACTTATCGGCAAAGCTTTCGGCTTCCTTAAATTTATTGTATTTGCGATCGGGGGCGCGATTGGTTTCGCGACATTAAAGATTGTCGCAATCGTTGCGGTTGTCGCGGCCGTTCTCGCTCCGATAATAGCTTTTATCACGGGATTTATATCCGGATTATTGGATGGGCTCGCTCCGGCCATCGAATTTATTAAAAGTAAAATCGTTACAAATTTCGGAATCATAAAAAAAGAGGTTATGGGCGCGGCGAGCATTGTCAGGAAATTTTGGATCGGAGTATGGGAAGACGTAAGAGACGTTATTGTTACGGCGATCGAGAAAATAAAAGGATTTTTCCGGTTCATTTTTGCGGTAGGTCGAAAGATGGGATTTTCAATCGGGAAGGGGCTTTCCGATTTAATTGGAGCTCCGGCAATCGCGGTTACAAAAACAGAATCTAAGGCCGAGGAGTCCGGCAAAAAAATCGAGAAAATAAATAAAAAGACTCAAAAAAGCATAACAAGTAACATGCTCGCCGAGCTTAAACGCCGATTAAACCTTTTGAAAAATGCCGGGAAAGAGGCAAAGATTGAAGGAATTAACATATTCGGAGCGGCTGGTCCCGGTGCGTTTTTAACAGAGCGGTTTGCCGGTGAGCCGGTTACGGGTTTTGGGGATCGAGGCTTTGCGGCCGACGAGATTCGGAAAGCAGTCTCAGGCGGCGGAAGCAAGGCAGACAATCGAAAAACATTTAATATCGATCGGCTCGAGCTCCCTAACGTGACAAACGTCGAGGACTTTATCGTCGAGCTCGATAAAAAAAGCATTAGTCCGGGGTTTGCATAATGCCTAAAGATTTTGTAAATCAGCGCAACGATGATTTTTCGCAAAAGCGGATATCCGCTCGCAAATATGGAAACACTGATCTCGAGCGCAATGCGATCGAGGGATTTACCGGCGGGACCTTGCGGGGCGAGTTTAACCGGTTTCTCAAATCCATTGTCCCGGCAAATCCCTTAACCGGTAAGAGCCTCCTTTCCCCGCCATCACTCGGTACGGCCTTTGACGAGCTCGTTATTAAGGCTCAGACTCTTTCGGGTGCTATACAGGAAATACGGGATGCCGAGGGGAATGTTTATATTAATGGACGCCTGGTCCCTGGTATATTTCAGGGATTTAGAATTTCCGGCGGCGTCCAGACTGAAAAATTTGATCAAAAAAAGCACCGGGTTAAAACAAGAAAACAAGCTTTGATCGAACAATTTTTAACTGAGAAGAAAAAGGAGCTCGGTACCAAAGAATTTGTCAAACAGTTAGAAGCTTTAAAAGTCGAAGCGATTGCAGATGCGAAAAAGGCCCTCCAGGGAGTCAAGGACATCCCAGCCGGAGCTCAATTATTCCAAATAGACAAAGGTCTTAAGCCATATTCGGGCGGGGGATCGTGGATATTGCTTGATGACGAATGGAGTACGGCTCTCCAAAAGGCGAGAGAGTTTTCTCGGATAATGCAATTTTGGAAAGACGGCCCGGACGCATTAAGGCCGAGCGTCGGACTTGAATTAAAACGAGTTTTTCGGATTGAGTCTTTTCTCGTCGGAGCGGATCGACCGTTTAATTTCTCCACGATAAAAATATTAGATTTTGGAGTACGGGAGGACAACTCGATCGAGGGTCGCCTCGATGCAAATTTTGGATTTGAACAATTTGAAATATTTACAAAAGACGCCGAGCAAAGAGAGCCTGAGTCGACACCGAACAAATCAGACTCGGGCGTTAATATACTAAGCTTGACAATCGATCCTAACCCGCTCACGGATGAGCCGATCACAGTACCGTAAACAGGGCGACCGGGTCCGGTAATAGGTGGTTTACCCTTAACCGGGGACCTTTCGGGCCTACGAAAGACCCGGCTCGTTTTTAAAATATGGAATTATCAAAAAAAATCATTACTAATCGAGTCACGATAGAGGACGGAGCCGACTCTCTTATCCGTTTTAAATTAATCGATGTCACCACGACAAACGATTTAATTTCATTTGGAGAATTAAGGATAGACAATTCCGACGGAATCTTTAATGAAAAATTTGTTATTAACGATTCGATTGAGGTGTTCTTATCGATCTCAATTTTTAACGATGACGATGTCAAAATATTTACCGGGATTATCGAGGACGTCGTCGACGACACGCTTATTATTTTAACCCTAAAAGGCGAGGGGATCAAGCTATTCCGAAAAAGTTTTAAGAGCTCTCTTTTTCTGACAGATAACAACGCGGTCTTTAAGGAAATATTAAAAAATTCGGACCTCGAATCCGAGCTCGAAACTCTTTCCCGGAGGGTTCTTCATTCGTATATAATGCCACTCGCGCCGGTCACTGAGCAATTGCAGAACGCGATCCTTTTTCTCGACGCCGCTTTTGTTCCCTGGGTAAACAGGGACGGGAAACTCATTTTAAAAACATATGACAATAACCTTGTCGATACGAGCGTCGTTTTCGAGCTCGACGAATTAAAGAAATTTGAAAATAATATTGTGGAAACAATTGTCGATCCCGAAATCGACATTTTTAATTTAATTAAAGTGGGCGGTCTCGATTACATTGTAACCGAGCACCGATTTTTATTAAATGAGCGACGATCAAAAAGCTTTGTCTCCCTGGAAGCGGCTTGAAAATATCGTCCGCCGGGCGATCTTCAAAACGAAACCAGGGATCGGCGTCTATGACATCCCCGTTTACGGCCGTGTTTTAAGGGCCCGTTTCGGGGGAGGCAAGGTCGACGATCGGAGTAAGGGATTTTCCGCCGACGTCCAGGTCCTTACTAAGCGCCTGGTCGATGATCCGGCCTGGGACGCGATTACAGACGTCCCGATCGACCCGGAGACTTTCGGGGATAACGGCGCGGTTTACACGGTCCCGCGCATGGGCGCGATCGTCCGCCTGGGCTTTATGTATCATGATCCCGGATATCCTTTTGTAATGTCCATTACGGCCGAGGGCGCGACATTGCCAGAGGGAAAGGCCGACGAGTTTCGTATTGAGATCGGAGACGTTGCTTTTCAAATCACAAAGGATACGATTAAAATCAAGACGAAAAAATATAACACAGATATCGAGAAAATTTTCGAGAAGCATTTAATTCATACTCATCTCGGTAATTTAGGAGCGCCGACGTCGCCGGTCACCGGATCGGTCCCGCCTGGATTGCCGACCGATTTCACGGGAGGGGGTTTATAATGTCTACTCTTGACAGCAAAAGCGACTCAATAAAAGCCATAGAGATCGAACATGCCCAAATCCACAAAGGGATACACTATTATTGTTTTGACGACGACGTAAAAGACAACGAGGAGATCAAGCGTTGGATGTTGAAATCGAACTCCATTAAGGAGCCTCATTTAATATTGGGGATTTCATCAACGGGACCAGGTCGTATTCAGATTTTTGAGGGCTATGTTCCAGATGCCGGAGATGGCAGCGACGGCAGCGAATTGCCCATTTTTAATAATTACAGAAAAAAGCAAACCGAGATCCCGGTCGGTACCAAATTTTTTAAAGATCCCGTTGACGGATCTACTCCGACGGCTGGGGATAAAATCCTCGACTTGCCGATCGGTGTTTCTGCCTTAAATCCAAATAATTCGATCGGCGGTTTTCTTACGCGAACGAGAGAACTCATTATGTTAGTAAGCACAAATTATTTATTTGTTTTTACATCGGCGGCCGGAGCTAATGTAATAAATTACGATTCGCAATTTTACGAAGTGAGGGCATAGATGGCTTTAATAGATACCGATCAACTTAACGCGCTTGCCGAGGACATTGTCCCGACCGCTCCGGATGGGGCGAGCTCCGAGCAGACGGCGGCGCGGACCGCCTCGGTCGCTAACGTCCGCGACATGGCCGAAAAATTGATGCAATACATTGTTGATCAAATCGAGATTAAAGGAGTCGAAACGGACCTCGATGCCGGGCCCAGGACAATCGAAACCTACGCAGCCGGGGTCGGCGATAACGGCGGCGCCCTTGCCTCCGCGACCGGAGGACCGGTATCCGGACACGTCGACGACGCGAAAGACTCGACCGGGACCCAGACAAACGACGGGAAAGGACTTGTCGAATAATGGCAGACTTTTCAACGCTCTCAGATATTAAGCTTGATTTCGCGACCGGCCGGGTATTTATCGACGAGGACACGCTCGACGCGGTCCTTATTTACGGTATCGACGTCGCGATCCAAAATCTCGCAATAAAATTAAATACTCAAATCGGGACCGTCAAGCGTCAAGGGCTCGACGATTTCGGATGGGACAAACGCGGCCGGATAAAGCAGAAAATCACGATCGGCAATATCTCGGGAATTACTAACAAGTTGACCGAGGTCGCCCTAAATGACGATTTTGTAAAAGACGCGACCGTCGACACGGCGGACGGCGCGGCGGACGAGCTCAATCTCGTAGTAAATGTTTTATTAATAGATGGGAATTGGTACGCGATCCCGGTAACAGTAAATTGAAAGGCTTAAATAATGGCAGATGTTAAGATAAAAAACTTTGACGAAATCCTCACGGAATTCGACGCAAAGCTCGTCGAGTACGGATCGCAAATAACAAACCGGCAAAGCGGCGGCGCTTATGATTTGATCATCCGTATCTTTTCGCTTATGCTCTCAGACGCTTATCAGGTAATACTGGACGCCCTCGATCAAGGTTTCGTATCAAGCGCGACCGGGGACTTTCTGGACCTGCACGCGACAGCCGTCGGCCTCACGCGGGACCCGTCGACGAAAGCGAAAAAAGAATTTATCTTAAAACGTGACTCGACGACCGGAGTCCTTTTAATAAATATCGGCGACGTTACTAAAACTCCGATCCTACCTAACCGGGGACAACTCCGATGGCTCACCATAGAAAACGAGGATCCGGCGCTCGCCGGTTTCGCCGGACAGTTTGACGACGGCATCGGAGAGATAACAATCTTTTTCGAGGCGGACGATCCCGGCTCACAGTATAACAATATGGAGGAGCTCCTCGGTCGACCAGGTGAAGAAATCGAGATGGAAATCGAAAGCGGCCTCTCTGGGGTCGACGAGATCACGAGCACCGGGCAAGATTCTTTCGCCGGTACCGACGCCGAGACCGACGAGGAGCTCCGGGAGCGGATTATCGGCCGATGGGCCGAGCTCGCTCGAGGCGCGACACGCCTTGCCTATATTAACTTTGCCAAGGACGCGGACCCGAGAGTCGCGGACGCGAACGCATTCAAGGGGACCGCCGCGACCGATGTCCGGATTATCCTCTCCGGAGAGGCCGGAAACCGCGACCTCTCGGCCTTAATCGGGATCAAGGTCTTTCCCCTTGATAATTTTGACAGTCTCTACACAGACGACGGCCTCATTACAGGGGACGAGCGTCCTTTCGGGATTGCCATCCATGAATACATAAGGGACCGCGCTCCCTTGACCGACTTTATCTTTCTCGAGAGCGTCGTCGAGGTCCCGACCGATATCGATGTCGACATCCTGGTCGCGGACGGTTTCGACGAGGACGATACTAAGGACCTGCTCGAGACCAGGGAAACCGCGCTCTTTATCCTGGACACGACGATCAAGGACGTGGACCCCCTCGAGGTCGGCGAGAAATTACGCTTTTCCGAAATTACCAGGATATTAAACGACACGCCGGGGATCGAGGATTTTACAGTTAACGATCCGTCTCAGGCCGGAGTCACTCCCGATCCTAATGAGGCCCTTTCTCTCGGTACTATAACAGTAGGAGACTTATAACATGGCAACGGTCGCAGGAAGCACTCCGGCAAGTATAACGATTTTTCTTTTTATTATAAGTTTTTTATTAATGATCGTTATAAGCCTGGTCGGATTTATCGGCGTCGGGATGGGACGTAAATTTGAGCTCGGACAAAAACGAACTGACATAAAATTTGAGACTGTCTTTAGGGAGCTCAAAGAATATCGGACCGAAAAGGTCTGTAAAATTCTCATGGATGTCGAGGAAAAAGCAAGGGTAAAAAACGAACAAGATATTAATAACGTCGGCGGAAAGGTGGGCAAACTGGAGAAACCCTCGGGGACATCGTAAAATTATCTATTTTAATGGAGACACTATTAATTTTGCATAAGGTTTAAAAATGGCCTATAAATACGATCCGAATTATTTATATCTAACCATAAAGCGCGGAGATAGTGAACTCGCCCCTCTCAAGCGTAAAGAACTCAGATGGTTTGATGGAATGTTCGGACATATAGACGCAAAAGAATGGAATACTCCTGTTTACGCATCGGACTTTTACAGACACGAGGTGTGCATAGTAAAGGTCAAAAGAGATTTTAAGAGTGCTGTCAATAATGTCAACAGACCGTATGAGTCGAACATAATTGACCCGCGTACTGGACAAAAGGCAATCAGTAACGACACCCGGAACATGAGGGGTTTTATTGATCCGAATGAACTTGCAACATTGGCCGAAACGCAGATCCCAGGGTTTCTCACAAAATATTATCAGCCGGGATATAGCCTACCTGTTATTGATGGAACGAGTCTCGGTCCAACGATTATAAAAGACACTCACCTAATTAATCCTAATCGTATTCCGATTAGGGATGTCGGTACCATTTCATCGGGGTCTTATTTAGTAGGTGCAGGGGGAGGGGATCATTATCCTACTCTCGGGGGCGGGGGAGGATACGTCGCGGCCCTGGCAAATCTCACCGGACCTATTGACGCATCTCAAAATAGCGCTATAAACGATACAGGTGCAGCCTTAATTGACATTGCTTTAAATGGATATGCATTTACCATTGATTCAACCTCGCCTCATGGAGGTATCCCTACAGTCGGTTGGGCGCTGACTACAAATGTCGCAGCACATTATATGGGTTTACGAATGGAAGGACCTGGCACGGTTATTGTTAAAAATCTACATTTCATTAAAGCAAATGCCGTGCAAAACGGAAACCAGATGTTAGTTTGGTTAGTGGATGCTGCCTGGGATGGGTTTATCAATAATATTCTTGTAGATTTGAATAATCAACCTTCAACAGCCATAGCAATGTTTGACGACACGCCAATTATTCACATGAATAATTGTAAGATGTGGGGTGGGATAACTGCCTCTCAAACTGCAAATAATGGGTTTTTTATGTCTGCTGGTGGGGCACATGCTAATAGTCTATTTGAAAATATGACAATATATAAAATTCAGCAAGGTTTGAATTTAGGCAGTGATGATGGAGGTACTTTCAGAAATATAGCTTGTTTTGATTGCCAACATAAGGACTATTATAATATTGAATCTACTATCGGGAGAAATTGTTTGAGTTCAGACGAAACCGGGAATGGGTGGGCTACGAAGAGCGGGAATAAGATTGACCAGGTTACTGCCGATTGTATTAAAAGCATTGTTGACAGTGATGACTCTTTCTTGGATATAACACCCGGCGGACCTATGGACGGAGCGGGGGCGACTAATGTCACTACCAGGCCCGTCGGCATTCGTGGGAGAGCCGTACCAGGACCAAACGGGACAAGTATCGGGGCGGCGGAAAGGGGACCAAGGGGCGAGGACAAGGTTTTTAATAATAATTTTAATAATAATTTTAATAATAATTTTAATTAATGGAAACAATAAAAATATTTTCAAGAACTGGTTACGTTATCGGCCATAATGTTATCCTGGGCATACTCGATAATAATTGTGATTTCGCCCAGTTTAATAGTGAGTCGGATATAGATGGAATAGACAGGGAAAATATTGTCCGGAATTTTACGGCGGCATCGGAATATCGCGATAATAAAAATTATTCGATTTTAATGGATGATGACATCGCCCTCGGGTCCGGCGCTATCGAGGCGCTCCTCTCGGGCCTGGACGGATACGACGTCGCGACACTGCCCGTTAATGACAGGCACTCGAAAATACAACACGCAATAATGGTAATTAAGAATGATATTCTCGATAAACATAATATCAAAATATTCAATTTACATTTCTGTAATCAATGTGTTTTCGTCGGGCATCTCATAGATAGATACGGGGTCAAGGTCAATGCTCTCGAGGGACCAATGCAATATACAGTCGAACGTAAAATATTAAGAAAAGGATCGAAAAATGAATAAATCTTATTTGGGGGAACCTATACGCGTTCCGATTCGGATCGAAACAGGCGGAGGCGAAAGCATTCTGGGGATTACCGGCTCAATGCTGGTCGTAAATTTCTCATTTGAAACAGACGCGGTCTTTGATCTGTTAACCGTTACGACCGAGTACACGCTTGAGGAGCTGTCCGTCGGACAGTATTTTTTAATTATTAATAAAACTTTAAATACAAAGGTCGAAAATTATCAGGTTGATATTAATGGATCCACCTGTTGCGCGTCAATAGCTACAAAGCGGTATTCTGGGACCGTCTTACCGAAAGTTTGGGAAAATAACGCCGTTCACATAAAGGCGGGCGGGACGAATAGCGCGGTTTATCCAGTTGGGACGCGGTCAAAACCGTGTTTGACTATTGCCAATATGAAAAGTATTATTACGGCCACACCCGCGCCGAACATATCAAAGGTCGTCCTTCATTCTGATATTACGTTTGCATCCGACTTGTCGGGTGCGCCGAGAGTTTTATTTACTTCTGAATTGCCGATACGTTTGGTTTATCTTCCTGCCGTAACGTTTAACGGCAAATTGATTCAAGGTTGCACGTTCCAATTTTTAAGATTAATTGGCATATCCGGGGAAAATCACATTGACCTTTTTGATTGTATTTTATCTGATGACGTTTCGACAGAATCCGATTTAGTTGAGCGTTGTATAATGGAAGGGGCATTTAAACCGAGTATGAGCACCACAGCCGTCACGAAATTAATTGATTGTAAATTCCACTTCAATAATGGTGAACTTGATTGCTCGGGAATAGGAACAAACGAGATTCACATTTTCGGCGGTGAAGGTAAAATAAATGTTACTGGAATGACGACAGCGGGTAAGGTTAAGGTTTATGGGTTTGACGGCGAGGTCATCGGCGCGGCGAGCTGTACGAATGGAACGATTGATGTTTATGAATGTGGCGGGGTCGTCACGAATTCGGTCACGGGAACTTGCGTCTTTACTCAAAAAGGTAAAAAATATAATGTAACCGCGATTTATTCTAATATTGAAGAGGTAAAAGCGGCGGCCGTCGCTGGCATCGCTGATTTTAGGGCCGTCGTCGCTGGTCTGGCCCTGGACTCGACGGTCGCAAAGGAGGCGACACTTAGCACGGTCGGGGGCCTCGTGGTCGGTATCGATGCGAAGACGGCGAAACTCACTTTTAACGCGACGGACCAGCTCTTGACGGATCTCCGGCGCGTGAATGATGTCATCATTACCCTTGCAGAGCTGGCCGGTCTCACGCGCGCGCAGTATGTTGACTTTTTTAATAAAGCAGTCCAGGACAGGGACGGGGCGGAGCCGAGTGAATACGATATTGGAACGTCCGGAAATAAAGAAACGATCAATGTTACTCACACCACTATCGGGAGCGTTAAAAAGGCGGACACGGAGTCGGTTGTATGATCATAGACGGCTCGATGCTGATAGTCTCAGACGTTTGGGGCGAGGATATGGTACAATCGGACGTATGGCAAGACGCCGAGGTCGGCGACGATCCTGAAAATAAGACCGATCAATACACGGATTATTATTTAAAGCAAATGAATTTTTTAGGTAATGTCCTATGAGCTCAAATATAAATACAGACGAGACCCAACTCACGATCCGCGCGGCGTCGGCTCTCCTTTTCCAGTTTAAGGAAACGGTTAATGGTGCAATGCTCAATATGTTTCCGCAATTCGCGAATACTGAGAATCTTGAGCAGATCGGCCGGGACCGTAACGCGCCGAGATATATTAACGAGGCTATCGGCGAGTATCGAGAGCGGGTTATTAACGCTTTCAGTTTTAACCAGGGGATCGGAAAGGCCGAGGATATTATCCGGGCGATGCGCGGCCTCGACTATGTTTTTAATTCTTACACACAGGGAGACACGTCCGGCGGTCTCGGGTCCTTCAATCTCCTTGTCGGCTCACTGGGCGGCCTTAAATACGATGACTCAGAGGTCTATAATGGACCTCCTCCGATATATAATTCCCCTACCGAGAACGACGTTAATATTGAGCTTGTCCAGGCCGGAGCGCCGACACAGGATCAAATTGACGAGATACGCGATCAACTCCGGCCGATTCTCCGGGCGAGCTCGGACGTTTTAACCGTATCGAATGTAGCACCTTAAAACAGGAGTAAACGATGGCTCAGAATATAACCGAAACCTCGACCTTTGAAACGACGGTCCCGTCGCTCATTACAACGGACGCCGTGAAAGGGTCAGTCCAGGGAAGCGATCCGAACGTCGGTGAGGCAAACGGCCCACATATAAACCTTGCGAACAGGACGCAGCACCTTAACGATAACAAGGTCAATAAAGCGGGAGATACAATGTCGGGCCCACTTGTGATGAATGAAGCATCCGTCGAAACTAAGACGGGCGGTTTCACGACTTTCAAAGCGGAAAAAACTGGAAAAATGACTCATAGATTCGCAGACGATCCAGTCAACCGATATACGACAGGACAAAAAAATATTTTGATTCAGGACGCAAGTCTTTTAGGGCTCGGCAATATTGGATTGACCGGAAGTGAGTTGATCATGGTCAAGGCTGTCTTGAGGGATAAGGCTGACAGCGTCACGGCCTATATTGCCTTTGGTATGATTGATGCGGGCGCGACTCGCCCGGCATTACAATTTGAAGCCAAATCAGGAGCGACCGCGCAAAATGCAAATGACGGGTATCAAGCGACAGGATTTACTATTACAATAAATGCAGGTTTTATTAATATCGTAAATAATACAGGTGGCGACAAGACCGTCGACGTCATTGTTGAATTAATAACATTGCCTTAATTATGCCGAGATTTTCACATAGATCACTGGGCCGCTTGGATACGGCCGACAATGATCTGCAAATTGTCGCACATGAAGCGATCAAATATGTCGATTTTTCCGTACGTTTTGGATATCGCGATCCCGCCTTACAATTTGAGCTCTTTCAAAGCGGCCGCGTTTTACGCGGGGATAAATGGGTCCTCGTCAATAAAAAATTATGGAAAACAAATTGCGACGGCTATAAGATACTCTCGGATCATAACGCGGACCCGAGTAAGGCGCTCGACCTGGTCCCTTATCCTTATCCGAAAGATCGGATCGACCTGATTAATGAGTTTTTTTATTTGGCCGGCATCGTCATGGGCCTGGCCGCAAAGCTCCGGGCCGAGGGTATAATCCAGAATAGAATATTTTGGGGCGGCCGCTGGAAATCCGTAGATCGGCCCCACTTTTATATTAAAAAAAAACCTTAGAATCGAAAGGACACACAAATGAAAAAATCCCAAAAGAATCTACTCGGGAAAGTATTGCTCGAGGTCGCGCCGACGTTAATCGGGTCGACGCTAAAACAATTCGGCAAGGGCGGAAAGACAAAGCTCGGGGTCTACTTAATCGCATTGTCGACCTTATCAATAAAATTCTTTTTCGACCTTGATCTCCCGGTCGCGTCGGCTAATCCGGAGGTAATACATCCCGTCGCTAAAGCGGCGCTTGTCCTCGGGACGGGAGCTCTCGGCGTCGGTATCGGTCACGATCTCGTTAAGAAAGGGAAAGGTATTTTCGGAGATATCCGCAAACTGTTCTAATCCCGGTACTAAATAGACTCACAATAATTAAAGGGCCCTTTTCGGGTCCTTTTTCATTTCGCCTAAACTGGGCTAAAAACGCCGCTTACGAGCTGCCGGCCGGCGGACCTGGTCGGCATATGCTCTTTAATAATAATTAAAGAAAAACCTTGACTATAATTAAAGCCGTTTTTTAGATTGAATTTACAGACCCGAACCTTTAACCGAAAGGACTTTTATGTTTCACGTAATGTATCTCAAAAATCCGGACGTGAATAGGATTTTTCCCGTCTGGCACGCTTGCGCGATTTGCGGGACCACGCGAACCGATTCACCGGCGGACAAGGAACAGGCGAAACGCTTTAAGTGTTGCGCGGATATCAAGAATTTATTAAACATTGGCGGCGACGTCGAATATCAGGCAGTTGCTATTATCGACGACATCGGCGTAAAAAACGGAAAAAGATTATCTAAGGTATATGTCGGCTAACACCTTAAACCGAAAGGAGTCGCAGTGATGCAAATTCGAGCGATCGATTTTGATGTTATTTCGATCGAGACCAAACCAGGCGAGATTTTATCCGTGAGACAGAGAGACGATGGGGTATTTATAAAAACAAATACCTCTTCTTTTTTAATTCAAGGCGGATATTTGATCGAGCACGTCGAGGACAATCACGTTAAACTGAAACCAAAGGAGAAAACAGATGACCAAAAGAAAACAGGGTGAACAAGAGGAGCTCTTTACCGACCAGGAGATCCAGGCCCTCCCCGTCGAGGTCCGAAACCGGGTCGACACCGCGATCGCGAAATCCCATCCTCGCGCGACTCAGCTAATCGCGGCCGAGAAAATCACGAAAGCAAATCTCGAGGTACGGCTTTCCGACGCGGCGGCGCTCGTCGACTTTTACAATCGCGCCGAGGATCTCATTATCAAGCGGACAAAAAATGAGGACTGGTTAATGATCGGAGACTCTCCCTATCCCCTCGAGTCCGCCGTTAAAAAGGCTCACATGACAATCGGGTCAAAGATTAAGGATATCCGGATCGAGGAGGACAAGGTTATCGAGCAAATCCAGGGCGGCGACTTTTCAGTAATTTATTTTACAGCTTACGGGACGGTCTGTTTTAACGGGCAAGAGGCCGAGGCCATCGGGACCGCGTCGACAAAGGATCAATTTTTCGCCGAGCGGACTCGGGAGAAAAAGGACGGGTCCGGTAATGTCGTAAAAGAGAACGACAGGCCGGTCAAAGAAAAATATCTCCTCCCGCTCGAGGATGTCTCGATCATGAACGTCAAGAAAAAGTCGGTTACTAATTTGTATAAGCGGACCCTCGATCTTATTTTCCGTTTAAACCCGACAAAGGAAAAGCTCGCGGACCTCGGCATTACTCCGAAATCAGGTTTCACTTTTGCCGGGGGATCGAAAGGCGGGTCGACCGATACACCGGCCGACAAGGAAACACGGACCAAGATGAAAACGATCCTCGCGAGTTTGTCCGCCGCGACCGGTCAAAGCACCGGCGAAGTTTTAAAAGGAGTCACCTATTTTGAAAAGGCCGGGTCCGATCCTTTTCCCGGATATACCGACCCGTCTCGCGTCTCCTCGAAAATGCTCGGTAAGACAATGAAGAAACTCGAGGACCTCGCAAAAAAGGCCGGGATATAGTATGGGTATGTTAGATAACGCGGACCGCGAGGCCGAGCTCTTAGACGCTCAGATGGACGAGGGGACCTTATTGTCCGAAGAGTACGACGAGGCGATGGCCGAAATGAGGGCATATTGTCGCGGCACGAACGATGAGCCATCAGAGATGGATTATTAAAAACCTTAAACCGAAAGGCAATTATGAAAATCATTAAATTCACGGCCGAAAATATTAAGCGGCTCAAGGCGGTCGAGATAACGCCGACCGGCAACATCGTAAAAATTACCGGTAAAAACAAGGCGGGGAAATCCTCGGTCCTGGACGCGATCGAGATGGCCCTTAAAGGTAAGTTTGCGGCGAGCCGGTCGGCGCTCAGAAAGGAAACCCAAAAGGGAAAGGTCGTCCTCGACCTGGGCGACTTTACCGTGACGCGATCCTTTACCGAGGGATCCAATTATTTAAAGGTCGAAACGAAAGACGGTTTCGAGAGAAAGTCCCCTCAGAAATTTCTCGACGATATCGTCGGCGCGGTCTCTTTTGATCCCCTGAATTTTATAAACGCGGACTCGAAAAGGCAACGGGAATTATTACTTGATTTTTCCGGGCTCAAGCTCGACGAGCTCGACGAGCGGCGGAAAGAGTTTTACGAGGCCCGGACTATCGAGTCCCGCTATCTCAGGGACGCCGAGGGACGCCTTAAATCCATCGAGCAATTCCCGGACGCTCCGGAGAAACCGGTCCAGGTTACGGAGCTCCTCAAGGAGCTTGACTCTGCAAAGCGGTATAACGCCAAAGAGGTCGAGCTCGGAGATGCGCTTTGCCAGCTCGAGGACGATGAGGAAACCACGAAAGAAACTATCGCGCGGGATAAGGCCGATATCGCAGACATGGAAAAAGCGCTTAAGACTCTGAAAGATCAACTTATTAGTGAAGAGGCAACACTCGGGACGATGGCCAAAGATATCACAAAAGCGAAAACGGCCGTCGACAATTTCAAGCGAAAACCTGAAAAGGAAATCAAGGGAAGGATCGGGAATGTCGAGGTTATTAATAACCAGGTCCGGGCAAATCTCGATCACGCGAAAGCGGACGACGAGGTCAAGAAAAATAGAAAGCGGGTCAATTTCTTGACGACAAGGATCGATGGTATCGATCGCGAAAAGACCGAGGCCGTCGAAAATTCAAAGCTCCCGATCAAGGGCCTGTCCTTTTCCGACGACGCGGTCCTTTACAACGGGATCGAGCTCGAGCATATCGCTCAGTCTGAAAAGATCCGTGTCGGCCTGGAAATCTCGATGGCCCTTAATCCAAAATTAAAGGTCCTGAGAATTACCGACGGCTCGCTCTTGGACTCTACCTCTTGGAAATTGATAACGGCCCTCGTCAAGAAAAATGATTATCAAGTATGGGTCGAGCAGGTCGACGAGTCCGGAAAGGTCGGCTTTTACCTCGAGGACGGCTCCATAGTTGAGAAAGGAAATAAATAACTATGGTTAGCGTAATGAAGCCACAAACCATTAAAAAGGGAGACTTTCTTTCTGTTGTCATGATTGGGGACAAAGAAACAATTACAAAATGGAAAAAAGGCCCGAAACTTTTACAGGCCGCCGAGAACCTTATCAGTCCAGAGGTCCTGGTATGCAAATACAACGGGAAAGTATACAATAAAAAGGATATTTAACCGAAAGGAATTTTTATTATGACAAGTATCGCAAAAGGAACGGTCCCGAATATTCAAAAAGAGCTTTACAAGCTACACGAGGGACATATTAAGATATCTCCTCAGCCGAATAACCGGGCCTCAAGTATCGGGGCCCTTTGTGAGCGTCAACTCGTTTATAACCGCATCGCCTGGGCGGACCGGGAGCGGCCAAAAGTCGAGCGTCAATTAATCTTTGACGAGGGCAACTTGCACGAGCGGCAAACCATGATCGAATTATTGACGGCCGGGATTGACGTCGTCGAGCAGCAGGTCGCGGGATTCGACGAGGACGCCGGGCTGTCTTACCATCTCGACGCGATCATAATACGGGACGAGAAACGATTTCCTTTCGAGATCAAGAGTTGCGCTCCTTATATTTACGATGCTCTCGTCAAATATAACGAGGACCAGTTTAAACAGGCGATGGACGAGCTCGGAAAGTTCTATCCCTGGTTAAGAAAATACCCGGCCCAGGTCCTAACCTATTGCAACGGGAAAAAGCTCCCGACCGGTATTATCCTTTTTAAGAATAAGACCAACGGCCGACTTAAACAATTCAATGTCCATACGGCCGATCACGTCGAGTATTACAAGGAGCTCACCGCAAAGTCGAAACGGGTCGACAAGATCGTCGCTAAATTCAAACGCGGTAAAATCAAGTATAGCGACAAGGCCGCTGAGAAATTGTTTCCGGGGAAATGCAACGATCCGGACGAGTGCTCGTTTTGTGATTTCCGTTATCTCTGTTTACCCGATACCGATTTCGGTCAACCGCTTACGCTCCTTGATGACGCTAAAATTATTAAGAAGATCGACACCTGGTATAAGTACGCGCTTATCGCGAAAGAATACACGGACCTAAACGACGATCTCAAGATTATACTCAAAGGTCGGAAAAATACGATCATGGGTAAGTTTCACGTCGACGGTAAATTTTCAAAAACAAAAGCCTGGTTAAAGAAAATCTCAGTTATCCAGGACGAGGACCGCGAGGAGCTCGAGCGGGAGTCTGAGCGTCTCCTCGAGGCCCTTAAAGGAAAGGAGTAAAGGACGATGCCTAAAATGTTAAACACTGGGACCGGCCCGAAATTTATCAAAGATAAATCCGATGTCGGAGCGATCTTTAAAGAATGGAGGGAGGACAAAGGGCAGACAAAAACCGATTTCGCTCGGTCCCTGGGATTGACCCCTCACTATTATCATTATTTAGAGGCCGGGAAATATTACCCGAACCATCCGACGATTTCGATCGCGCGTCAAATCGGCCTCGACATTTTGTTACTATTCGATCTCACATCTAAGGAGTTACGGTCCCTCCGGAAAGGTCGCGGCCAATGAGCGGATATTTCTCGCACGACGACGACGCAAGGCACGATCCGAAAATGGTTGCCATCGAGCGCCTTTATCCGAGGGGCGCGGGTTTCTCTTTCTTTTTCAAGACGGTCGAGGTCATGCATGGTAACGGCGGGGAGCTCGAAATAAACCGGTTTATATATGAGACCTTACACGAGCAGATCAAAACGAAAGACGTCAAGGAGGCCGAGAGCTTTGTCCAGGATGCACTCAATAAAGATATCGGTCTTTTTTATGTCGCAAAGCGAGACGGGGAACGCTTTCTCAGATCCCATAGGCTCGACGACACGATCGAGGAGAGGCTCGCTCGGGCATCTCAGGCGAGCGACGCAGCTAAAAAACGATGGGAGAAAGAGGGGTCCAAATTGCGACGAGCAAGTAAAGAAAAATACGAAAAGGACTCGTCCGAAATGAAACTCGCGCATCGCTTTTACGACAAGCTCACTAAGCCGACCGGGGGGACCGTCCCGGACTGGCAGAAATGGGCAGACGTTTTTAATCGTATGATCCGACTCGATAAGAGGACGCCGGAATATATCGAGCAAACGATTGACGCGGTCGCCGTTCACGAGGGGACCGGGGATTTTAGATGGTCGAAAGTTATTAAGGTCCCGGATAAATTGAGACTCCGGATGCGAGAGGGGAAAGTCAATCCGGATATCAATAAGGGAAAGCGCGGCCGACTCACGACAAAAGGCGCGGTCTCGAAATCTGATTATGACAAGGGTCACGAAAGGAGGTCAACTTGACTGAGACTATCCGAAAATCAGAGCCGACGGTTATCGGAAAATTAATTCCGAAAGTCCTCGCCGATATTAAGGCCGAGGATTCCTATGGGGGGATGGCGGATGACGTGACCGGAAAGCTTAAAGGTTTCGGTATGGATATCGTAAAGCAGATCCCGAGCCGTTTCCGTCCTTTCATTAACGAGCCAGTCGAGGACCGGGATATCGAGCGACTTAAGGCTGGGGACATATTGACAATTCTCGGGGACGTCGGGGTCGGTAAGACGACGCTCGCCTATAAACTCGCGCATCGGTATCTCTTAACCATTTTCGCAGAAAGGGGACTCGATAAATCAAAGATCAAATTTCAGATTAAGACGGCGGACGAGTTTATTTTCGAGATGCGGACGGCATACGGCCGGGACGCGGCCGAGGCGACCCGGAATGTATACCGCCGTACTAATCTGATTTTGATCGACGACCTGTTTTCGACCATGATCACAGACTCGGTACACGAGGAGATTTTACATTTAATCAATTACCGGTCGGCCTGGCTCGGTCCGATGATAATCACGACGAATAAATCTTTAAATGAGCTCGCCGAGATTGACGCTCGTATCCCGTCCAGGTTAAAGGGCGGGGCCGTGATCCAACTGACCGGACCGGATAAACGCTTGCAAGAGCCGAGAGGCTAAACTATATTTTTTTAAATTAACCTTAAAAAAGGAGTTTCAAAAATGGCACTCAAAATCACACCGAAAGCCTCGTACTCGTTTGAAATGAACCCGACCGTTACCGTCGAGGACTACCAGACGATCCGGGGGACTAAAGACGGCGTCGAGGTTGCCCTTACCGTCCCGGTAAAGGCGATCGACGGCGGCGCGGAGGTCAAACCGGCAAAACCCGCGACCGACGATCTGGACAAGTTTAAAGCCAACATCGAAAAGGGTAAGATTTATGTACTCGATGGCGTCGACTGGACCGTGACAAAGGCCGGAAAGAAACAGGTCACGCTTGATACTGAGGACGAAACCTATACCTGTACGCCGGACGAGCTCTTTAATGAGTCCGAGTAATTCCGGGCGTCGCTATGTTTTGAGCTATGAGAAAAAGAATTTTAGAATTTAAAGTATTTACGAAACCGATTTCGATTAATAAAGCTTACCGCTCCATTATAGTAAGGCGGGGCGGTAAGTTTTTACCCTCCGCCATCCTCACGTCCAAAGGAAAAGCATTTAAGGATATCGTCGGCCGTAACGCACTTATCGAAATGAAGCGCGGCGGATACTCTTTAATCGAGGGTCCCTTTACGATCGTCGTCGATTATTTTTTCGACCCTCGCGCCGAGGGCGACGTTACCAATTACGACAAAGCATTACTCGACGGCATGAAAGGGATCGTCTTTAAGGATGATCGTAATTGCGGACGCAATAAATTTTCCGAGTATCTCGACGCCGGTATATTTTTCGAGGCGCGGTTTCGTAAATGGTTCGATCAATCCGAACCGAGGACAGAGGTCAAAGTTATATTTTATCAATAGGAGAGTTATGGTTAAAACTAATTGTAAAGCTTGCGGGAAAGAGATTTTTTTTGGGGTCAATCCCGCGACAGGAAAAGCGAGTCCGCTCGTTTTAAAACCGGTAACGGCTTTCATGGTCGCCGAGAACGACGCGCCGGGTGTTATGCCGACCGCGAAACCGATCCGAGTTTATCTATCCCATTTCGGCGACTGTCCGGCCGCCGCTAAATTTTCAAAACCCAAACCGAAAGGAGAAAGTCCAGATGGCAGGTAAAAAATTAACTTTTAAATCACTGGTCGCGAAAAAGCGCGATCATGTTTTCAAACTCGATGGCATGGAGGAGCCGGTCCGCGTCGACAAGATTAAGGACGGGATCGTTATCTCTTACGCCGAGTCCGACCAGGGAAAACAAAAATCGATCAGATTTAAAACGGATTATTTTCTCAACCTGGTCGAGACCGTCACAAAGCCAAGGCCCAAAGGCGCGGACGAGCCGACCCAGGCTATCACGATCGACATGATAACGAAAGGCTTTCGTTATAAATTGAAGATAGACGCGCCGGAGTACGAGGTTACGAAAATTACAAAGGCGCTCGTTACCGTCGCCTATGTTAAGGACCTGGCAGATCCTGAGCGCAAGAAAGAGCCGGGTATTTACGAAAACTTTAAGCCGGTCGAGTTTCTTACGATCGTTAACGATGCCCAGGACCGGATCGGCGCGGCGTCCAAGGAAGCGCCGGGAGTTAAGAAACCGAAAAAGCGGGACGCGGAGCTCACGATCAAAAAGACGACCGATAAGCTCGCGGTCGATCTTGACGACACGGCCCGGAATAAATACGCTCGCGAGTCGGCCTCGCTCCAAAAGCAGATCAACGATAAGGATGCCGAGAAAAAGGGTTTCGTATCTCAGATCGGCGGCGAGATAAAAGAGCTCGAGGCAAAGCGGGACGCCGCCGGTAACAAGGCCCTTACCGGTAAGGAATATGTCGACGTCGCGGTCGATATAGAATATCACTGGAAACGAAACGAGAAGATCGTCCGGCGGATGGACACAAAGCAAGTCGTCAAAAAGACGGCCATTCCAAAGACTGAGCTCGAGCAATCGTTTTTTAATGAGTGAAAAAAAGAAAGGCCCGGCGGTCAAGAACGTCGGGCCTTTACCCATTTTTTTAGAGGGATGCTCTCCGGTCGGATGGCATCGATCATAATTTAAATTAATGAAAGGCCAAAAGCAATGACTGGCTTTCAAAAGGTTGATGACGAGATCGAGGCTTTTAAAAAATCCTCGCTTTATCCTTTGAAATATAACGACCTGGTCGCCATCATTAAACACCGGCCATTTAATAAGCGCCTGGTCCTTTCGTCTGAGCTCGAGGAGACGCTTAAGTTACGCGGCGCGTCGATACGGGCAATTGTAAAAAACGCGCGCCGGATGGGGATCCCGATCGGATCTTGCGGGGACGGTTATCATTATGCGCGGGATTTCTCAGAGCTCGAGGAGACCGTCCATCACATAACCGAGCGGCGCGACTCTCTTTCTTATACGCTCGCGGCCCTCCTGAAATGTTACCCGGACGGGAACCAGGGAAAATTAAAACTTTAAACAGGAGCTTGATTATGAAAACACTTTATTTCGATTGTGAAACGACCGGGCTCGATCCGGTTAAAAACGACCTTATACAGCTCGCGATGATTATCGAGATTGACGGCGTCGTTAAAGGCGAGTATAATTTTAACTGTCAACCTTTCAATTATGATACAGTAGAGACCGGCGCTTTATTAGTGCAAAAACGGACCATCACAGAAATCCGGGGATGGCCGGAGCCGATCGAAATGTTTGAAAGTCTCGAGATGGTTTTCGACGGGCATATTGACCGTTTCAACAAACATGATAAATTCGAGCCGGTCGGTTATAATGTTAGTTTCGATATCGGTTTTCTGTCAAAGTTTTTTGAAAAGGCAAGGCCGGATGACAAATTCGGGCTCGGCTCTTTTGTTGATCGTTCGAGCGGTTTCGATCTTTTATGGCACCTGAGAAATAAATTCCACGTAAACGGTCGACCCCCTGGTTTTCCTAATTTAAAACTTGAAACCATCGCGAAAGCTCATAACATCGAGCTCGATGCTCACGACGCGCTCGCCGATATCCGGGCGACGCGGGAATTATGTAAAGCGTATTACGAGGAGTTTGTGAAATGAGAGGTAATAAAACATTCCAGATGCCCGGAAATAAGCCGCCGTTAAATGTTGGGTGGGCATTTAACACATTTGATTACTTTAAGAATTGGCTCAAATGCTATGGATTCGAGAGGTTTGAAATAAGCGTAGAATCAACAACCATATCCATTACAATTCATCACTACTTTTTTGATTTAAAAGAATTGCAAAAATCAATTGAGCCATTAAAAGCTTTGCATCCATATAACATTTCTGTAATTACAAAGAAAATATCTCTTTGGAAATGGATCAAAAGCAAATCCTCACACTCAATGAAAAGGTTTTATTATGGCAGGAGATAAAGACAATGGGAAAAGGCCAGTCAAGCGGCCGGAGGACATGACCGAGCTCGAGCGCGTCGACAAAATTGGGACCTTAATGTCCGAGCTCGCTCTTTATATCAGGGACGACGAGTCCTTTGTCGGCCGGATACCGACGAGCAAAATCGCGGACGGCAATAATAAGATCCCGACGCGGATCGTGTGCGTTAATTCGCCGAAAGTATTTTATCAACTCGACGGGATCACTATATGAAAAAGTATAGCATCGTCTATGCCGATCCCCCCTGGAAATATAAGGACAAATCTCTTAAACGAGGCGGCGCTGAGGTCCATTATAAAACGATGACCATCGCCGAGATCGCTAACTTGCCGGTCCGGACGATCGTCGCGGCCGACGCGGTCCTTTTCCTTTGGGTGACTTGGCCGTTTCTTTATGACTCTGAGCTCGTACTTACCGGATGGGGGTTTAAGTATAAGACGCTCGGCTTTGTCTGGTTAAAAACAAACCAGCGCCGGGACCCGAACCAGGGCTCGATGTTCGCGGACCAGTATTTTAACGTCGACGACAAGCTCGGAATGGGACGATGGACCCGGAGCAATACCGAGTTTTGTGTCCTCGGGACCAGGGGGAAACCGAAACGGGTCTCGAACAAAGTCCGACAATTAATTTTTCATCCCGTAATGGAACATTCCCGAAAGCCGGATATCGTCCGCCGCCGGATCGTCGAGCTCGCCGGGGACCGGCCGCGCCTGGAAATGTTCGCGCGGTCGACCGCGCCGGGATGGGACGTTTTCGGAAACCAGGTCGATGGATCGATTAAGCTCGGAAAGGTATCAAATGGAAAGACTTAAATTGAGCGGACTCAAATTTCCGGGATACCCGGCGGCCGAGATCGCGCGGGACCTTAAGAATTTTCTCATGACCCAGGGAATATTTTTCAATAATAAAACCGCTTATCGCAAAGAGCTTAAGCGTCTCGGGTTTATCCAGACGGACGACGCCGAGCCGGTCGAAATATTAATCGAGATAAAGGAGGGTAAATCATGATCTATTTAGCCTGTCCGTTTACGCACAGATTTAAAAAGGTCGAGGCGGTCCGGGCTCACGAGGCGAGCCTCGCGGCCGCTTACTTTATCCGGAAAGGAGACGCCGTATTTTCCCCGCTCAGTCATAGCGCGGCGATCCTCCAGGCCGCCGGGGACCGTCAAGTCGGGACCTGGGAAACATGGATGGCGATCGACCTGGAAATTATCGCGATATGTAAAAAGGTCGTCGTCCTGGGCCTGGAGGGATGGCACGGGTCGAAAGGCGTCCTCGCCGAAATCGAACACGCGATCGAGATAGAGGTTCCCGTCGTCGTCGTGAGAAACTATGCTCTCAGTATGCCGATATCGTTATCCCGCGCGGCCGTCGAGGACCTCGGGACCGGCGTCTCAATCCCAGGAATACCGATAGATAACGGGATCGAGGGGTCCCGGCCATGAGCGGGACCGGGATCGGCCGCTGTCAGGCCTCTTATGAGCTCGGGAAAGAGGCCGGAAAATGGCTCGGGTCTATGCTTATCGCGTTCATAGTCCTGTTTATCCGGGTCCTGGGCGGGGGGATCGTCCTGTTTTCGGCGGCATTGTATTACCTGGCAAAAAAGGGGCCCTCAAAATCGCTTTAAATCGCGATTGCGTTATTTTGTAAAATATGGAAAAAAGAGCGAGATTTAAAATGACCTGTCCAAAATGCCAGCAAGAGGACGTCTCTCTTACTGGGCGCGGAAAGCTTTATAGACATGGCGCGGGATATGCGACACAAAGAGGGGATTTTTCTTGTCCGGCGTCCTGGACATTTCCGAATGAATGGAAAGGCTATCGCGAGGCCTTAAAGACCCTCGCCGTTAAATCTTAAAAAGAAAGGCTCATTATGGCAGAAAAAGAAGATCCAGAATTAGACGGCGCTCAATTAATGGATGCGATTAAGGCAATTGTTCCAAGTTTACCCGGATACGCAAATCTCAGCAGGGAATATTTTAAACAATTGAAAAGTGAGGGATTTGAAAAAAAGGAGGCTCTTTATCTTACTGCTAAATTTACAGAATCCCTGATTTTCGGACATGGCAAATCTTGAACCGAAAGGAAAACATGATAAAAACAATTACCGTAAACATGGTCCGGATAAGACCCGACCAGGTCCGGACCGGGACCGTCGCTCACAAGTCGGCCGACGTCCTGGGAGTCCGGATAACGTCCGGGATATCCCTCCGGACCGGCCGCCGCGTTATTTTAAGGCTCACCTTCCTATCCGGATGGTGTTCGGCCGCCGACGTCCCTCAGAAATGGACCCGGAAAAATTACGCGCGGATCAAGCAATGGGAGGCCGCGCTTAACGGCGAGACCGTCGCTCCGGAGCTCGTGATATGATCTGGTACTTGATTCGATCTATAGATCGGCTTTATTGCTGGATCTTTAAACACAATTGGATGGGTATCGGCGGCCGACCGTGTCCGAAAGGGTACGATGATTGTAGGCAAGGCGTTTATGAATGCGATATGTGTCATTCGACGGATTACGGATATCCGGGCGGACTGGCTCATAAGGAATGTTTTGATGTTTGCAACCGCGATGATATGTCCCGGCCGCCTCGTCTTATGTGCCGATGCGTCCCTTTTGACTCGTCCGAGTACGAAAAATCTCAGACAATGGAGTAAATTATGAGCGATCCAAACATACAATCCGCGACGAACGTCGTCCATAATAAGACGCTCGATAAGCCGGTCCCGGTACCTTGCGGCCGGAGCCTGGGGCACGGCGAGTCTTGCGTTAAGGGCCATCTCTGTGACCATTGCAATCTTATCCTGAATTTTCGAGCAATGGTTATTTTACTCAGGAAATATTTACCAAAGGTCGCGATATGAGCGAGCTCGATGGATATACCGAGGCATACGACGCGCTAAAAGAGGAGCGGATCGATAAGCGCAAAAGAAATACCGAGGCGTCGACAAGGATTTTAAGGGACGAGGGGATCGAGTTTCAATCCAATAACGACGGGGTCCACCTGGTCGCCGGGCCCTTTGACTTTTGGCCCTCGACCGGCCTCTTTATTAATCGCGACACCGGCAAGCGCGGCCGGGGAGTCTTTAACCTGGTTAAACTTTTAAAGAAAGGATCGTAATGGATTTTACTAAAGAAAGCACTCTCAAGGAAATTAAAGCAAAGGTCGACGAGGTCGTCGCCGCGACCGATATCGATCTCGACACAAAAAATAAGGCGCTCGAGATACTCGCCGGTTTACGCGACCAGACCATCCTGTTTATACCGATTATGGTCGAGCTCGGGCGGCTCGAGAAAGAGGCCGACAAGCTTCGGGAAAAATATCCGGAATTGAAAAAGTACATTTAACGAAAGGATCAAAATGGAAAAAACTGTTATTATACGCAAGGATCATAGGTGCGATGCTTGCGGAAAGACGATCCCGAAGGGTTCAAAGACGACATTTGTCTCGGCTCGCGGCCCTCGACATAATGGCGACGACGAACAGGTCGGGATTGAATATTATAAAGGGCACTATCATTTCGAGCTTTGTATAGATTAACCGAAAGGAGAAAATGAAAACGGAAATTATAACCTTAGAAATTAATCACGACTACGATGGACAAGAAATTATAAAGCGCGTCCGGGACCTGGTCGCGTCGATTACGACGGTCGACTCCGTTTCAATCCTGAGATCGGCCGGTACTGAAAGCGACGACGAACACGCGACGGCGAATTATAAACTACAGAGTATCGAGAAAGTCTTAATTTATCCGGCCGTTAAAAAAAACAATGGCGATATAATTTTAACTCACGATACGGTCATTCGGATATTGGAGATCCTGGGCGAAATTAAAACAATTATTAAACCTTAACCGAAAGGAAAAAATGAGAAAGCAAATGACCGACCTCGATATTAAAGAGGCGACGCTCCGGATTGATCAAAAAGCTCGAGAGAGACTCGCCGAGAAAGGTCGATGTGCCTTTGTGTCCTCTCACGAGATACTCGGAGTAATTACAGAGGAGTATCACGAATTAATCGATGCGATCGAAAAGACGGACGAGAAAAAGATTTACGACGAGATACTCGATATCGCCGTCGCCGCTCATATAGCACTCGCGAGCCTCGCGACCGGCGGTCACGATTGGCTTTAACCGAAAGGGAATTATGACAGACGAACAAAAGGCCGCGTATGTAAACGCGCAAGCAGCGGCCGCTCACGCT
>SDBS01000334.1_pt1 | contig 43950 bp, 34 predicted proteins | sample 2277091 | NCBI WGS metagenome assembly SDBS01 (sample SAMN10404972, study PRJNA504765) | marine sediment metagenome | isolation source: marine sediment core GS10_PC15, 163 cmbsf | place: Arctic Ocean: Southern Knipovich Ridge | collected 2010
GCCGGCTGACCATGCCGCTCAAGTTCGAGGTCGTGGCGATCTCGAGCTACCGCGACGGGGACGAGCCGGGCGAGATTCATTTCTACGGCGAGCTTCCCGAGGCGGGTTCCGGGGAGCGGATCCTGGTCGTGGAGGACATCGTTGACACCGGGCGGACACTGAGTGAGCTTCGCCGCTTCCTCGACGAGCACTACGGTCGGCCGGTCAGCATCTGCGTGCTGCTGAACAAGCCTGGAAGACGAAGCCAGCGGGTGGAAGTTGACTACACCGGCTTCGTCTATGCCGGGGACGACTTCCTGGTGGGCTACGGCCTGGATTACGCCGGGCGCTACCGGAATCTCCCCCACATCGCGGTCATGGACCCGGAGGACCGCCCGTGAAACCAAAGACCCTGTAGGAGACCTCAGCGTCGTCGGTGTCCGGACGAAAATCCCCGCCCTCCCATCGAGGGCCTCTTGTTGACTCTTTCGCGCCTCGCTGTTACCATTCCCGCGCTGGTAAGCCGTTTTACGGTCTGCAACCTAATTCGGAGAAAAAGCGTAAATCAGCTTGGAGCATCAATAGCTTGTAAGGAGCACCGCTGAACAAGGTCATCAAAGCCATCCTCCCCTGGGTGATCATCCTCGGGGCGGCCATCCTCCTCCTCCAGCTCTTCGCCGGACCCACCAGCGGGGACGAGATAGATTACACCCTGTTCCGGGAGCAGGTCGAGGCCGGCAACGTAAAATCGGTGGTCATCACCGAAACCGAACTCCAAGGGGTGCTCAAGACCTCCATCGAGCACCCGGTGCAGAAGGGTCACACCTTCACCGAGTTCACCACCAACATCGCCGGCGTTGACATAGATTTCTTGACCGAGTTGGCCGACCTGGGGGTCAGCGTCTCGGTTGATCAGAGCCAGGGGACCTTCCTGTCCATCCTGATGACCCTCGGCCCCATCGTCCTGATCGTCATCCTCTTCCTCTTTATGATGCGGCGTATGCAGGGTGCGGGCAGCCAGGCCATGTCCTTCGCCAAGAGCAAGGCGCGCCTGGTGAACAAGGCCAAGAACAAGACCACCTTCGATGACGTGGCCGGCTGCGACGAGGCCAAGGAGGAGCTGATCGAGATCATCAGCTTCCTCAAGACGCCGAAGAAGTTTCAGAAGCTGGGCGGCAAGATCCCCCGCGGGGTGCTCCTGATCGGGCCTCCGGGCACGGGCAAGACGCTTCTGGCCAGGGCGGTGGCCGGCGAGGCCAGCGTGCCCTTCTTCAGTATCTCCGGTTCGGACTTCGTGGAGATGTTCGTCGGCGTCGGCGCGGCGCGGGTGCGGGACCTCTTCAGCACCGGCAAGCGCAACGCCCCCTGCATCATCTTCGTGGATGAGCTGGACGCCGTGGGCCGCCACCGCGGGGCCGGTCTGGGCGGCGGCCACGACGAGCGCGAGCAAACGCTGAACCAGCTTCTCACCGAGATGGACGGCTTCGAGGGCGAATCCACGGTGATTCTGATGGCGGCGACGAACCGTCCCGACGTGCTCGACCCGGCGCTTCTGCGCCCCGGCCGCTTCGACCGCCAGGTGGTGGTGGACCTTCCCGACATCCGGGGACGCGAGGAGATCCTCAAGGTGCACACGCGGGATAAGCCGCTGGCCGATGACGTGGACCTGCGTAGGGTCGCCCGGGGCACCCCCTTCTTCACCGGGGCCGACCTGGCCAACCTGGCCAACGAGGCGGCGATTCTGGCCGCGCGCTACGAACAGACCGAAATCTCCCAGGAGATATTCGAGGAGGCGCGGGACAAGGTCATGATGGGTCCCGAGCGCCGCTCGCGCCAGATAGATGAGGAGACCAAGCGGATCACCGCCTACCACGAGGCCGGGCATGCCCTGGTCAGCATCCTCCTGCCGGACTTCGACCCCCTGCACAAGGTGACGATCATCCCGCGCGGCATGGCCCTGGGCCTGACGGTGCCGCTGCCGGAGAAGGAGCGGCTCAACCTGGACAAGGTGTACTTAGAGCAGCGCCTGACGGTGCTGATGGGAGGGCGCGTCGCCGAGGAGCTGGCCATCGGCGCCATCACCTCGGGCGCGGCCAACGACATCATCGGGGTCACCGAGCTGGCCCGCAAGATGGTCTGCGAGTGGGGGATGAGCGATAAACTCGGCCCCTTAGCCTTCGGCAAGAAGCACGAGGAGATATTCCTCGGCCGGGAGATCGCTCAGCACCGGGACTACTCGGACCAGACGGCCCAGCTCATTGATACCGAGGTGAGGGCTGTCGTGGAGGCCGCCCACGACCGGGCCACCGGAATTATCAAGGAAAACCTGGACAAGCTGGAAGCCATCGCCCAGGCGCTCATCGAGCGCGAGACCCTGGAGGGCGAGGAGGTAAAGGCCTTGATCCGGGGTGAGGAGCTATCCTCGGACGACCGCCAACTGCCCCAGCTGCGTGAGGAGGAGAAGGCCCGTCTGGAGGCCGAGCGGAACCGCGCTCCCGAGGAGAAGGAGTTTGCCGAGAACATGGGGGTCTGGCCCGGCGACGAGCCCCAGAAGGAGACTCCGCCGCTGGGTGAGGATTCGAGGAGCGACCTCGAATAATCGCCTGAAAAGCTTGTCAGATAAGATACGCGGAGGGCGAAGGTCCTCCCTTTAATCATGCCCAATATGAATCACCGCCCCCGGATCTGCCGGATAGATAATCCCGAGGATGCCGCCCGCCTGATGCGGCGCGCCGGCGTCTCCGGTCGGGGCATCGAACTGATGACCCCCAAGCTGGGCTTTTTCGTTCTTCACCTGCGTGACGTGCCCCACACCGCCGCCACCATCCTCAAACAGGAGGCCCTGGCCGTCGGCGCCGAGGCGGCGGTCAATAAAAATCTCATCGTCCGCGATGTTGACCGGACCGATGTGATTCTCGCCGGGACCCGCCGGCGCTTAAACCTTCTGTCGGCGAAGCTCCGCGGACAGCAGTTCGGTCTGACCACCCTGGCCAAAGAGATTCAAAACACCATCTCCGCCACGGAGGATACCCCCGTCTGGCGGGTGCGCGGGAGGGAGATTACCCTGGGACACCCTCTCGTCATGGGTGTTATCAACCTCACCCCCGATTCCTTTTCCGGAGACGGTATAGGGAATGACGTGGCCGGTGCCCTGGAGCGGGGCCGGGCCATGTTGGCCGCAGGGGCGGACATCCTCGACCTCGGAGCCGAATCCTCCCGTCCCGGCGCTGAACCCCTGGATTTGAAAACGGAGAAGGAACGCCTGTTGCCCGTGGTGAGGGCCTTGGCCGGCGAGACCGATGCGATTATCTCGGTGGACACCTACAAGCCCGAGGTCGCCTCCCCGGCCCTGGAAGCCGGCGCCCACATCATCAACGACATCAGCGGACTTCGCGGTCTGAACGGCTCCAGCGGCATGGGACGGACCGTCGCCCTCTTCGATGCCGGGGTCATCGTCATGCACATGCTCGGCGCGCCCCGCGACATGCAGAGGGATCCCCACTACGACGATCTGGGCGGCGAGATCCACGCCTTCTTCGCCGATCGCATCGAGGCCGCGCTCGCCGATGGAGTGCCCCGGTCGAACATCGCGCTGGACCCGGGAATTGGCTTCGGCAAGCGTCTCGAGGACAACCTGGCGATCCTGAACCACCTCGAGTGGTTTCTCGGCTTCGGACGCCCCCTGGTCATCGGCGCGAGCCGCAAATCCTTCATCGGGAGGCTCACCGGGGCCGAGGTAACCGAGCGGCTGCCGGGCACCATCGCGGCTCACACGGCGGCTATCCTGCGCGGCGCCCACGTCATCCGCGTCCACGACGTGGCCGAGGCCCGCCAGGCCGCCCAGGTCGCGGCCTCCATCCGCGGAGCCGGGCAGTGAGACGACTCGTCGCCACCATCCTGCTCCCGGTAGTCATCGGCGTGGCCCTCGGCGTTGCCGCCCTGATCATCGTTCTCTCCAATGAAACCGAGGCGGCCGAAGAGGGTACGCCGACCGGACTGACGGCGGCCAAACGCGCCCTCTTCCTCGAGACCCTCCTGGTAATGCTGGGCGAGGGGGAGCTTTATGCCTACCGTCTGGGTGGACTCGATCCACGGCCCCTGATCGCCGATACGGGACGCCGCCACATCGCCCTCATCGCCTACCGCGGTCTGCTCGCCAAGCTCGAATCCCTGAAACCGGTCTTCGATTCCCTGGAGGACGACGGTCAATGCGCGGGGGTGGTCGAGATCTGGGGCGTGCATCTGCGCGGGGCGGTGGGCTGGCTGGAGAGTCAGCAGGAATACGCCGGGGACACGGGCTTCATCAAGTACATGGCCCGGCCATTGACGAGCGACCGGCCCTATCTGGTGGAGGTGGACCGCCTGCTGGCCCGGGAGGACTACGAGCGGGCGGTGGTCATGGGGAGGATGGCGCTGGATCAGAGGCGGCTGGCCTGGCGCCGGGCCGACAGCCTCTCGTCCTCGGCCATGCGTGGTGTAGTTCTGTTTGATCTGATGTAATATTCTGTGTGTTTTTTAAGATAATTAATAAACTCTATTTGTTCTTATTATTAACTATAAATTCCATAAATTGTTTTACCTTTTTTTCTATGTTCTCTTTGTATTTTTTTATTTTTAGCTCAATTCCGTTGATTTCTTCTGACATTATTCCTGTTTTTATCAATTTATTTAACGCTATTTCAGCAAATGGTAAGACAAATCCATATCCACAACTATCTGTGAGCGTTAATGTTTCCTCTAAATGATTTAAAGATTCTTTAACAAATATTTCTTTTTGACTATTATTTACTATTTGTGCTTTTAAAGCAAAACTTCTGGCTAGGCCTATATTTATATGTATTTGATACTCTAAGTCATTATGATAGTATAGATCATAAATTCCTTTTTTCAGTCTGTAGAATCCTTTAATTAAATTATTTATACTTTTTATAAATCGCTTTCTTTTTCCCCCATTATCGACATATTTTTCAATTTCTTCTAATTTGTATATAAGCATGTTGTTTATATAATATGCATAAATTCGTGCATTACCTTTTTTTCTAATTTTTATCCATATGTAATATATACATAGCTTTAATTTGTCTATAATTATGTTTTTATTTTTGTTTATTTTTAAGTCTAACTTTAAAAATAATGTATTTAGTTTCGTTTTATAATATAAACCATATCTATATACTCTCTTTATTAAATTAGAACATAATACTAGATTTTTTCGACTAATTTCAATAATCTTCATATCTTGTTTAGTGATTGTTTTGTTTTTAATGCGTGTTTGTTTTAATCGAATCTTATTTATTTGGCTTTCATAGATGCCATATAAACAAATTAGATATAAAGCTATTAGTGGGTAAGTTTTTTTAAATTCATCTTTTCTTATGCCTTTCCATAAGCGAATGAATTTATCTGTTGAAATTTTTTTAATATTTTCTTTTTTGCACTTTTCCTCTATTTCTTCCTTGTGGTAATTATAAATGTATTCTCTAAACGCAAGTTCAGCATTGCCAAATAATTTACTTAAATGTGGTGAAAGGCTTTCATTAAAACTAAATTCAGAAAAATATTCTAATTGTTTAGCACTAAATAAACTAATAATAAATATCCTTAAATCAGTTTGAAAATATTCATGTTGAAGCGATTTTAATTCCTTATAGTTATCTAAGAAACTTTTTATATCGCTATCTAGTCCCATTTCTAAACTAGTAAAATAAGCATTAACTATTAAGTATAGATATCTATTAATAGGTTTAGTTATCGTATCTTCAGTTGTTATTTTGTTAAGCATTTCCAACAGTTCTTTACCACTTTCCTTTCTTTTTGTACGTGATAAATGCGAAATAAAGCGTAGCCATTCTGTTAGCAGTTTGGGATAATCAATATCTGATAATTTAACATTAATAAGTAAATTGTGTAGATCATCAAGTTGATTTTGATAGTGTTTTGTAGTTGCGGGTGGTTTTGTTCTATGGTGGAATAAGCTAGTAGAAATTACAGCTTTACCGTACGAAGTACAAATTTGACCCATATAACTTGCGTAAGTATCCTTTTTCCTGTAAATATTATCACAATAAGCTGCAATACCAAAAATAACACGTTGAAAATAATGAATTGGTGTAAAATTGTATACAAATGAACAAGCAATACAACAATCACGCAGAATAGTAAATAATCTACATATTAAACCAACTTTTTCATGTTTAATTAACTTCCAGCCTAAGCTTAATAAGCAATTACAGATTCCTCTTAAACAATCATAAGACAAGGTAAGTTTATCGAAAGATTTTTTTTCACCTATATAAGGTATTATATCAGAAACAATCCAATTACGATATTCATCTAAACATATACGTGCACCAGTAGAGTCATTGCTGGAACAAAGTGATTTAATAATTGAAAGAGCACTTATGTGAGGATTACGTGGGTTATGACGATAGCTAGTACCAGCTGGATGCCATAAATCGTAGGGTTTTATTGATTTTAATAAATAATGAACAAGTGCGACTGGTCTCAAAATATCAGCAGAACGCCATATAATTAAAGGTAAAATAGACACGCAATAGCTAAATAGTATAAGTTCATAGTTATAAAGAAGGATTTTATTCGCAATAAAAAGGGAGACAAGTTGAATAAAAATGATAAACAAAGAATACAATATAATAACTCCCCAAAATGTAGGGAATCTAAAAGGATTTAAGAATATATGATTAACTCTAGTAGAAAAATTTCTTGAAGCAAATTGTATAGCAAGAATAAAGAAAGATGCGTAGATTGCTACAACACCTGCAAGAATTTTAGTTATTAAATTCTCGAATTGTGAATGATTGAAATCAAAATATGTTTTAATTATGTGAAATTTAAATATGGGGAAAGATAACAAAAGCAATAAAAATAAGGTAGAAAAGAATAAAATAAACATAATTATCCTGTATAATTTAAGACCTTTATGGGAATTGGTTGATTCAAACATAAATGAGATACCTATTTTTGTGTTCAAACACAATCTCACAAACTTTTTAAGTGAACTTTAACAAGGAAGTTATTAGTTAGTCAAGATAAAAATAACATATTTATGATGACTATTATAGACATAATAACGATTAACTACCCCTTGAGCAGCAGCCTCATGCGGTAGTAGGCGCGGGCGGCGCGGCGCATGAAGAACTGCTTGATCTTCTTCCCGGTGTAGGCGGGCGTCGTGGAGTCGGTGAAGTACCTCGCCTCCTTGGGCTGCATGGTCATGGCCACGTGGATGCCCGGCGCGATGCCCAGCGGCACGTCGTTCTCCATCCAGATTTCGTAGGCGCGCTTGTAGATGGGCGCCATCTCCTCGTACTTGGGCGGCGGGGTGTCCTGAAGGTCGGTGCCCACCGTGGGGCGGAAGACACAGATGGTGGTGGCCGCGCCCCACTTCGCGAACATCTCGACGCCGCGGATGGTGTCCTCGGGCGGCTCCAGCCCGGCGATGATCTCACCGTGCACCCGCCCCCGACCGAAGAGCTTCGAGGTGTACTTGATCGCGTCCAGATAGAGGTCCGTTCCCAGCTTGTCCGCCTTCCCCGGGCATATCTCAGGGAAGATCTCCCGGTTGACGATCTCCAGGCAGAAGGAGAGGTGGTCCACGCCGAGTTTCTTGAGCTTGTCGTACCAGGTGAAATCGGGCTGGGGCGGGCACTGGACGCCGATCATCGCCCCGGTCTCCTTCTTCACCGCCTCGAGGTACGGCATGAGCTTCTCGATGGCGCGGCCCTCTTCGTAGCCGGTGTTGAAGTGGACGAAGGTGATCTTGAATTCCTTCCGGGCGGCGCGCCAGGCCTCCAGCACTTCGGAGACCTTCTTCTCCTCGGTCTCGGTGTCGCCCAGGTTCAGTCCCACCGAGCAGTAACGGCAGTTGGTCTTCTCTTTCCAGAAGCCGCAGATGCTGGTCGGATAAACCCCCAGATAGCTCCCCTGCATGACGCCGATCTTCTGCATCGGCACGCCGGTCGAGGTCGTTTGCTCATACCACTTGGGCTGGGGCAGCATCTTAGCGTTGTAGTGGAGGTTCTCCTCGCGCTCGTCTTTGAGGTAGTAGCTCCCGTTTCCCTTCACCATGAAGTAGGGGGATTTTTGGGCGAAGGGCTCCACCACCGGGGCGTTGACCCAGACGCCGGAGTCCAGGATGAAGTCGAGGCCCGAGCCGAGACCGCCGCGGGTGCGGATCATGTGCCGCGCATCACCGTCCAGGTAGCACGACTCGTCAATGCGCATCCCCTTGCAGAAGAGGTCCAGCTTTAGCTGTCCGGGGTTCAGCATGTCCCGATCCTTTGAGAACTGTTAAAGAAAAGGCGTGCTATTCCAGCCGTTTCCTTAATTCATGCGGATGAAATTATAGAGGGGGATTGCCGGGGTGTCAACTCGGGATTCCTCGGCTGGTTGCGACCAAAGTTGACGCGGCCATCCGGCGGATGGTGATCGCACGGTAATTTCACAGGCAGCGGTGTAGACGAGTTAACCGACGAGGACGCCTCCAAACGAATCATCGGCGGCAAGGGCTACACCAACCCGGGCAACTGGGCCCTGGGCGAGTGGAAGGTGAAGTTCTACCTGGACGGCGAGTTCCTCGGCGAGCAAAACTTCACCGTCAAGTAGGGCATGCGCTGAAAGAGAAAGAGGGCTATATTAAATCGAAGGCGGGGTCGTTCCCCGCCTTGTTATTCCCCCGGATATGTCGGCAGATTCGGTTTGTCTCTATTCTAGATAAATATCCGCTTCGACCGGTCCTTGCTGCGGATAGGGGGAAAATTCGTTAAATCCAGTCTCTAGGTCGTTTGTGCAGTCAACCTGGCCGTACCAACCCGCGGGCCAATCAATATGGAACTCGTAGAAGCCATATTCGTCGGTGCCAATTCCGTCGATATAGATCCAGTCGTCCTCTTCCGACTCCCTTTTGTAAACCATCACCGGGGCCCCTTCCGCTGGGTTATGTGTACCGCCCTCGTAGACATGTCCGTACACCATATCCTCGAGGGTGGCCAGGGGGTTCACCTCGCCGTCCGTCGAGAGGGCATCGGAGCAGGCGACCAAGCCGATAACACCGGCGGCGATAACGGCGAGGAGCACTATGTACAGCGTTTTCATCACGTTCTCCTTTTCTGACTTGAATTGTACTTTTGGGGAACTCCGAGGTTTAACTAGCACATACTTTCACGGCTGTCAAGACCCGGTTGCAGGAAAATGTGACTTTCATGCAAGTAGACCTTGACACTCAACTATTTTCGGACTAAATTAGCTACGTCAAGGGAGAGTAAGAAGGGTGGTTGTGTCATGAATGCGCTTCGCTCAATGATGATTTTACTGTTCCTGGCGTCCGTCTCCTCGGCCGGCGAGTGGCACATCGAGGATGTGGACTCGACGGATAATGTGGGTAAATTCACTTCCCTGGTACTGGATTCCTCCGGCCGTCCCAACATCTCGTACTACGATTGTGGCAACGGTGATTTGAAATACGCCCGCTGGGACGGTGCAGCCTGGCGGATAGAGACGGTGGACTCAGTGGGTGAAGTGGGTGAATACACCTCCCTGAGGTTGGATGACTTAGACAACCCCCACATATCTTATTTCGATTCCACCAACGAAGATCTCAAATACGCCCGCTGGGACGGCGCCGCATGGCGGATCGAGACCGTGGACTCGGAGGGATACGTGGGCAGTTTCTCCTCCTTGGCGCTGGACTCCTCTAACTACCCGCATATCTCGTATAGTAGCGACTGGGATAACGAAAACTTGAAGTACGCCCGCTGGGACGGCTCGAGCTGGCGAATAGAGACGGTGGACTCAGAGGGTATTTCGTGTTACTACATCTCCCTGGCACTGGATGACTCCGGCTACCCTCATATCTCGTATTGCGATTACACCAACGGTGATCTCAAATACGCCCGCTGGGACGGCTCCGAATGGCGGATCGAGACCGTGGATTCGGAGGGATGGGTAGGCATCTTCTCCTCCTTGGCGCTGGATGACTCCGGCTACCCCCACATCTCTTATAACGATTTCGATAACCGTGATCTCAAATACACCCGCTGGGATGGCGCCGAATGGCGGATCGAGACCGTGGACTCGGAGGGGGACGTGGGCCGGTACATCTCCCTTGCGCTGGATTCTTCCGACTACCCATGCATCTCGTATGGTTATGAGTTAATTTGGGTTGGTTATGATTTGAAGTACGCCCGCTGGGACGGCTCCTCCTGGCATATCGAGACGGTGGACTCGGAGGGTAACGTGGGCAGTTTCTCCTCCCTGGCGCTGGATTCCTCCGATAACCCGCATATCTCGTATTGCGACGAGGGCAACGGTAACTTGAAGTACGCTCGGTACGAACCCAACCGTTTTCACCTGCTTAGCCCCGGAAAGGGCGATACGATATACGAATTCCCCTTCACGTTTGACTGGGAGGACCACGACCTCGACGGGCTCGAAAGCTACACCCTCTGGTGGGGAACCGACCCGGACTTCAACGACTACAACGAGGTTACCGATATAGGCGAATCCGAGTATACGATTACCGGAGGGATCGAGGACGGCGACCGCATCTACTGGCGGGTGAAGTCAATAGACGAAGACGCGGAGGAGTACTGGGCCGTGGAGCTGGATTGGTACTTCGACGTGGACCTGAGCGGCGGTGTTGGTATAGTTGACTTCGGCGCAAACGTAGAAGACGAGGGCATCCTGGTTAACTGGCGCATCGAGGGCGATTCCCCGTCGGGCCTGCGCGTCCTGCGAACGATTGGTGATGAGGAACCGATATTCCTGCATTCCGAGCCGCTGAATGGCGACGCAACAAAGTACCTCGATCGTGACGTCTCCACCGGCGTCGAATACCGCTACTGGCTGGAGGTGACCGAGGCCGACGGGTCGGTGAAGCGCTTCGGCCCGACGGAGTCGGTCACCGTTCCCGAATATATACCCGAGCTAATCCTTTACGCGGCCTATCCGAACCCCTCCCGTGAAGTCATCAACTTCGTCTTCTCGCTGCCGGACGACGGGCGGGTCGAGCTGTCGGTGTACGACCTCTCTGGTCGGCGCGTAACATCCCTCGTAAACTCCGACATGACGGCCGGGCGGCACGAGGTGAGCTGGTCCTGCGCGGACGTTGAGAGCGGCGTTTACCTCTACCGGTTGGAAACGGAGGCCGGCTCCATCACCCAGAGGCTGGTCGTCAGTCGTTGACACACCGCGGCGGGGATTAAAATCCCCGCCCTACATTCGGAGTTCAGTCATTATCGGGCGGGTGAGGACACCCGCCCCTACGTTTGCAATCTCGGTATCGTGCGCGGGGATGTAAACAAGGGGTTGCAAACCCCTTGTCTTTTTCACGGGAATCGTCGGTCTAGTGTTCGATGAGGGTTTCCAGGCCCATGGCGCTCACCAGGCCGCCGTCGCCCTCGAGGCTGATCTTCAAGTAGACCTCCACCGTGCCGTCGGGGAAGTACACCGGGGCGGCGTACTCGGTGGCGTAGCCGGCGTTGGTCTCGGCGTCTTCTTTATCGAAGCCGAGGTCGGTGAAGAACTCGATCAGCGCCGCCCTGGCCGTGAACTTGGCCGTTTTCTGGGCCATGGCCCGGGCCTGAGCCACGTTGGGATTGTCAATGTTGGCGGTCGCCCGCCCGATGATGACCAGAAGGTCCCCCTCCACGGTCATGTCGTCGTAATAGGCGGTGAAGACGACCATGGTATCGTCGTCTATCTGCGCCCTGGGAGGCAGCGGCTCCTCGGTCAGCTCAATCGGAAGGGCTTCTTCAGCCAGGGCCAAGAGGGGAACGAGAAGTAACAATACAAGTAGCACTCGCATAGCAATCCTCCAGAAAGTTGTAGCCGGTCATCGAACGAGGAACCGGGCTTAGTCATCTCCTCTTTCAAGCGTGTCAGGGCGTTCTTCCAGGCGATGCCGAACATGAGTTCGGCCTTCAGTCAGCGGGTGGGCCTCTCCGGCGCGAGGAACCAGTCCAAAATCCCGGCGGGGGAGAGGGAAAGTTCCAGTTCGTGCTCGATCATGGCGCCCGCTTACTAATCTATCGGTTCTTCGGCCGCAGCGCCTTCGGACATCCCGGCGAGCCTTATCCGGATATCCTGGGCGTTGGGGGCGTCGGGGAAGAGCTCGAGGAATTTTTGCGCCAGACCAACCGCGAGTGGAATGCGCTCCAGATGGTTTGCCAGATGGATGGCGGCGAGGTAGACCCTGGGGTGGTCCGGGTCCAGCTCGATGGACTTGATGAAGAACCTGAGCGCCGCCTCGGCGTCCCTCACCTCGAGGGCGGCCACGCCACGCCGGTAGAGCTCCACCGCCTCGGGATTGCCGTGAACGACGGCCCGGTCTGCCAGGATGTCCCGGGCGTCGTGGGCCATATCCTGGGCAAGCTTGACGAGCTTGTCCTCCTTGGTGCAAACGTATGTATCGGCGGCGATGACCTCGCCGGTGGCCACGGCCACGATCCGGCCGCTGATGGTGTAGGTGTCGCCGAGGCGGGAGACCGAGCCCACGCCGATGAAGTCGGCGCCCAGGAGCGCCCCGAGCTGGACGACGTCGTGCTCGGCCACCACGCCCGAGGTGGTGAAGGCCTGCTCGGCCATCACGTCCTGGAGGCGGGAGCGCTCGATGACCCGGAGCCCCTCGTCGCCGGCTATCTCGGTGCGGATGATCTCGGCCACCGCCAGGCCCACCGAGGCGTCGCAGCCGATCGAGTCGAAATCGGCGATGGCGATGGAGGGCGCGGCCCAGGCGGTGGTCAGGAACAGGAACAGACACAGGGTGGTGAGTTTAGACACCTCAATCCTCCAAATCTCGAAACAACGGGACCTCGCCCCGGTATAAATCTCCGGGGCGTCTTTTGAAAGCGATTATCATATTATGGCCGAATTCGGCGCTTTCTTCAAGTTTGGTTGAAATGCGGACGCATTCTCCGCTGCTTGCCATTTAGAGACGATGGGGATGCGATTCGAGCAGTTTTCGCTTCGCGTGGTAATAACGAAACAAGGGGTTGAACCGAGCGAGGCGAGCTATGCCTCTGGCAAAATCCCTTGTCTTAGTGTATAGCGTGAGGCCGCCGGGGCGTGGATAATATCTGCAGCCGAAGGCAAATCCCCGTCCTACATGTCGGGTGCGCTCGTGGGAGCAATCGCCGGGACTGCCGAGAGGTTTCGACGTAAGCCCCTCCCGCGCCACCAGTAGTAGGCCGCCGGGATCACCAGCAGCGTCATCAAGACGTCGGTGAACATCCCGCCGACCATCGGGGTGGCGATCCTCTTCATCATGTCGGCGCCGGTGCCGGTGCTCCAGAGGATCGGCATCAGGCCGAGGAAGGTGGAGGCGAAGGTCATCATCATGGGCCGCACCCTGGCTACGGCGCCTTCGATCAAAGCCTTGCGCAATCCAGCCAAATCACCGGGTTTGTTCTCGCTTTCATACTTCTTAAACGCCTCTTCGAGGAAAACGAGCATCACAACGCTGGTCTCCGCCGTGACCCCGGCCACGGCTATCAGGCCCACCCAGACGGCGATGGACATGTTGTAACCCATGAGCGATACCAGCCAGATCCCCCCCACCATGGCGAAGGGAACCGAGAAACCCAGCACGATCAGGGATTTCACCGGGTCCTTGAACACGATGTACAGCAGAACGAAGATGATCAAGACGGTCAGGGGGACGATCAGCAGGAGCCTCTGGTTGACCCGCTCCATGAACTCGTACTGCCCGGCCCACTTGAGGTAATAACCGGATTTGAGATGCGGGTGGACCTTCTCCTCCACCGCCCGCTTTGCGTCGGCGATGTAGCTTCCGGGGTCGCGGTCCTCGAGGTCCACATAGACCCACCCGGACAGCGAACCGTCCTCGTTCTTGATGACCGCCGGGCCGGTGACCATCGTGATTTCTGCGAGCTGGCCCAGGGGCACCTGGGCGCCGGAGGGGGTGGCGATGAGAATTTTTTCCAAATCCTCCAGGTTGTCCCGATAATCCCTGAAGTAGCGGATGTTGATCGAGAAGCGCTCGGGGCCCTCCACGGTTTCATCAACGCTCATGCCGCCGATGCCCATCTCCACGTGGCGCAGGACGTCTTCAACCCTGAGCCCGTAGCGCGCGATGACGGCGCGGTTCGGGATGATGTCTATGTAGTTCCCCCCGGTCACCCTCTCGGCGTACACGCTGCGCGTGCCCTCCACCTCGGCCAGCACCGATTCGAGCAGGGTGCCGATTCTAGCGATCTCCTCCAGGTCCGGCCCCATGATCTTGATTCCGACGGGCGTTTTTATCCCGGTGGTGAGCATGTCTATCCGCGTCTTGATCGGCATGGTCCAGGCGTTGGTCATGCCGGGGAATTGAAAGGCCTCGTCGAGCTCGGCGATCAACTTATCCCAGGTCATCCCCTCGCGCCACTCCTCCTTGGGCTTGAGGACCACCGTCGTTTCCACCATGGTCATCGGCGCGGGATCGGTGGCCGTTTCCGCCCGGCCGATCTTGCCGAAAACGGTGTCAACCTCGGGGAAGGTCATGAAGAGCCGGTCCTGGGTCTGGAGCAGCCGGCCGGCCTCGGTCATGGATATCCCCGGGAGCGTGGTCGGCATGTAGAGGATGGTGCCCTCGTTTAGCGGCGGCATGAACTCGCTGCCGATGTTCAACAGAACTGGGATCGTGACCAGGATGGCCAGCGCCGCCCCGGCGATCACGACTCCCTTGTGCCGGAGAACCCCGCGCATCAGCGGGCGGTACACCCTCTTGAGCCCCCGGGTCAGGGGGTTCTTTCGCTCGGGCCGGATCTTGCCCCGAATGAACCAGACCGCCAGGACCGGCACCAGGGTCACCGAGAGAAAGGCGGCGAAGAACATCGCGAAGGTTTTCGCATAGGCCAGGGGTTTGAACAGGCGCCCCTCCTGGGCCTCCAACACGAAGATCGGCAGGAAGGAAACCGCCACGATCAGGAGGCTGAAAAAGAGGGGCCGGCCCATCTGGCTTGCGGCCTCGATGATCACCTCTCTGCGCGGTCGGTCCGGGAAGAGGGAGAGCCGCCGGTGGGCGTTCTCCACCATCACGATCGCGGCGTCCACCATCACCCCGATGGCGATGGCGATGCCTCCCAGCGACATCACGTTCGAGGTCACCTTGAGGAAGAGCATCGGGATGAAGGAGACGACGATGGCGATCGGGAGGGCGATTATCACGACCAGGGCGCTGCGGAAGTGGAAAAGGAAGAGCAGCACCACGATGCTGACGATGATGATTTCCTCGAGGAGTTTGTCAACGAGGGTTTCGATGGACCCCTCGATCAGCTTCGACCGGTCGTAGGTGGTGACGAGCTCCACGCCCTCGGGTAACGAAGGCCTGACCTCCTCGATCTTCTCCTTCACCGCGTTGATGACGTCCAGGGCGTTCTCACCGGTGCGCATGATGACGATTCCGCCGACGACCTCGCCTTCGCCGTTTAACTCGGCTATCCCGCGGCGCATGTCCGGTCCGAAGGCAATCTCGGCAACGTCTCCCAAGAGTAGTGGAGTGCCGTGAGAGTCGGAGCGGATCGCGATCTGGCGGAGATCGTCCAGCTCGTCAATGTACCCCCTGCCCCGCACCATGAACTCCCGCCCCGAGAGTTCGATGACCCGTCCCCCGACGTCGTTATTGGACGCCCGGATCGCCATAATCAGCTGTTCCAGCGAAACGCCGTGGTAGGCGAGCCGGTCGGGGTCAATCAGAACCTGATAGGTTCTTTCAAAACCGCCCACCGTCGCGACCTCGGCGACGCCTGGAACCGATTCGAGCCAGTAGCGGAGGTGGAAGTCCTGGAAGGCCCTCAGGTCCGCCAGGTCGTTCTCGCCGCTTTTGTCCACCAGGGCGTACTGGTACACCCAGCCCACCCCGGTCGCATCCGGCCCCAGGGAGAGCTTGGCCCCCTCCGGCATCTCGCTCTGCAACTGGGAGATGTACTCCAGCACCCGGCTGCGGGCCCAGTAGAGGTCCGTCCCATCCTCGAAGATCGCCGATACCAGGGAGAGCCCGAAGTAGCTGTACCCCCTCACCACCTTCGTCTTCGGTGCGCCCAGAAGGGAGGTGACGATGGGGTAGGTGACCTGGGCCTCGATGAGGTCCGGTGAGCGGCCGCTCCAATCGGTCTGGATGATGACCTGGACATCGGAGAGGTCGGGGATGGCATCGAGCGGAACGCTGAAGACCGCCCACACACCGGCGGCCGTCGCCAGCGCCACCAGAACGATGACGAGAAAGCGGTTCTTAGCGCAGAGCTCAACTAATCTGGCGAGCATCCCTTTCCTCGCTACTGGATGTGTTGCCGATGGTCCATCCCATCTGCGGATGACGCCTCCGGCGAATCGGATTCTCTGACCTGCGCCAGGGCTGCCTTGAGCTGGCTCTCCGAATCTATGAGGAAGTTGCCCGAGATCACGACTTCCTCACCTTCGTCGAGTCCTCCGGAGACCACGGTCCTCTCCCCGATGTCGGTGAGGACGGTTATCTCGCGCGGTTCTATGTGGCCGTCGCCCCGGCTCAGGAAAACGATGTGTCTCTCACCGGTGCTCAACACCGCCGAACTGGGCACGGTCAGCCTCTCGCCCAGGTCAACCTCGAGCTCCACGCTGACGTACATCATCGGTAGAAGCCGGCCGTCTGGATTCGGGAAGTCGAAGCGGACCTTGACCGTCCGGCTGCCGCCCTCGAGGTAGGGATAGACATAATCCACCCTACCCGCCAACGGCTCACGGTCGTCGAAGGGCAGATCGAGGGTCGCCGGCTGGCCGGGGTGGATGAAGGGGAGGTCCCTTTCGTATACGTCGGCGAGGATCCACACCCGGGAGGTGTCCACGATCGTAAAGAGTTCGGTCCCGGGCTGGACGTACATCCCCGGCTCGGCCTTGGTCTCCTTCAAGTAGCCGCCGGCGGGCGAGTAGACGACGATGTCCGTTCCGACCTCGGCTGATTCGGCCAGGTGCTCGATCTGCCGCTCGGTCATCCCCAGATGCACCAGACGGCTCCGGGACGATTCCAGGAGGGCCTCGCTACCGCTGACGATCTCGGCCTGGGAGCTCCCCAGCAGCTCAGCGGAAGCCTCCAGAAGCAACAGATAATCCCGCTGGCTGGTGTAGAGTTCGGGCGAGTAGATGGAGAAAAGGGCCTGGCCTTTGTACACCGGGTCCCCCTCTCCGGCGATGAAGACCCGTTCTATCCAGCCGGAATAGCGGGTGTGAACGTGGTGGACCCCGCCCTCGTCGAGCTCGACCATCCCGACCGTGCGCAGGATTTTACCCACCTCCTCCCACTTCACCGGTTCGGTCTTCATCCCGATCAACTGCTGCTGTCGGGTGGAGATGCTGAAGGTCGTGTAGCCCTCGACCGTACCCTCCTCGCTCTCAACCTCTTCCACGGGAACCAGGTTCATCCCGCAGATCGGACATTCACCGGGGCTGTCGGTGATGTAGCTGGGGTGCATCGGGCAGGTGTACAAAACGCCCGATTCGCCCTCGGCATCCCCGGCGCCGAAGGGGAATCCCCCGTTTGCGTGCTGATACCACAGCCCGCCCAGGAGCAGGATTATCACCGCCAGAATCGTCGACAGCACCGCGAAGGGATTCCGTTTATCACTCATATCAACCACGTTTGGCTTTGGGAAGGGCTGACCCGGTGAAAGAACATCCCGGATCAACCCCCCTGCTTTTCCTTATCCAACGGTTGCTTACCATCTGACTATTCGGCGGCTTCCTCTACCGCCTCGAGGTTCATCCCGCAGACGCCGCACTTGGCGTCGGGATCCGTAGAGGTCTCCTCCGGGTGCATCGGGCAGGCGTACAGTGCATGCTCAAGCACCTCGTCCTCGGGGACGATGTCCATGTGGCAGACGCCGCATTTGCCTTCGGAATCGAGCGTGGTCTCCTCCGGATGCGTCGGGCAGACGTAAGTCACTTCATCCACAAGAACGACGTCCATGTGGCAGACGCTGCATTTGCCTTCGGGATCGAGCGTGGTATCCTCGGGATGCTCCGGACAGACATAGACCACTTCTTCCTCGACCGTCTCCTCGCCATCCTCGACCGTCTCCTCCTCTTCGGTCTCGTCGCACGCGGCGAGGAACGGTATCACAAACAGTGCGGAGACGAACATCAGGGCCAGCAGTATGCGTCTCATGTTACTCCTTTGCATTTAGGGCTGTTTGGGTACGCAGATGCCCTCGCCGGACAGATGTTCGAGGTCGGCGAGGACGGTGTGGTATTCGTTCAGGGTGCGATGGTATTCCAGTTCACGATCCAGGAGCGTCCGCTGGCTGTTTATCAGGCTCAGCAGATCTGTCTCTCCGGTCGTGTAACCGGATACCGCCGCCTCAAGCGAAATCTCGGCTAATGGTAACACACCGTCCTCGTAGTAAGTCAATCTCTCGAGCAGCGTCTCGTACCGCACATAAAGGTCGAAGACCAGCTGCGCGATTTCATTGCGCAGCTGGGTCAGTTTTGCCTCGGTGACCAGCAGGTCCGCCTCCGCGGAATCGACGAGATAACCCTGTCTGTTGGCGGTAAACAGCGGAAGATTGAATCCGAGGCTGAAGCTCCAGAAATTTTCCCCGGCAACGGGATCCATCGCGACCTCGTCCCTGATCCGGTAGCCGACCCCCACCATGAAGTCGGGGAAGTATCCGATATGCGCCAGTTCCCGCCCGGCCTCGCGTTTCTCCAGGATCGTTTCCTGCCTGCCGACGTTCGGGTTGCCCGTCAGGGCGAGCTCCTGGAGCTCTTCCAGGGAGCGCTCCAGGGTCAGCCGCTCCGCCACGCCCAGCGGAGGCAACGGTTCGGTGGGCGACCGGTTCATGAGGAGGTTGATTTCACCCCGAGCGGATGAGAGCCGGCGTTCGAGTTCGTTGAGCCTGTCGGTGAGTAATACGATCTCCACCTGCGGTTTCAACACGTCGTGCAAGGAGCCGAGTCCGGTGGCGTACCTGGACTGGGCGATCCCCTCGTAAAAGCGGAGATACTCAAGGTGCGCGCGGCTGATCTCGAGGTGCCTTTCGAGCAGGTAAACGGCCCACCAGGCCCGATGAACCTTGGCGGCAATCGAACGGCGCGTCTCATCCAAGCCCAGGGCGGATACGCGGGCATCGAGGCGTCCGATCCTCTTCTGGAGACCGGTCTTGCCGAAAAAGGGGACCTTCTGGCTCAGGTTCAACTGGATACCCGACATCGGCGAACGGTCCAAGGTGAAATCACCGGGCAGGTTCGACACGGAAACGGTGAAGGTGGGATCGGGCCAAAACCCGGCGGCGTTCGAGGCGCCGAGGGACGCTTCAACACCGTGTTCGGCGGCGAGAATCACCGGATTGTTCAACATGACGTATTCGATCAGCTCCCGAAGCTCCAGGCTCGAACCAAAAACCGCTCCCGCGGAATGTGAGGCCGAGAAGATTATCAACACCAATATGACTACGGCTGCGGCGGGATGTGGGAATCGTAAAAACATTCTCATAATCCGATTGTATCAATCGCCTTTGTCGGTATCTTTTCGAAAAAAACTACCGGAGGTACTTGTCCACCGTTTCGATCAGCTCGTCGGTCAGCGACTCGCCTTCGCCGCGCAGGATCGCGCTCTTTACGCAGGAGTTGACGTGGCGCTTCATCACCTCGAGGGCGACCCTCTCCAACGCCCTCCGCACCGCGGTTATCTGGTTGATGATGTCGATGCAGTACCGTCTCTCGGTGACCATCTTGGCGATGCCGCGAACCTGACCCTCGATCCGGGCCAGCCTCTTCAGCGAACTCTGTTGCGTTGATTCGTTGATCACGTTCACGCTCACCGGGGGGTTGCCGCTCGTTTATACCCCACACGGGTATGGGGTATCCGACCGATAGTATAGACCCTTTCTTGAGTAATTTCAAAAAAAGAATCTCGCATAGAGAAGATGATCCCGATTACAAAAAAAAGAGCCCGAAATCGGGCTCAATCGTTGGTTCAAGTGGCAGCGGCACGGGGAATCGAACCCCGGTTACATGGCTGAGAACCACGCGTCCTAACCACTAGACGATGCCGCCGTAGCAACGCTTTTTTAACTTAGAGGGGTCGGCGTTGTCAACCCCATTTCGCACGCCGGGTGGGGGCACAGGGAAAAGGTTCTTTCACCCCCTAGCCCCCTTGGCTGGGGCGGATGGATTCGAACCACCGTAAGCAGATCCAGAGCCTGCTGTCCTGCCACTAGACGACGCCCCAAACAGGAAGGGAAGCCTAGCACAAATCGGTCTGGGTTTCAACCCTAGAGGGGGACCTCCGCCGCTGCCACAGCCATGTTGAATGAATCAAGCACGGCCTCGATTTCCTCCAATAGACCGTCCCAATCCTCCTCCGGCGCGGCGAACTGTATGCCGCACAGGGTCTGTCCCTTGACCAGGGTCCAGTCCCTCACCCGCCAGGGAATCCCTTCGGCGTCGAAGGTGAACTCGACGCGGACGGCCTCGACCCCGGCGAGCTCGACCAGGTCTCGCGACACCTCGGTCATGTTGGGGAACATCGGCTCCAGCTCCCAGAGCTTGTCCTCCAGCGCCATGTCCCGGTCCTCGGGCGTAAGTTCATCCCCTTGGTTCTGGCAGAAGACCGACAGATAGGCCCCGGTCTCCGGAGAGCGGAGCAGGGCGGTGTCGGTATTGTTGGCCGGGTCCTGGATGAGCTCGCCGTCATCCCACAGGTCGTTAGAAACGCTGAAGGTGACGCCGAAGCGCTCCAGGTTTATGTCCCGGCGCGCAGGCTCGGGCTCGACCTCTTCGATGTCCTCGACCGGCTCCTCCTCCTCACCGCAGGCGAGCGGCAGGAACATGAGGAGGGAGATGAGGATGAACAGTCCATTGTTTTTAAATCGCATCATACCAACCTTTAGAAATCAGGAGGTTCAGAGCTCCTGATAATGTAGAGATCGTTTTGTCCGCCTACAGTTCTGTTAAATAAGATGAATCTATCGAAATAGAAGAGATCAAATTCAATTTCATCCGAATCAGTCAACTTGCTTACTAGAGATAAATTCCAGATATTAACTTGCCCTTCTACATTACTTGTACAAAAAACGTAATATCCAAAGACAGGATATCGCTTACTAGATTCACCAAATTCAGGATAGTCAAGTAGAAAGCTTTCAAAATATGATCCATCAAAAGCTACAAAACCAAAGTATAATTGTTCAAATCCATCAACCTTTTTTACGTAATAGAACTCAACTGCATCACTATCTATCCACACATCGTATCCATCGTCTAAGTACATATAAACATCTGAAGTTTCCAGGATATAATCATACCTTAGATAATATATTTGTTTATTAATTTCTATTAAAATGTATAAAAATTTACTGCCCACTACTATACAATCTATGCCGTCTATTGATAAGCCATTGTATTCGTACACAATTTGAACATCGCCATTTAGCGATGCGTAGAGAATAACATCTTCTCCATCAGCAATGGAAAAACAGTACGATTCATCCAAGTCTTCAATACGCGAAAGACCTGTGATTACCCAACCATCTTCCACCGTGTAAATAACGCTGCTTTCCCTCGTAGATAAATCGTAAAAATAGATAGATTCATTATCATGATAACCGATGATACCGGAATCAAGAGTAACAGTCTCTATGTTACTGTACTCGAACGGATCGTAATTCGGCCAAGTGTCGTTCGTTAAACGCATCTCATCGCCGACGTCCGGCATGGGAGAAACTGGAATGTCACAGCCAAGCCAAAGCAGGCCGGCTAGTACAAATGTTAGATAGCAAGAAAATTTTATACTCTTCATCAGTGACTCCTACCGGGCGATTACGAAGCGCTGAACGGAGCTCGATCCGCCCGTCTTGTTCCTCAACTGCGCCAGATACACCCCCGAGGCCAGGCCGTCGGTCGAGACGGTAACCGTTTCTCTGCCGACGGCGTGGTAGCCTGCGTAGGGTCGGGCAACGCGCCTGCCCGACAGGTCGTAGATCACCAGCTCGACCTCGGCGGCGATGGGGAACACCAGGGTGAAGGTAACCGTATCGCCGGCCGGTGAGGGGTAGGGGTATCCCAGCACCGGTCGGGGAATCGGCATCCCCCGTCCATAGGTGATGGTCTCCGGCCCGCGGGACAGCTCACCGCCCTCTGTCACCAGAGCGACAATGCGGTAGGCGTACTCGCGCCCCCACTCCACGTCCCGGTCCAGGTACGGGCCACCGTCTACCAGGCCCTCGGTGAGCGTTATCCAGGCGCCGTCGTCGGTCTTTCGGTATAACCGGAAACCGTCCACCAGATCGTGCCGGGTGAGCGACCAATCGGCTAAAATGCCGTCGGCGTTCTCGGAGAGGGAGAAATCGAGGTAGCGCAGCCCGGCCTGCATCGTCAGCAGCGCCAACAGGCATTGAAGGCGACCGTAACCGGCGAAGTTGTCCTTTCCGGCCTCCCCCAGGTCCAGGGCGGAGACCTCCAGATAGTCCTTGACCTCCTCGGGCGTCAGGTCGGGGTTTGCCTGGAGCAGTAAGGCGACGGCGCCGACGACGTGGGGGGTGGACATCGAGGTGCCCTCCATGTTGATGTATCCTCCCCGGCGGCCGTCCAAGCTCTTGATCCCCTCGTAGGGATTCACCGTTCCGCCGGGGGCACAGACGTCGGGCTTGATGTACCCCGGCGGATAGGGCCAGTCGTCGAAAGGCGGTGCGAAATTCCACTCCGCGGGGCCGATACTGGAAAAGAAAAGGACCTCGTCCCGGTTGTGGGTGGCGCCGACGGTTATTATCTCGGGCACGTCGCCCGGCGTGCGGATGTTGTCGGGCGGCGGGTAGGCCCCCGTCTGGTCGCCCTCGTTCCCCGCTGCGGCGACGATCACCGAACCCATCTCGAGGGCGGTCCGGCAGAGCTCGCGCCAGAGCGGCTGATTGTCGGTCTGGCGCTGGTACCAGCCGAAGCTCAGGTTCAACACGTCGGCGCCCATCTGGACCGCGTAGCCGATGCCGTCCCAGGTGATATACTCGGTGCCCCTCCCGGTATCCGAGAAGACCTTCACCGCCATGATCCGGGCGTCCGGGGCGACGCCGGTCTGGGAACCGGCGCTTCCGTCGCCGGCCACGATCCCGGCCACATGGCTGCCGTGACCGCCATCGGGACCGAGGATGGTGTTGTCATCGTAGAAGAAGTCCCACCCATTCACATCGTCGGTGTAGCCGTTGCCGTCGTCGTCAATGCCGTTGTCGGGTATCTCGCCCGGATTGATCCACGGGTGGTCGGCGAGGTCTGGGTGCTCGATGTCGCAACCGGTGTCCACCACGGCCACGACCACCCCGTCGCCGGTGTAGCCGTAGGGCTCACCCCAGACCAGCGGGGCGTCCACGATACCAACGTTCCAGACGATATCGGCAACGTTACAAAGAGCGTAATCGGTGGTGTGGCTGAGGACAACGCGGTCCACGCCGGGGAGTTCGGCGAGCTCCCGGGCGACTTCGGGGGTGATCCGAGCCCCGACGGCGTTCAGGAGATAGATGGATCGGACGTCCTCGGCCGTCCCCGAATCGCCGGCCCGGTGCAAAAGGTCGAGGACCGGCACTTGGGTGCGCCCGCACACCTCGGCGAGGAGCGCCCACCGAGCGGCCCGTCCTCCCTCGGGGTCCAGCCCGACACCCACCCGGTCCAGGTGCAGCTCGGCGGGCCTTTCGGCCAGGACGACCACCACCGGGATCAGCCCGCCGGGGCTCCGGTTGAGTTCCGCCTCCAGCGAAGGGGCGATGTATCCCGCTTGCAGTACGGTGGTTAGGAGGATGGAAAGGAGTGTCAAACGAAATTTCATCTGCCTGCCAGCAGTATCTCGGCGCCCAATCTCACCGCGAGCTCCACGGCGGGGATGCACTTCTCCTCCAGAATATTCTGCTCCCGGAACCGCTCCCGGCCCGCCTTGGTAGAGATGTCAACGCCGGTTATCTCGGCGCAGAGGGCCGAGCCCATCCGGCGGCGGAAGCCCTCCACCAGGGGAGTAATGAGGCGGTAGGCCGTCTCCCGGTTTTCTCGGTCCCGATATTCACGCGGACCGGCGATCATCCCCAGCGCCAGGACCGCTCCGCTCAACGCACCGCAGGTGAGACCCGCCCGGGCGATACCGCCGCCGAAGGGGGCGGCCATCGACAGGTAATCCAGGGGGTCGTTGTCGGTAAACTCCAACAGCGCCGACATGGCCGCCGTACTGCAGTTGTAGGCGTCTTGGGCGAATAGCTCGCGGACCCTTTTCACCGCCCGTTCCACCCTTTCCTCATCCATCGTTTTTTTAGTGTCTGACAAACTCGGCGTCCCGGGAGAAGATGAAGTCGTCGTCGTGACCGGGCTTGTGGCAGGAGGCGCAGATCCTGGCTTCCAGCTCCGGCACCGAACCACCGGCCGGGTGATCCTCGGGGGTCTGATGACACATTTGGCAGCCCACCCCGGTGAGGTGCGGTGTGAGCTCAACGCTCCCGAAGCCGCCCGGCTTTCCGAAACCGGTTGCGTGGCAGCGGATGCACTCCAGGTTTCGGTCGTCCCCGATCTCTACCAGGGTCTCCCAGGCGTGGGCGTGGGGGGAGGAGGACCACTGCTCGTGCTGGCTGGAATGACAAGCTCCGCAGCGCTCTGACGCGTGCCAGGTGTACTCGCCCTCGGGCCGGTAAAAGCGCTCCAGCCAGTCCGAATACCGCTTCTGTTCGTAGGCGAGGATCACGGCGCGGGTCGCCGGGTCAACCTCTATCTCGTCCCCATCTACGGGCAGGGCTTCATAGGAGAGGAGTTCACCGCGATTTTCGCAGGCCAGGCTCAACCGGGCCACACCGACGTAGCGACTCTTCCTGCCCGGCCAGACGATGGGGGCTTCGGATGCGAGCTCAGGTTCCCATCGGAAGAGCCCCGAGTGACCGCCGACGATCAGGTCCACCTGGGGAAAGTTTTGGGAGATTTCCACCTCGCCGGGCACGCCCAGATGCGACAGGACGATGATTATCCCGCACCCCGCCGCCTCGAGATCCTCGACCGCTCTGCTCAGGGGTTCCTCCCAATTCGAAACGCCGTAGCCCAGGGCCCCGAGGTCGGGCCCGATCCTAAAACAATCGGGATGGATCACCGCCGCGATGCCGATCTTGACGCCGTACCGTTCCAGAATCAGCACCGGTGGAAGGGGGGGATTGTCCTTATCCACTGGCGACACGTTGACACTGGCGAAGGGGAGCCGATCCAGAAGCTCGGCCGGGGTGAGCTCACCGCGAAGCAGGTCCTGGTCACCCAGGGCGATGAGGTCGTATTTCGCCAACCGGAAGGCCTCGATGACCGTCTGCGCCCTTGAGAGCCCGTCGTCCACGCCGAAGAGGTCCCCGGTATCGAGGAGGATCAGTTCGGGATACTCTTCCCTCAAGCTGTTGATGACGCTGGCTCTCTCCGCCAGTCCGCCCAGCCGCTTGGCCGGTCACCCGCAGGTGGCCAGCTCGCCCCAGTTGTTGGCGGTGACGACCACGGTCAACACCGGTTCGTCCATCGTCACGGCGGCAGCAGACAGACCGATAACGGCTAAAAGGGCAAGCATCACACCGATGAGTATCGCTTTTCGATTCATTTCAATAAAAAAGTGATGTACCACGGCTCCATTATACTATGGGATGAGGAAGGTTTAATCTCCGCTCTGGCGGCGGAGGAACTCCTCCTCACCGATTACCTCAATTCCCAAATCCCCGGCTTTTGCGAGCTTAGATCCGGGGCCGGGACCGGCAACGACCAGATCGGTTTTCCGGGAAACCGACGAGGTAACCTTGGCTCCGGCGGCCCTGGCCAGAGCTGTCATCTCGTCCCGCGGGCGTTCGAGGGAACCGGTGAAGACGATAGTGAGTCCATCCAGCGGACCGGATTCCTTTCGGGTCACCTCCTGCCGCGGGTCTATTCCACACCCTTTCAGCCGCTCGATCAGGCGGGCGTTCCGCGGGTTGGCGAAGAAGTCCCCGATGGCGGCGGCCACCGTGGGGCCCACCCCTTCGATCTCGGTCAGCTCCTCCTCCTTCGCCCCTCTCAGCGTCCCGATGTTTCCGAACGAAGCGGCCAGCGCCTCGGCGGTGGTCTCGCCCACGTGGGGTATGCCCAGGGCGATAATAAAGCGCGGAAGGGAAGCCCCGCGGCTCTCGCCGATAGCCGCGATGAGGTTTTCCGCCGACTTCTCGGCAAAGCCCTCCAGCCGCTCGACCCTCTCCGGGGTCAGCTCGTACAGGTCGGCGGGGCTCTTGACCAGTCCAGCCTCCAAGAGCCTGTCCACCACCTTGCCGCCCAGCCCCTCGATGTCCATCGCCCCTCGGCCGGCGAAGTGGCGCAGCCGCTCCCGCACCTGGGCCGGGCAGTCCAGGTTGACGCAGCGCACCGCCACCTCGTCGGGAAGCTTGACCACCTTCTCACCGCATACGGGGCAGCGGTCGGGCATGGAGAACGGCTTCTGTGAGCCATCCCGTTTGTCAACCAGGGGCTTGACAATCTCGGGAATCACGTCCCCGGCGCGCTGGATCTCGATCCAATCACCCTCCAACACGCCGAGGCGCTCGATCTCGTCGGCGTTGTGCAGGCTGGCGCTGGACACGGTCACCCCACCGACGCGGACCGGTTCCAGTTCGGCCACCGGCGTCAGCACGCCGGTACGCCCCACGGATACGGCGATTCTTTTCAGCTTCGTCACCGCGCGCTCGGGCGGGAATTTCCAGGCCACGGCCCACCTGGGGCTGCGGGCGATGGCGCCCAGAAGGTTGCGAAACCGGAAATTGTTGATTTTTATCACAACGCCGTCTATCTCATGGGACAGATTGCGCCGTCCAATTAGCATGTTTATGTAGAACGAAAGGACCATCTTCAGGTCATTAGTCACCTCGATGGGTTGGTTTACTGGCAGACCCCAGTTTCTCATTCGCTCGAAGCTCTCTTCATGTGTGGAAATGTTCAACTTATCCCAATTAACCAGGTTGTATGCGTAAAATGATAGCGGGCGTCGAGCAGTGATATTGGAGTTGAGCTGGCGCAGACTCCCAGCAGCAGTATTACGGGGATTGGAGAAGGGTTTGTGGCCTAACTCGACTTCCTGCCGATTAAGTTCATTGAAGTCGGCATTACGCATAAAGGCTTCACCGTTAATTATCACCTCCGACGGCGCTTTACCTCTCAGTTTCAAAGGAATTGAGCGTATAGTGCGCACATTCCTAAGCACTCCCTCACCTGTATAGCCGTCACCCCTTGTAGAGGCCTGAACCAGCGCACCATTAGCGTAGACCAGCTCGAGCGCCAAACCATCAATTTTAGGTTCACAAACCAGTGTGACCTTTTCAACTGGTTTTGTATCGAAGAGTTCTTCCCCTCCTACTCCGATTCCCTGTAATCCTTCGAGAACCCGTCGGTGCCACTCAGTAAACTCAGCCTCATCGGTAGCGTTGGCCAGGGAGAGCATGGGTGAGCGATGGCGGACGGGTTCGAATCCCTCGCCGGGGGACGCGCCGACACGCTGAGACGGGGAATCGGGGGTGACCAGCCCGGGGTGCTCCGCCTCGAGGGCCAAAAGCTCCCGCATGAGTCCGTCGTACTCGGCGTCGGAGAGGGCGGGGTCGTCGAGGACGTAGTACCGGTGGTTGGCCTCGCGGATGAGGCGGACCAATTCCCGGTGTCTTTCGACCGGATCACTCATCGCTTCCACCGCGGCCCATCTTCTTCAGGCCCTGGTAGGAAAGCGACATCGCCACGGATTGGATGAGGATCAACCCCAACCAGGTGAGGGACCAGAAGGTCAGGTTTTCCTCCATCGGTCCCTGAAAGAAAGCGGTGAATCCAAACAGGGGAAGGAGGTTCACCGCGATCCAGAGGCCGGCGCCGAAGATCAGTCCCTTGAGCCAACCGCCTCCGGGAAGTTTTTGCTGCAGGTGGGCGTAGAGGTAGCCGACCAGGGCGCCCTCGGCGAGGATGAAGAGACAGTAGATGAAGATGTCCCACCCGGTGAGCGGTCCGAAGAATTCGGGGTAGAGATCCGACAGCCGGGGTCCGAGGTCCATGACGGTGCGCAGAAAGAGCTGGGAGACGAGGCTGGCCGCGCCTCCCGCCAATCCGGCGATCACGCCTCTACCGATCGGAACCTTCATCATCGAGCACCCGCGCAGTCGTCGCGTCAACGAGGACGGTGTGAGATTCGAACCCGTCCGCGGTTTGTATCGTGCAGGCAATCTCCCAAACCGGCCCCTCCCCGGAGACCCCGGCGGACAGGCGCAGACGCTCGCTCACCGGTGTTCGGCCCGAGAGGAACTCGTCGGCTCCGGCGATCCGGGCCGATTTGGCGGCAAAGTCCGAGTCTACGGAGAAGACACCGTCCCACCCTGGAGGCGACCGGCCCGGAGGGAGTTCCTCCGGTTCACCGACCACGGTGAAGAGGCCGTCGCGTCCGAGGTGAACCTTCAGGACCGAGCCTTCCCCGGCCGAGTAGAAGGAGTAGGTCCAGTCGGGGCAGAGGCCGTCCCCGAAGGGCGGTTCGCCGCTCAGGCCCAGGATCTCGCAGAGGACCCCGTCGGGCAGGTACCCGGCGGCCACCGAGCGGGCTTCGTCAACCCTCTCCGCCGCCGTGGTCCCGGAGACCGCAACGTTCCCATTTTGCTGGGTCCCGCACGCGACGAGGGTGAGAAGGACCGGCCAGAGGATGGGACGACCGCCACCTCTACAGGCTCGAGGCATAACCCTCAACCAGGCGTCGGTACTCCGGGGTCAGCTCCACGTCGCGCCTGGCCATCACGATCTCGGCCACGGCGAGCGCCTTGGAGGGCTCGTAGCTTTTAAATCCACCGTAGCCGCCCCAGGAGAAGGGGGGCACGTAGCCGTTTACCGGAGGGGAGCCGAAGACGTTGGCGAAGGGGCCGATCGAGACCCCGGTGCCGATCATGGTGCCGATCCCCAGCTTTACGTGGTCACCCAGGTAACAGCCTGCCTTGGAGAGCCCGGTGGGCACCCGGCCGTGATGGGTGTGGGCCCGGACCTCTCCGTAGGTGTTCTTCAGGTCCGAGTTGGTGGTTCCGGCGCCCAGATTCACCCACTCCCCGACGCAGGCGTGTCCCATGAAGCCGTAGTGGTGTTTGTTGACGTGATCGGCGAAGATGCTCGCCTCGACCTCGCCGCCGATGCGGCAGTTACGGCCGAAGGAACATCCCGGCCGGATCTGGGCGTTATCCACGATGGTCTTGGGGCCGATGTAACAGGGGCCCTCGATCCGCGAGGGTGCATGCACCTCAGCCTCGGCGGCCACTACGATGGGGCCCTGAGCGGTGGAGAAGACCACCCCACGCTCGACCAGGGCGCCCTGCTCGATAAAGACCAGCTCCGGGTCTCCCTGAACGCCGATCTTCCGTTTTCTGCCGCCGTGCGACTTGGTGAAGATGGCGAAATCACGGCGGAGGGCGTCGGCGTTTCCCTCGACAAGCTCCCAGGGGTATCGGTACACGCCGGGGGAGTCTGACATCCGAGAACGTTCGCCGCCGAGGAAACGCTCGATGAACCCGGGATCACTGGGGCGAATGTCGCCCAGGATCTTCTTAGCTTCGCCGGTTTCCAGGTGAGCCCAGATCAGGCATCTCTCTTCACCGTTTACGCAGACCTCCTCGCCCTTGCTGCCCAGGGTGACCCTCTCCACCAGGGTCTCCGGCTCGCGTACCGTTCCGTTGACCAGGAGGAGGGGCTCGTCGCCCGTATCTTCGGGGTTGAAGAGCGGACCCTTGCAGATACCGCGCAGTTCGGGTCGGGGCCACCAGGAGACGTTGGGCAGGGCCCTACGTAAACGGTCCGAGAGCCTGCCCATACTGAAGGACATCTCCCAGACCGGTCGGAGTTCGGTCAACGGGTGGAGCTTGCGCCAGTGACAATCTTCAAAAACAACTACCCGCAAGTCGTATCCTTTCGTCCATCGCTTGGTTTGTTGGCTGTCCAATCGGCGAACTCGGATGATGACGGGTAGTTGAGGTGATTAAAAAGGGGGCTACCGTTCGATGGTGTCGGCGGCGATCCAGCAGTCGGCGTAGCCGGCGTTCCGGGCGCGATTCCGCAGGGTTTCCGCCTCCGCCCGGGTGCCGCAGTTGCCCACCCGGACCTTCCAAAAACCGTCGGTGTAGAGCACGTAGGCCGGTATGCTCAGGACTGATTCCGCCTCGAGGGCCAGCCTCTGGGCGTTCTCCTCGGACGCACCGGCGAAGATCTGAACGCGGTAGCCGTCGGCCGTCGCCGTATCGGCGGCGGCGTCGGTTGACTCGGGCACCGTAAAGGTCACCAGTTCGCCCTCATCCACGGTATCGGCGTCGGTGATAATTTCCCCTTCGATGACCGTGTCCGATATCACCTCGTCTTCCCCATTATCCTCGGGTTGGCAACCGATCAGGAAAGCTAGAGTAAGAAGGATTGCAAACCACAGGTAACGGAGCATCGGAACCTCCCGGCGCTTCGCAAGGGACGATCTGTGAACTGTTTTCTTGGTGCGCATGCGTCTCACAGGCATAGTATAGCTCAGGGTCGGGTTTCCGGCAAGCCGGGAACGGCGGACGGGACCTTGCGGGCAACGGCTAGTTGTGCCGTGGGCGCTTGGAGAGCAGCATCCGGTCCCGGATCTCCTCCATCGAATCCGCCGTTTTGACAAGGGTTTCCAGGGTCAGCTCGCGGACGATGTGGGCGATGGCCATTAGCGCCCTCAGGTGAAAGTTCCGCTCGTCGCGGCTGCCGGCCAGGATGAAGACGAAGTGCACCGGCCCGGTGTCGGAGCCGAAGTCTATCCCCTCCCGGCAGCGCAGCAGCATCACGGCGAAGCAGCCCGTCCCGGGGCAAATAACGTGGGGGATGGCCAAGCCCGGTGAGATCGCCGTGGTGGACTCGGTCTCCCGCTCGTGCAGCAGGCGCACCAGTTCGTCGGGTTTCAACCCCAGCCGCTCATGGAGGTGATCGGCCACGATCCCGAAGAGTTCGTCCACGGTTACGCTCATCGTCAGGTCAACCAGCGGCGCGCGCTGAATCAGAAGATCGAAGCGGTCGGAGCGGATATCGTCCCGCTCCTTGACGATCTGATGCAGCTCGCTCTCCAGTTGTTTCAGGCTCGCGCTTCGCTTTAGTTTGGGCGAGAGGAGACGTTCGGTGAGGGTGATGAGCGCCGAGGTGCTCCGCACGTGCAACCGGGCGTAGAAGAAGTACCAACCTAATCCCAGGAGGAGCAGGCCACCAAAGAGGAGCAGGGTGACGGTTCCCATCTCGGCGATGAGGAAGACGTAGACGACGATGGCCAGGATCTGCAACACCGGGAAGAGGGGGGCCTTGAACTTGGGTCGGTAGTTCTTCACCTTGGCCGCCCGGATGATGATGAGGCTCAGGTTCACCGTGCAGAACATGAAGAGCATGCTGGTGCTGGCCACCTTGACCAGACCCTCCAGATCGAGGAAGAGGATCATGCTCACCATGAACGCACTGGTGATGATGAGGGCCACGGTGGGGGTGCCCCGCCTGGGCGATATCTTGGCGAAGAGGGGGGGTATGAGGTGGTCGCGGCTCATCGCCAGCGGGGCGCGGCTGGCCGCCATGATGCCGGCGTTGGCCGTGGTGATGAAGGCCATCATCGCCGCCGCGGCCAGGACAAACTGGCCGGCGCTCCCTGCAAACACGGACGCTCCGTCGCTCAAGGGGGTCAGCGACACCGCCAGGACGGCCGGCTCCACCAGGCCGCTGGTCACCGCCACGGCGAAAACCGAGACGACCTCGACCACGGCGAAGGCGAGGAACATGGCCAGGGGGATGTTCCGTCCCGGGTTTTCGATCTCCTCCCCCATGCTGGCCAGCTTGGTCAGGCCGCCGAAGCTGATGAAGACCAGGCCCGTCGTCGCGAAGAACTCTCCGAAGCCGGTCACGAAGAAGGGCTCGTACTGAGATAACTTTATGCCGGTGACACCGCCGACTATATAAAAAGCGAGGATGGCCAAAAGGCTCAGGGTGAGGACGGACTGGATCTTCCCGGCGACCTTCACCGAGAAGAGATTCAGGGCGGTGAAGAGGAGGGCCCCGGCCACGGCGACCAATTTGAAACCCATTACCGAAAGCTCGGGAAAGGCCAGTTTGGCGAAGGCGCCGATACCGATCAGGGCGAAGGCGCTCTTGAGCGAGATGGAGAACCAGTTGGCCAGGCCGTCCATGGTCCCGGCCAGGGCGCCCAGGCCCCGGGTGACGAAGAAGTACGTGCCGCCCGCCTTCGGCATGGCCGTGGCCAGTTCGGACTTGGTGAGCATGGTGGGGATCATCAACAGGCCGGCCAGGAGGTAGGCCAACATAGAAGCGGGGCCGATCTTGGCGTAGGCGATGCCGGGCAGGATGAAGAGCCCCGAGGAGAGCATCGCTCCGGCGGCGATGGAGAAGGCGTCCAGAAGCTTGAGTCGTCGCTCGAGGGGCATGGCAACCTTAGATCATGGCGAGAAGAAAAGCGGCTCCGGCGCCGACGATGGTGTTCAAAAAATTCTCCACCTCGTTGGAGAGCTTACCCGAGGGTATCAGCGCCCCCAGGTAGCTCTCGAAGCTCCCGCCGATGAGACCGGCCACGGGGGGGATCCACACCAGGGCCCAGGGGATCATCCCGACGGCCGCGGCCAGAACGCCCAGGAGCGCGGCCAGGACGAATCCGCCCAGGGTCCCCTGCCAGGAGACCGCGCCGGGCGTGCCCGGCTCCACCCGGCGGAAGGTGGTTATTAAAACCGGCTTTCTCCCGTAGAGCTGGCCCAGCTCGCTCGAACCGGTGTCCAGGGTAGCCGTGGCCAGGGCGCCGACGAAGGCCATCGTGAAAAGGACGCCGCCGAGTGGCCAGGCTTCGGAGGTGAGCAGGACGGTTATTCCCAACAGGGTCGCCAGGGCGCAGTTGGCGGCCACGTGCCTGCTCCCCCTCCGACCCTTGGACTCCTGGGCCAGCCCCAGCTTCTCCTTCTTCCTGTACCCAATTTTCGTGACGATGGTTCCCAGGGCGAAGAAGCCGGCCAGCACCACCCAGCCCCGCCAGCCGAGACCGATGAACACCAGCCAGCCGATGCCAAGGCCGCCGATGAAGCCGGAGAGACTCACCCACTTGAGGATTAACGCCAGCAGGGCGAAGGGGAGGTGGATGTAGAGTGACTGCAGAAAATTCTGCCAGAGGGTCTCGAGCATGTCAGCCGCTTTGTCGGTGTCGGTTAACCAGGGGATTTAACCCCCAAGTCTTTATATTTAGGGCTTATCCCCCTGTCTTGGCCCCCTGTTAAGCCCCTTGCCTTCTGACTCGCACGTTCCCCAGACGCTTGAGGTGGCTCACCAGGCAGGTGATGTCCGGGGGGTTGACCCCGGGCAGGGAGCCCGCTTCGGCCACCGATCGGGGGCGCCTGTTCGCCAGGCGCTCGGCCGCCTCCCGTCTCAGGCCCAAAATACTTTTGTAATTAATCCCAGCGGGGATGGCCAGGCGAAAAAGAGCGGTCATCCGCTCGGACGAGACCCTCTCCTTCTCCAGATACCCGGCGTAGCGAATATCCACCAGCGCCACCGCCAGCGACTCCGCGGCCAGGCCGCCCCCCTTAAGATCGCCGGAAAGGTCCCGGGGCACCGAATCATCGGCCAGCACCAGCTCACATACGATGACGGGATAATTCCCCTCCCCCCGGCGAACGAAGTCGGCCACCGTAGCGCCCTCCATCCCGGACGCGCCGATCCTGTCGGTATCGCTTCGTTTCAACCGGCGGTCTTCGGCCCACCGGACCAGCGTATCGCGCCACCGGTACTTCCGCTCGGTTCGCTGGGCAGTTTTGGAATCAACCAGGCCAAGCTCCACCCCGGCGCGGGTGAGGCGCTCGTCGGCGTTGTCGAACCGAAGAAGCAGCCGGTGTTCCGCTCGGGCGGTGAAGATACGGTACGGCTCTTCACCCCAGCGGTGGACGAGGTCGTCCACCAGGACGCCGATGTAGGCCTGATCCCTTCGTAAAAGGAAGGGGTCGCGCCCGTCGAGCTCCAGGACGGCGTTTATCCCGGCGACGAGGCCCTGGGCCGCCGCCTCCTCGTAGCCCGAGCTGCCGCAGGCCTGCCCCGCCGCGTAGAGCCCACCTATACCGTCCACCGCCAGGGTTCCACGGAGCTGGCCCGGTTCGATGCAGTCGTACACCACGGCGTAGCCTGGGCGGGTGATCCACGCCCGCTCCAGACCCGGTATCGCGCCCAGAATAGCTCTTTGAACACCGTAGGGCAGGCTGGTGGCCAGTCCGGACACGTAGTACTCGTCGCCGTCGAGACCCGTGGGCTCCAGGAAGAGCTGGTGCTCGGCGTGATGGGGGAAGTGAACCACCTTGTCTTCGATGGACGGACAGTAGCGGGGTCCGATCCCGTCAATGACGCCGGTGAAGAGGGGGCTTTGGTCGAGCCCGTTGCGGATCACCTCGTGGGCCGCCTCGTCGGTGTATGTGACGTAACAGGGGAGGAAGGGTCCCGGGGGTGGAGGTCCGGTAAAGCTGAATCGCGGCGGCGGATCGTCGGGGTTCTGGCGGACCAGTCGGTCCGTCTCCACCGTGGCGGCGTCCAGGCGGGGCGAGGTTCCCGTTTTCAGGCGAACCAGTCCCACCCCGATCCGGCGAAGACTCGCGGAGAGAGCCCCTGCAGGCCGGGCGTTATCCCGCCCACCCGGGAAGCGGTTGAGTCCGACGAATATCTCCCCCGCGAGGAAGGTTCCGGTGCAGAGGATCACCCCGGGAGCCAGTAGCTCGATGCCCGTTTCCAGCCGCACGCCGCGGACCGATCCCCCATCGGCGAGAAGCTCGACGGCGTGGCCCTGGAGGAGGTGGACTCCGTCGGTGGAGAAGAGCAGGTCGCGGGCGGCCCGGCGGTAGAGGCGGCGGTCACACTGGGCCCTCGGCGCTTGGACGGCGGCACCCTTGCTGGTGTTGAGCATCCGGGTGCCGATGCTGGTCCGGTCCGCCAGTCGCCCCATGACGCCGCCCAGGGCGTCTATCTCCCGAACCAGGTGGCCCTTGCCGACTCCGCCCACGCTGGGGTTACAGGGCATTCCGGCCACATCTTCCAGGTCGGTGTTGACCAGGATGACGTCCGCACCCAACCGGGCGGCGGCCAGGGCGGCCTCGATACCGGCGTGGCCGGCCCCCACGACGATCACATCAGTCTTGTCCACGGCGTGCAAAGGGCTTCATAGTCGATTAGTATCTTAACACATCCGATGGGGTAAGAGACCATCGGTGAAGGACTTTTGATCTGGAGCTTCGTGCACCTCTCCCCATCAATAAAAAAGGGAGCCTTCACAGGCTCCCTAGAGACGTAAAATAATTGAACCCGGCCTAGCGCGCGATTACCAGGCGCCGGGTCAGGTTGCCGTGCGGGGTCGTCAGCGTGTAGAGATACACGCCGTCGGCGCGGCCCGAGGCGTTCCAGACGCAGGAGTGGTCGCCGGCCTCCAACTCGGTGTCAACCGGCGTATCCACCAGGCGGCCCGAGAGGTCGTAGATCGAAAGCCTGACCGGACCGGCCTCGGCGAGGGTGAAGCGGATCGTCGTCGTGTCAACGACCGGGCTGGGGAAGTTCTGCTCGAGATTTGCCATCCGGGAACCGGTCTCGCCGGGCTCGACGGTGACGGGTCCGTAACGCACCTCGACGCCGGCCGGGTCAATGACGCCCAGGAAATAATCCCCGCCGTCGGAGTCGCGGTCCAGATAGCTGACGGCGCCGGAATCGAGGGTGAGGTTATTCAACCTCCCGGTTTCCCGGTAGACGTGGTAGCCGGTGATGTCGCCTTCGGCGGACCAGGTCAACAGAACGCCCTCGTCCACCGCGTGGCCGGTGAAGTCCACCACCTCGGCGTCCACATCGGTGATCCAGGCGCTGTAGGTGTAGGTGCCGACCCGGGTCCACATGCTCGTATCCGGGTCGTCGGGATCGAGGTTGTTATCGCCGAACTGGCTGATGATCATGGCGATCTTCCTGTAGGGCGACCAGTCGCTGACGACGAGGGAGCCGTAGTTGTGATCGTTGTCCACGTCCATCTCCCAGACGTCGGGCTCGCCGCCGTCCCGGCGGATACCTATCACGGAGACCTTCCACACCCGGTGCTCGCCGCCCACCTCGTTCTGGCCGTCGAAGGAGATGGCGAACATCTCGTGGTCTTCGTTGGTGGAGAACCAGATCAGGTTCGTCGCCATCTTCTGGGGCAGACGGGCGTCCGGCACCGAGAAGTCCTCTACGGGGTAATCACTGACGGGATGGCTCCAAGCGTGGCCAAGATTGACGCCGATGTCCACCGGCCAGTGGTAGTCGTCTCTGTAGGTCCCGGTGAAAAGGCGCCAGACGCTGCAGTGGTGCCAGACGTCGGTCAGGTTCGTTCCCTCGTCCTCCAACAGGTCCGTCAGGGACTCGAAGACGCTCGGATCGTTGAAGGAGCTGGGCTGGGTGCTCTCCCGGTACATCTCGTCGTACCAGTAGCCGTCCTCATCGAGGTAGTTGATCTCCAGAAACTTGTACCAGATCCAGGCCCCGTACATCCAGAGGCCCGAGGAGTAGATGAGGCTGCGGTAGGGTCTGCCCTGGAAATCGCCCACGATGCTGTAGTCGTGACCGGTGCCGGGGTAGACGATGTCCTCGTGGTAGACGGCCCCGGCCTCTTTCATCCTGCTTTCGGCGTAGTCGGCGCCGTTCTGGATAGCGTGGGCCAGCTCGTGGCAGACCGTCGCCCGGTATTGACTAGGGCTTAGATCAATGTCAATGGCGACCCAGCTCGTGTAGTCGTAGCGGCCCGTCGGTCCGTAGGGGAACTCGGGCGAGCAGTACCCCAGCACCGAGCCCGGGATGTTCTCAAGATAGAAGTCGTAATGGTTGCTCCCACCCATGCCCAGATCGGGCGGCGGCTCCCAGAGGCGGTCCGGGTCGTCGGCGTCGGTCTCGATGTGCCAGGAGTAATCGGCGTAGCCGAGTCCCTGGTCGGCGTAATCCTGCTGCCCACCCTGGTACCAGTGAAATCGGATCGGGTACTGGCTCGACTGGTGGTAGCCCGACTGGGGCGGACGGTACAGGTAGCTCATGATCTCGTTCTGCTGGGCCACGTTCAGCTCGAGAAGGTGGTCCTGCACGTAGTCCAAGTACGGCGTGTAGCACCTGATGACGACGCCCTCGACGTTCTTGTACTCCTCCGGGATCTCGTCGTAGGCCCGGAGGTACTTGACGAGGTATGAAAGCTCCTCGTAGCGGGTGAGCTCCCCGCTCTCGTAATCGGCGATGATCCGGTCCGGGGGGAGGGTCACCGCGAAGGCGCTAACCGTAACGAGGATCAGGAATAATGTAACCAGGCGCATAGTTACTCCTTGCTGATTTTCCACTGATAGGCTTTGTAAGTTTAATAATATGAATGGGTAATAAAAAACACACACCAAACCGGAAAAAAGTATAGCATAAAAAGAGGCGTCGTGAGGTGAATCCGTTAAACCAGAGGAAATCGAGCGATAATATCATAAATAGAATCCACCCCCGGTTGAGAACTTAGTGTTATAATCATCCGGAGAACACGCAACCGTCTGGACTCCAACCTAAAACGAGGTGGCCGGATGAGTCTTATCCCCATCGTCATCGAACAGTCGGGACGCACCGAGCGGGCCTACGACATCTACTCCCGCCTGTTAAAAGAGCGGATCATCTTCATCGGGACCCCCATAGACGACAGCGTGGCCAACCTAGTCATCGCCCAGCTCCTTTTCTTGGAGCAGGACGACTCCACCAAAGACATCTCGCTCTATATCAACTCGCCCGGGGGGTACATAACCTCGGGTTTAGCCATCTACGACACCATGCAGTTCGTCCGACCCGACGTGGCCACCTACGTCATCGGTCAGGCGGCGAGCATGGCGGCGGTGCTGGTGGCCGGCGGGACCAAGGACAAGCGCTACGCTCTGCCGAACTCCACCCTTCTCATTCACCAACCCCAGGGTGGATTCCAGGGCCCGGCCTCGGACATCGAGATCCACGCCCAGGAGGTTCAGCGCTTGAAGAAACGCCTGACCGAGATTTTGGCCAAGCACACCGGCCAGAGCGTGAAGAAGATCACCGCCGACTCGGACAGGGACAACTTCATCCCCGCCCTGAAGGCGGTGGAGTACGGGCTGGTGGACAAGATCCTGGAGCGCCGGGAGATCTGAGCCGTTCGCCGGAGAACCCTCCACCCGTACGGGGTTCATCGCGGCGATGGGTCGTGGAAATGGAGTTTACCGGCTGGACACCGCCCTTCCCACGGGGAGCGCCGGTTATTATGGAAGCGGATAAAGAACTGACGTGCAGCTTCTGCGGTCGGCCCCAGAACGAGGTCAGTCAGCTGATCCTGGGGCCCCACGCCAACATCTGCAACGAGTGCGTCGAGATTTCGGCCAACGCGCTGCGACGGACATCCCCCGATCTGAAAGAGACCCTCGAGGAGGTTCCGACGCCGAGAGAGCTCCGGGAGCGGCTTGACGACTACGTGGTCGGCCACGACCGGGTGAAGAAGATCCTCTCGGTGGCGGTGTACAACCATTATCGCCGCATCGCCCATAACCTGGGTGATTCCGAGGTGGAGCTGGAGAAGTCCAACATCCTCCTCGTGGGCTCCACGGGAACCGGCAAGACCCTCCTGGCGAGAACCCTGGCCCGGGTGCTGGATGTGCCCTTCGCCATCACCGACGCCACCACTCTCACCGAGGCCGGCTACGTGGGTGAGGACGTGGAGAACATCATCCTGAAACTCCTCCAGGCGGCCGACTACGACGTCGGGCGGACCCGGCGGGGAATCATCTACATTGACGAGATTGACAAGATCGGGCGCAAGACCGACAATCCCTCGATCACGCGGGACGTCTCCGGCGAGGGAGTCCAGCAGGCGTTGTTGAAGATCATCGAGGGGACGGAGGCCGCGGTGCCGCCCCAGGGCGGGCGGAAGCATCCCCAGCAGGAGTACATCCACGTTGATACGACGGACATCCTCTTCATCTGCGGTGGGATGTTCGATGGCCTGGACGACATCGTCGGGCGCAGAGCCGGCCAGCAGGTCCTTGGCTTCACCGAGACCCCCAGAGAGGACAAGTGGGAGGCCATCGCTCGAGCCCGCATCGAGCCCGAGGACCTGATCAAGTACGGCTTGATTCCCGAGTTGGTGGGCCGCCTGCCCGTGGTGGCCCGGTTGGAACCTCTCACCGAGGGGCAGCTCGCAGAAATCCTCACCGGACCGAAAAACGCCCTCGTCCGCCAGTATCAGAAGCTCTTCGAGCTGGATGGAATCGAGCTCTCCTTTACACCGGCGGCGCTGAGGGAGATCGCCCGGGAGGCGATCCAGCGCAAGGTCGGCGCCCGGGGGCTGAGAGCCATCCTCGAGGAGATCATGCTCGAGGCCTTCTACGAATTTCCGACGCCGGTGCGGGAGGTGAAGATCACCCCCCGGATCATCCGCGACCGACTGAATCCGGTGAAGGAGGCGCGGCGAATGCAGGTAATGAAGGGCAAAACGTCTTCAGCGAAGAAAGGGAAACCCTCGGCCTCGCCCGACGAGGCGGCCTAGGCGGGATGCGGGCGACGGAGTGATAAGCTTGCCTTTTTTCATGCCGGCCGGGGTTGGGACGGGCAAGCGTACCGAGAGCGTGGGAGTGCCTGAACCGTTCACTGGGGCTTTTTTATAGACAAACAGGAACTTTTGCAGGGCAGTACCGTACTAACTAACTAACTAGAGTGACTGAAGGGGATGTGACAAAATGACAAAGCCTTGTGGGGCCGGAAGCGAGACACCATCCGCATTCCATTTTTCTTAGGCCCGCTCCGGTAATAACCGCACCCACAGTGAAACATGATGTTCAGTCTGCTACACCTTCCCAAGCTAGTAATCGGTGATTTGGAGGTTCGTCTACCGATTATCCAGGGTGGAATGGGGGTTGGTATCTCCCTCTCCTCTCTGGCTTCGGCTGTGGCCGACGAGGGCGGAATCGGTGTCATCTCGGCGGCGATAATCAAGGGTGTGGAGGTTGACGGCTTACGCTCCGACAGCCTTGAAGCTCGTTTGGAATTTCTGCGCCGGGAGATTCAACGGGCCCGTCGGTTAACGAAGGGAGCTATCGGGGTCAACATCCTCGTAGCCCTGACCGAGTACGAGGAATACTTTAAGCTCTCGGTGGAGGAGGGGGTAGACTGTGTTTTCCTGGGAGCCGGCCTGCCGCTGAAGTTGCCGTCAATCGTCAGCGACGCCGCTGTCGGGCCGCTCCACACCAAGCTGATACCCATCGTTTCCTCGGGTCGCGCGGCCCAGCTCATACTGCACACTTGGGAGAAGCGCTACGGACGCTCGCCCGACGCCTTCGTGGTCGAGGGACCGCTGGCGGGGGGGCACCTGGGCTTCAAGCCGGAGCAGTTGGACGACCCGGCCTTCGCGCTTGAAAACCTGCTCGCCGATGTTCTCGCCGTTGTCGATCCCCATCAGGAGCGTCTGGGACGTCCGATACCTGTCATCGCTGCCGGCGGTATCTACACCGGTTGGGACATCGAACGTTTCCTGGAGCTTGGCGCCGCTGGGGTTCAAATGGCAACTCGTTTCGTTACCACCTTCGAGTGCGACGCGCACCTGGAATTCAAATGGGCCTACCTAAAGGCGACCCGGGAGGACATCGTCATCATCAAGAGCCCCCTGGGGTTGCCCGGCCGAGCGATTAACAACGCCTTCCTCCTGGCCGCCGAGCGGGGGGAAAAGGCGCCACAGAACTGCTCCTGGAAGTGTATGAAGACCTGTGACCGGCGCTCCGCCCGCTACTGTATCGCCCAAGCTCTGGAGCAAGCCCGGCACGGGAAGCTGCAATACGGTTTCGCCTTTGCCGGGGCCAACGCCTACCGGGCCAATAAGCTCGTCTCCGTCAAGGAGTTAATCCAGTCCCTGGCTTTCGGGTACCATGTGGCCCTTATCGAACGGATTCTGCACGATGTATTGGAGACGATGCACCCGACGCTACCCATCTTCGAACCAGAGGGTGGTCGGGGATAGCGGACGCGAATCGCTCATTAACCTTGAGCCGATCCTTTGGGGTCGGCTTTTCCCATCCCACCGCTCCGGTTGGGCCGTGGCTTGGCGTTACTTACCCAACTGTAAGAATCATAAACAGTATCAGAAACTGATGGCCGAGGCCTGGACGAATCAACTGGGACTCTTCGCCCCCGACATGAACGCGGTGTATGTGGCAAGCAAGGAGGATAATCATTACCATCGTCCCGACTGCCATTCAGCGGGCCAGATCAGTCCTGTCAATTTGGTGGCGGTCTACAACGCCCAAGATTTAGTTACCGCCGGAAAAACGGCTTGCAGTTTCTGTTTGGACGCGGATGAGGATATATGGGACTAACGAATCGCTGACTGATCAGTTGTTTTTACCGGCTGTGTGGGAATCAATCCTTCCGATGACCTTGTACGCTTGACAGCGCCCATCGGGTCCCCCTAAACTTGCCCTACGCTCTGCGCCGTTGGAAGGGAAGAGGATGAAGAAGACCGCGCTCAACGCCGTCCATCACGAGCTCGACGGCCACATGATCGAGTTCGCCGATTATGAGCTGCCGGTCAAGTATTCGAGCATCAACGAGGAGCACCGAACCGTCCGCGCCAAGGTGGGGCTCTTCGATCTGACCCACATGGGAGAATTCTGGGTTCAGGGACCGGGGGCGCTGGAGTTCGTCAACCGCCTGGTGACCAATGACGTGTCGGCCCTAAAAAACGGCCAGGTCCTCTACGCACCGATGTGCTACCCCGACGGAGGCATCGTTGACGACCTCCTGGTCTACCGTTTCCTCGAAGAAAATATCCTGCTGGTGGTCAACGGCGCCTGTGTCGTCAAGGACTGGGAATGGGTGACGGAGCACGCCCCCGGAGAGCTCGATCTCACCAATTCGAGCGACGAGACCACCCTGATCGCCGTCCAGGGACCCCTGGCCGAGGAGGTGATCCGGTCGGTAACCGAGATACCACTCGAGCCCATCGGCTTCTACGAATTTGCCACCGAACGGATCGCCGGGGTGGACAACCTTCTGCTCTCCCGCACCGGCTACACCGGCGAGGACGGCTTCGAGATATACGTCCCGAACCCCCACGCCGAGACCGTCTGGCGCGCCCTGTGGCCCATGACGGTGGAGCTGGGCGGCAAGCCCATCGGCCTGGGTGCGCGCGACACCCTCCGCCTGGAGATGAAATACTGCCTCTACGGCAACGACATAGACCGAACCACCAACCCCTACGAGGCGGGATTGGGCTGGACGGTGAAACTGGACAAGGGCGATTTCATCGGCCGGGAGGCCCTGATCGGGGTCAAGGAACAGAAGCCCAAACGCAGGCTCATCTGCTTCGAGATGCTCGACCGGGGTATCGCCAGGCAGCATGCGGAATGTTATGCGGACGGAGAACAGATCGGCTGTGTGACCTCGGGGACGATGTCTCCCACTCTGGACCGGGCGATAGGCCTGGCCTACCTCCGGTCGTCCCACCGCAAGTCGGGCACCGGGTTCGAGATTCTCATCCGGGGGAAGCACCGCCGGGCCGTGGTGGTCAAACCGCCCTTTTATAAAGAGGGAACCCGTAAGTAACGGGCGGCATTAATAAATAATGTTGCATAGCGGCATGCCTGTGAAGGGGCCGCTGGAGGAAGGAGCCGGAGTGTCCTACCCTGATGATAGGAAATACACCGAGACCCACGAGTGGGTTCTCCTCGACGACGATGAGGCAACGATCGGCATCACCGAGTACGCCTCCGAGCAGTTGGGTGAGCTCGTTTACATCGAACTGCCCGAGATTGGAGACCGGATCGAGGCGGGGAGCGAATGCGCCGTCGTGGAGAGCGTGAAGGCCGCCAACGATCTCATCGCCCCCATCTCCGGTGAGGTGACCGAGGTAAACACCGCGGCCGTGAACGATCCCAAGCAGGTGAACGACGATCCCCACAGGAGCGGCTGGCTCCTCAAGGTCAAGCCGGACGATCTCAAGGAGATGGACAATCTCCACGAAGCCGACGCCTACGAGGAGCTGCTCGGTGAGGATTAACGAGCCCCCTATGCGTATAGTGAAAATTTCGACTTCGATACTCGCTCTCCTGGCGCTGTTTCCGGGCTGCGGCGGTGACGTGAAGCCGATCTCGGAGGAGGCCGAACTGACCCCCGAAGAGGCCGGCGTCGTGACTCGCGGGTTCTCCTGGGAGCTCGTGGGCGCCGAGGCCGGTCTGCCCGCCGAGGGTCTGGTATCCATTACGTTAACCCCCGAGGGGCTCTGGGCCGTCGGGGGCAGCCGTCTTTACACGGAAGACGGTGGACGCTTCGTCCCGATTGACGACCCGGCGCTGCCGGGGTCCATTAATCGGGTGGTTTTCAGAGACGGGGTGCTCTGGGCGCTGGGGGAGGGGGCGGCCTATTCCTCGGACATCGGCAACCGCTGGAACGGGGCCGGGCTACCCCGGCGTGACGAGGGCGGCTGGATCTGCTACGGAGCCGCCAGCCTCGGCGACGAGGCCTACATCGCCACCAGCGAGGGACTCCTCCACACATCCGCCTTCAACCCGGCGCGCACGGTTTCCTTCTCCCAGCTCGACCCCCTGATGGGAAGACAGAACGGCCACCGCGCGGTCTCCGACGTCACGATCACCCCGGACACGGTCTGGGCCGTTTCCCCCGACGAACGGGGATACCTGGCCCAATTTATCCGGGAGAAAGAGGAGTGGATCATCCGCGCCAGTTACGACCCCTTCCGCCGGGTGGTCGCGACGGGCGAATACGTCTGGGTGGCCACGGTCGGCCTCGGCATCTGGCGCTCCACCGACGGCGGCGAGACCTTCAACGAGGTGATGAACGGCGGTGACTGGGATCGGGTGAACGGCCTCGGTCTGGGCGAGGGCTCGATCTGGGCCGCCTCCGACGGCGGGGCCATCTACTACGCTATCGCCAGCAACGTCTGGGAGC
>SDBS01000335.1_pt1 | contig 43949 bp, 27 predicted proteins | sample 2277091 | NCBI WGS metagenome assembly SDBS01 (sample SAMN10404972, study PRJNA504765) | marine sediment metagenome | isolation source: marine sediment core GS10_PC15, 163 cmbsf | place: Arctic Ocean: Southern Knipovich Ridge | collected 2010
ATATTCTTAAGAATTTAATAAGAAAGCAGATATTCAGTATAGACATTCAAAATATAATTAAAACCGTCTGGTAGATGCCGGACGGTTTTTTAATTTGCGCTGTCTCATTTTTTGACTAACAACTCCCTGCTAGTTGGAATTCGAAAGATCTTCCGCCCTGTCCTTAAGTGCTTTATTCATCTCTACAAATCCGGCTCTCGTGGGCCCGGCCAATTTCTTATGGAAGGGACTGGCGAGAATGCCGGTAAACTGTTCAACGTGTACAAACTTTATTTGTTTCTCACTGATCTCTTCAAGGATGAAATAATGCCTGCCGTTAACGACATTTAAGGCTGTGGTGCCGAGCCATTCAAACCTTTTCTTTTCGTCTGACACCGTAACCACAGGTTTAAATACCATTGGCTTGCGGTCTTTCAGTTGCAGGGTAGCCACGAGCCTTGTATCCTTTACTGCCTGGCCTTCCAGGGACCTGATGAAAGGATTCCATTCGGGGTAATCACTGAAACTGGTCAATATACTCCAAACCTTCTCCTTCGAGGCATTGATGATGATCTCTGTTCTGATCTCTTTCATTTTTTTATCTTTATGTGAACCGTTGTTATTTCAATGTTGGTCGTCAGGACAAATTTAAGGATTATCAGATCCTAATTTCGTTAACAAATGTTAATAAAGCAAAATAGATAGGAATTTTCGAGTTCACATTAAACCTTTTATCCATATTCAGGTCTAATATGATTAATATGGACTTATCTCAATCACTGTTGCGGGTGCACCCCGGGATTCCATCGGAGGTAGGGTATTTTATTGTATATTGTAATAAGAATAATTGCTCGTTTATACCTGAACTTATAATTTTTTCCAAAACCTATGGTTGCTGATCACCCGGCCGGATACATACATTCACGGGTCCATGTATCTGGCCTTAACTCCCTGGTCCTGACCTTCGTTATCCTGGCAGCCCTTCACTTCAGTTTGAAAGCCCAACAGCCAGGTGAAAATATCATTGCAGATTTAGACGAACTTGTCACGGAAAGTTACGGGCCTGATCAGCATCTCATCAATGGCATTGAATATGTTAATCTGCATATCCGGTCTGAGGGACATAAATTCCTGGATGAGGATAAATTTTACGAGGGCAGGGTGCACATTGATAATAAGGTATATAAAGATGTTTTTCTTAAGTATGATATCTTCAACCAACATGTACTGCTGTTGATACAACACTCTACAGGGGGACATAAACAACTCATATTGAATAATTTACGCATTGATGAATTTGAGATCAATGGCAGGATATTTCACAAATACACTTTCCCTCATACCGGAACCCTTTTCTATCAGGTGATAGGAAACGATGATATGGCCTGTTTTTTTCATTTTAAAAAACAGGAGATCCCCAGGGCAATCGACCAATATACTTTATCAGAGTTTACGGACGAGCAAAAGAAATCATACTTACACTGGCAGTCCGAATTGCATGAGTTCAAGGGCAACCGGTCATTTATCCGGATTTTTCCAGACCATCAACCTCAAATAAAGGCATTTATCCGTCAGAATAAATTTCGGGTCAGAAAATTGAACTATTCACAAATGCACCGGCTGATCAGTTATTGTAATTCCATAACAAAGACTCCAACCGAAGATTAATGAAAGCCCTGCCATTGATCATACTGATTTTCTTAGCGCATTCATATGCGACTGCCCAGGGACCCGTAATCTCCGGTGATTTTAGAGATCTTCCATTCGACGAGTTTGCCCTGGAAGTAGAAGAGCAGGTACCGGTGAAGTTCGTTTACAGGAAAGAATGGACCGGGGATCTTCGTATCTCAGCCAGCGGTGAAAACATGGAACTCTATAAAATCCTGTCCGATCACCTTTCCAGGAATGATCTGTACTATTTTTTCAGCGATGATTACCGGATATTTATCACCAGGGACAATCCGCTGGTGACCGTACTGCCTGATTATGCAGGGATTGAGGAAGCAGCAGGCCGGTCCGGTGACAGCCTGGAAGCCCGTGAACTCACTGAAGCTGAGAGGCTGTACATCGAAGGCCGCAGAAAAAGTATAATGAAAACCATATATATCGGGAATTCCGCTGACCATATCAATGGCCAGGGGGCCGTCATAAATGGCAATATAAAGGATACGGAGACCGGGGAGGCAATGGTCGGTGCAACCATCTATGTGCAGGAATTATCCAGGGGGTTCATTACAGATATCAACGGGTATTTTACCATTTCAATTCCCCCGGGCTCCTATATATTCCGGTTTAATTGCCTGGGAATGGAAGAATTACAATATAAAATGGAGGTCCGTTCCAGTGGTGAACTGAACATTGAGATGGCAAGAAGGCTGTATCCCATTGATGAAATAACAGTCAAATCAAGTGAATTTCATAATGTACGGGGACTGCAAATGGGTTTTACCCAGATCTCCATAAAAAACATTAAAGAAATCCCTGTGGTACTCGGGGAAAAAGATGTGCTCAGGGTCGTACAACTGCTGCCTGGTGTTCAGAATGCAGGCGAGGGGTCTGCAGGTATCAATGTCAGGGGCAGTGCAGTGGATCAGAATATGTTCTTACTGAACAAAATACCGATTTATAATACCTCACATCTTTTTGGATTCTTCTCAGCTTTCAATCCGGATATCATCCGTGATTTCTCTTTTTATAAGAGCAATCTTCCCGCCAAATATGGAGGGAGGCTGGCTTCAGTCATTGATATCTCTTCCCGGCAGGGAAATAATAAAAATTTTACGGCTCGGGGAGGTATCAGCCCCATCACCGCCAAGATTGCGGTAGAGGGACCGATAAAACGGGACAAAAGCTCATATGTCCTCAGTGCCAGATCCACTTATTCCGACTGGATCCTGAAAAGGATGAAGGACCCTGCTCTCCGGAACAGCAACGCCCAGTTCTATGACCTTGCAGCTGGCATTACAACAAAGCTGAACGACCGAAACCTTCTCAAGGTCTTTGGATATTACAGTAATGACCGGTTCAGTCTGGCATCCACGGAACAATACCAATATTCAAATGCAGGTGCTTCCCTGGATTGGTGGCACCAGGTCTCTTCCATCCTTAATTTTAATGCTTCCCTGGCAATGTCACAATATCAGTTCGGCCATCAAAATAACAGCCTGCCCCTGGAGGCTTACCAGCATGATTACCAGATCAATCATTACGAATTCAAATCAGACTTTACCTGGATCCCGGGCTACAGGCATAAAGTCATGTTTGGCGGAAATGCCATTCTCTACGATATCGACAGGGGAGAGATACTGCCCTGGGGAGAAGAATCCTCACGGAAACCTGTCACCCTGGGAAGGGAAAATGGAATAGAGGGAGCCATCCACATTTCTGACCAGGTCCAGCTATCTGACAGGATATCCGTTTATGCCGGCCTGAGATATAGTTTATATGCTTACATGGGACCCCAGACTGTTTATGAGTATGTCCCGGATAATCCTGTGGGACCGGAATACATAGAGGATAGTTTGTATTTCTCAGACGGAGAGATCATCAGTTTTTATTCAGGTCCGGAAATACGTGCTTCCGCAACTTATCTAACAGGCACCAATAATTCTGTGAAGTTCTCCTACAATAAAACCCGGCAGTATCTCTACATGCTGAGCAATACCATCGCCCTTTCTCCCACAGACCAGTGGAAACTGGCTGACTATCATATCAGTCCCCAGTCTGCAGACCAGGTCTCAGTTGGTTTCTACCAGGACTTCAACAAGAAGTTCCTGAATTTTTCAGCCGAGGTTTATTATAAAAAGGTAAATGACATCGTGGAATATAAAGACGGGGCAAATTTCATTTCCTCTCCGCAGATCGAAACGGAAGTGCTGCAGGGAAAGCAAAAAGCCTATGGCATTGAACTAATGATGAAGAAAAATGCCGGGAAACTTTCAGGATGGCTCTCTTTTACTTATGCAAGATCACTGATCAGGGTTGACGGGGAAAATTACTGGGAGCAGATCAACCAGGGTGACTGGTATCCATCGAATTATGATATACCGTTTTCAGTGAACGCTGTAATGAACTTAAGGGCAAACCGGAGATTAAGTATCTCCTCTAACCTTGTCTACCACACAGGCAGACCCATTACCTATCCGGTGACAATGTTCCAGTTGGACGACAACCGGTACATATCCTACTCGGGGAGGAACGAATATCGTATCCCTGATTATTTTCGGATTGACCTGTCCGTCAATCTGGAAGGGAACCTGAAATCCAAAAAATTCTGGCATAGCTACTGGATGTTGAATATCTATAACCTGACCGGAAGAAAGAATGCCTATTCGGTATTCTTCAAAAATGAGGGCGGTAAAATACAAGGGTATAAGATGTCGATCTTTTCACAGCCCATCGTTACCCTATCCTGGAACTTTAAGCTCGGCAACTATGCAAGTGATTAGATTGATATTGATTTTTGCGGGACTAAGCCTTCTGGGAGGATGTATCTACGAATACAATCCGGATATAGAAGGCAGCAGTAATGCATTGGTCATCAATGGGAAGGTTACAGACCAGGAAGGATATCAATATATTGAAATCTCACGTTCTTTTGCTCCCTATGACCCGGATAATAAGCGTCCGGTTTCGGGTTATTCTGTAGAAATCCAGGATGATGAGGGAAATAGTTTTCCGGGAGATGAAATGGAACCCGGCTTGTATGCTTGCTGGATGGACCAGGAATACCTTGCTCCCGGGATAAGTTACAGGTTGATCGTGACCAATGAACAGGGCAACCTGTATGTTTCCGATTTTGAGGAGCTACTGCCCTGTCCTGATATCGATAGTATTTCATATGAGATCCAGGAAAAGCATACGGAAAACCCGGATGTGAGTTACCTGGGACTTCAGTTCTTTGTGAACACTGACTGTTCAGAGGAGTATGCAAAAAACTTCCGGTGGGAACTGGAGGAGACATGGGAATACCACTCAGTGTATGATATTGAGGTCTATTATGATGGCAGAATACGGATGCTTGATGGTATCTCAGACGATTACTATTATTGCTGGGAATCCGGGAGGATCCAGGATATTTACACCTATTCAACACAGAACCTGAGCAGTGGACAGATCAGGAACTATCCCCTGAACTTTGTGTCCAACCAGTCAGACCGGCTCAGTTTCAAATACAGTCTCCTGGTAAAACAGTTTTCATTGAGCCGGGAAGCTTTTCAATTCTGGAATATCCTCGATCAACAATCCAAGCAAAGCGGAGAGTTGTATGAAACACAGCCTGCACAGATCCGTGGCAATATTCACCCGCAGGATGAAGGTGGAGAACCGGTCCTGGGCCTGTTTTACGCCACCTCAGTCAAGGAAAAGCGCATATTCGTGAGGCCTGATATTGTAACATGGAGACCGGACTGTGAGCCATACGGGCTTAGTGGTAGTGAACTGATGGAATTACTCTCCGATATCAGTAGTTTTCACTACCCCATATATCTATATTTTGTGGATATGGGGGTATACGATTATGCAGAACAGGAATGTTTTGATTGCAGACTCAGGGGAGGAACTACTGAACGTCCTGATTTTTGGGAATAATTGAAGTATTATGAGAAATTGCCTGCTTATAGGATCTCTGGTTTTGCTGCTTACCTCGCTTTCAACAAAGGCCCGGGCTGCTTACCAGCCATATCCTGACACTGACACTTCCTATTCCCTCCCGGCATCCCTGAACGAAAGGATACAGGTAATGACCGACAGGTATATCTATGGGGTTGGTGAAAAGATCCTGTTTGCAGGAATAAATATTAGTCCACCTGAACTCAACGATTCTTGCTGGAGCAAAGTGCTTTACCTGGAATTGCTAACTCCCGGGGGGACTTCTGTTGCCCAGGGTAAATTCCCCATGTCCTGCTCCGTGGCATCAGGATACCTCACCATCCCTGAACATCTGTTAACCGGAAATTACTACCTCGTTGCCTACACCAAGTGGATGAGAAATTTCTCTCCGGTAAATTTTCATTACCAGCTGATTAAAATTATTAATCCGTATACGCCACAATTGGAGACATCCAATTTCTCCAATGGAAACAGGCAAACAGGAGAATGGGAACAAATTACCTTGAATGAGGCAATCACATGCAATACCGATAAAGCTTCGTATCGCCAGCGTGAAAAAGTAAACCTTACCATAAACATCCCTGCATCATCACGATCCCTCACCAATACCTATAGTATGACTGTTGTCAGTAATGGTTCTTCCGATACTCTGAGGAATTTGAAAATCCTGCCTGAAAAAGTTCAATATCACAGGCCTCCCGGAACCATATACCTGCCTGAGACCAGGGGCTTGTCCCTGAGTGGAAGGGTGATTTCCACAGATTCAGCCGTATCGGTCCCAGGTGACAATGTAAACCTTGCCATTCTCGGCCAGGAACCCGGGTTCCGGGTAATCCGTTCAGGTCCCGAAGGTTCATTCTGCTTTGCCCTGGATTCCATTAGTGGAAGGAACGACATGTATATAGCTTCAAATCATGATGAAGAGAACCTTGAGATCCGTATAGATAATGATTTTGCAAACCCTGCGGTAAGATTCCCAGAAATACCTTTCATCCTCTCTGAATCTGAAAAAGAACTGGCCGCTGAGATAATATTTAATATGCAGATCAACAGCCATTTCCATTCACCCGGCACAATAATGTCCGAGTCGGGTGAGGAAGGGGAAGATCCTCAGATAATCTCATTCTATGGCCTTCCGTCCAGTTCCATATTGATTGATGATTACATAGAACTGCCGACCTTAAAGGAAGTATTAATTGAACTTGTCCCCGGTGTATTTCCCCGTGTACGCAACAAGGAATCCTCTCTCACCTTTAGTGGCAACAAACTGACCTTTACGCTGATCAATCAGTATTCCCCATTGCTCCTGGTAGATCAGGTACCCGTATTCGACCTGGATAAACTTTTATTGATGTCACCAAAAAAGATTCACAGGGTTGAGGTCCTGAATGAAATATATATTATCGGGAACACTACCTATGGCGGTATCTTAAACATTATCACGAGAAAAGGTGATCTTGCCGGGATCGATATTCCTGAAAATTCATTTTTCTTTGATTTTACATCATTTCTGCCACAGGATAAACTGGATTTCCCCCGCCACGAGGATCAGGAATTCGACAGTGCAGATCCGGATTACAGAAATTGCCTTTACTGGTCCCCCGATATCAAGGCAGCACTTGGCCAGGATGTTGAGCTGGATTTCTTTACCTCGGATAACAGTGGTGGCTACATGGTACTGATCCGTGGTGTTGGCGAAGATGGGGCCATCCTGCAGGGGAAATGTAATTTCCAGGTGAAATAATATTCACACCAGGATTTACATGGCCAGGCCATAGCGCAGTTTTATCGTAAGCTGGCTGGCATCATATTGCCACCACCTTTCAGTAATGGCCTGCTGTATATTGTGCTTGTAAACAATGAAAAGATCCCCCAGCGGGGCAAAGGTCCATCTGAGCCTCGAGTAGGAGCCCACCGAACCCGAATCATTGTCATACTGAACAAATGAACTGATATTCAGGTCTGAAGTGATGTTGAAAACCGTCCTGAAAGCCATTAATTCCTTGTTGAAATTCCCTGCCGGAATCCTTGCAATGTTATTTTCATACATGAACTCGAGGATCAGAAAGGACATCAGCCTCCAGTTCAGCTGCAACTGAACCTGGTTAAGATTGCCCCCGTAAAATCCACCGAACCACCAGGAGGCCTTTCCGTTTATGGCCCTCTTGCTCGCTGCTTCAAACTCGAGGCGGTACCTGAGCCAGTGATATGCTCCAGCTTCGATGATGACCCCGTCGGATATTTCAAATGGAACTTTCAGGTATTCTCCCTGAGGCTGAATACTGAATTCGAACTGATCACCGCTCTCGAGAAGGGGATTTATCGGGACAATGGAAATACTGTAGCTCTCCCACTGGTGACCAAGATCGGTGTACAGGGATGGTGAGATCAATAGCCTGTGTTGTCTCACAACACTGCTCTCGGGACGGGGCATAAAAGCAACCTTCCCTGAATAATAATTGATAGCAGGCCGGGTGACAAACCCCAGGGATGGATCGAAGGCATCACCTATGTGCCTGTACATCAGGAACCAATCCCAAAGGTCATTGGGATAGTCAATCTTTATTCCAAAAGCGGTTTTCTTACCCTTCAGGTCCTCCCTGTCGTTTGCCAGTCCCCATACCCCCACAAGAAAATTTTTATCCCCCCCAAAAGTGGAAGTCTGATAGGTAAAATCAATCCCTGCCGTCCATGCCTGCTGCCGGCCTGCCGGATCTCCCATGGTGGCGATCATGCCGAAGGAGGACTCCTTCAGGAAATTCTGCTTGACCCGTACTACCCCCATACTTGTTCTGGGTACCAGGGAATCGACTGCGGCGGTTTGGGTTATCAGACTTCCGAAATGGGTGTTTTTTATCTTACCGTTAATTTTACCTCCCCATAAGATCGGGACTTCACGTCCCTCACGTAAACCGATACGGCGGCTAAAAAAGGGCATGAATGACCGTCCAAGGCTCAGTCCGAAATCATATATATCCGCCCCTTCCAGGAAAAACTGGCGCTTTTCAGGATAAAGAACCGGGAACCTGGTAAGGTTGGTTTGCCTTGAATCCACCTCGGTTTCTGCAAAATCAGTATTCACAGTCAGCTGTGCCGTGATATCGGATGATATCCTCTGAGTTACATCTAGGCTGGGTTTCCAGTCGTATGCTGTTTCACCATTTCTCCTGTGAGTAGCCTTGACAAGGCCTGAAACTGTGGGTGTCAATCCTATCCCCAGGTTGAATTCCGGCAGTTCATTCAATAGCCCGGCATGTATTGTCTGTCCCAAAGTATAGTCCATACTGATTGCTGTCCACCGGTTCACCTCCAGATAACGTTGAATCCTTCTCTGGATATTGAATCCCCAGGAATCCAGTCCTCTCCTGAAAGTAAGCGTACTCACCGGTATCCTGATCTCGGCACTCCAGTATTGCTCGTTGATCTGGGTTTTTGCATCCCAGGCCCCGTCCCAGTTTGGATTTTCAAATTCTCCGTTAAAGGATACCAGGGCATCATACCTGGCTCCAAACGGATTGATCGCGAAAATGTATCCATTCCTGCCATCACGGTAAGTGTCGAGTATTAATTTGATATTGTCCTCATTTTCCAGTTCAGCGTCCCTGGCTTTGGAGAATGAGACGATTTGATCCGGCTGGTCATCAAAACAGATCAGGCCTATGTAAATATTCTTCTGGTCAACCAGGATCTTTACGACTGTCGGGTAGGTAGGCATACCGTTTTCCACGGGTTCTACCATGGATGCAATAATAATCGAATCTGCCCGCTCCCAGTCAGCTTCATTAAGCCATCCGTCCAGTCTGACCGGTTCCTGAGCAGGTATGCAAGCTATTTTAGGCTTCCCCTCATCCTGGCCGGAAGCGGTGAGGCAAAAATGCAGCAACAGCAACTGGGTTATCAGCAACCTCATACCATGCCTGCCTGAAAAATTTGTACTGAAATGAGAGTTCATCGAGGGCGAAAATAACTAATCTAACAATACAACACTAAGATTGATATGTTTTGATGTGGCAGGAAGCATCATGGCAATAAGAACTTTTCTCATGATTTGAATCCTATTTTTTTCTGAGTTTTACATTTTCCGCCCGGTTTACAATCTTTCTCAGAAGGTCAAATACCAGGGTAATGTAAAAGAAAAAGGAGGTCACCCATATGAAAATGAAATTGAACAGGTAAGTATCTATTGACAGCTCACCGAGCTTTTTCACCGGGGCATAGAAATGTGCCCTCCCGTAGCGGGAAGCTGGCTCCATGTAGATAAGATCTTTCTTTCGAACTAAGCGGTTGTCAATTTCTATCGCTGATTCGATCATATGTGCGTTTTGCAATAAATCCGCCAACCCATTATTATAATAATCATCTCTTAATTTCAGGAGGGCATCCTTCCCTCCAAGATCTTCCTTCATGACAGCGTTTATAGTATCTCTCCGGTTCAATGCTTCCCTGGTAATAACAGTCAATTTTTTCTTTTCCCTCACCAGGTAATCCATAACTGTTTTATAAACTTGTTCAAACTGCACGGAACTGAGTTGGTCCGGATCACTGAATGGTTCAATTATGCCCTGATCAGAAAGATTTTTTAGTTCAGCTCTGATCAGGTCAAGGCTTGTACCGGGATCATAAACTGTGTCTTTCTGAATGTTATAATTTGTGTTATCTAATTTGATCTGTACCTGATCTAATATAAATTTATGATAGGAGGCGTTTTTTCTGAGCATATCCTCAGCAAAGAAATTCCTGGTAAATTTATTGTCCTTGAACTGGTCTACTGCGAGCGCTTCATAGGCCCAGCGGGAAGTCATCATATCCCCTATTACCGGTACATAAACCGGGTTCCGCCAGATCTTATGGAGTTTGTCATAATTAACAATAACGCCACTGAACAGAAGTTGCGGGACAAGGATAAAGGGAATGATGATATAGATAGTGACAACAGAGTTTAGTCCCGATGAAAGATTTAAACCCATCAGATTGGCCAGGCAGGAAGCGGTAAACAGGATGAGCCAATATGAGAGGAACATACCCTTTATCTCCAGGATGAGGTTCCCGACAATGACAAAGGATAAGGTCTGGATCGCTGAAATACAGAATAATACCAGGATTTTTGAATTTATGTAACTCCACCAGCTGAGCCGCAGGAAAGATTCCCTCTCCAGGATCTTCCTGTCCCGTATGATTTCCTCAGCACTGACCATTAAGCCCATGAAAATTGCTACTATAACCGACATGAACAGATACGCGGGCAGGTTCACATTATCCCTGAAAACATAAGATGCCCCGGTTGAGGGATCACCTACAAATTTTGTAAAATACCCTATGATCAATGCCAGCAAGGGTGCTTCAAAAAAATTGACCAGCAAATATTGTCTGTTGGCGAGCTTTGACATGACATTACGGAGTACAAATATGCGGAACTGGCTGAAGGCTCTTGGCACCCTGAAATCAATATCAGGCAGTTTGCCCTCCCTCGGCCTGATCTCCTGTTTCGATTCAATTTTCTCTTTGTAGACGGCATGCCATTCCTCGGGTTCAACCTTCCTCTCTTTGGTTAGTTTCCCATATTCATTAACCTCCCTGGCTTCCACGATTTGCAGGATCTCTTCAGGCATTACATTCCCGCAGGAAAGGCAATGTCCTTCCTCTGCATTCACATAATTACTCAGGGTCTTAAAATAGACAATTGCATCGATGGGATTGCCCTTATAGATAATATAGCCTCCCTTATCCAGGATCATGATCTGGTCAAACAGCTTAAAAATATCAGAAAAAGGTTGATGAATGTTGACAATCACCAGCCGTCCCTTCAATGCCTGCTCCTTTAACAGAAGCATGACTTTTTCTGAATCATGGGATGAAAGTCCGGATGTAGGTTCATCTACGAACAGCACACCCGGTTCCCTGATCAGTTCCAGAGCAATGTTAAGCCTTTTGCGTTGTCCGCCGCTGATGAATTTCTTGAGGGGATTCCCGATTTTCAAATGCTTGGTCTCATCCAGCTCCAGATCGATCAGGATCTGGTTTACCCGCCTTAATATTTCATGCTCTGAGAATTGATCCAGGCACAACTTTGCATTAAAATACAGGTTCTCAAATACGCTCAGCTCTTCCAAAAGCAAATCGTCCTGCGGAACAAACCCGATCAAGCCCTGAATTTTATCAGGTTCTTTATAAATATCGAGGCCATTGATAGTGATCCTTCCATCCTGTGGCTTAAGCTTGCCGCTTAAAAGATTGATCAGGGTGGACTTACCGACACCACTTCCACCCATAATACCAATCAGATGCCCTGATTCCTTTTCAAAGCTGAATTTTTTAATGCCTTTGGAACTATTCTTGAATTGAAACTCAATATCTTCAGCCACAAAATACACCTTGGATGTTACCTCAGAGTGATGAAACCGGTTTGCTACATCACTGTAATAAACAGGATTGATTTTATGCCCGGTAATCATGGCACCCTGTTCCATCAATTCTATTTTACCAGGGATGATATTATATCCATTCAAATAGAGCGTTGAATCACCGTAATAGCGAAAGACAAAGGTATTGGAGCTGGCATGCCTTAAAATCACAATCCTGCCTTCCATGTCATGCACATGGATATGTCTGACCTCCTGGATGGCAGGTTTGGTATCATCATCAACTATCAGCAGTTTATCCGTCTGTATTTTATGAGAGAGCGAATCAAGTACAAATTCCCTGATATTGCTTTGTTCTGTATCTGATATATTGAAGGTATTGGCTACCGTCCTGATGAAACCCAGTTCCTTTTTCGTCATCACTTCGTCTTCGTTGATAAATTCAACGAGGCGCAGGAAAACAATAAATTTTTCCCGCTGGAGCAAATTCCTGTTAATGGCCTTGCCAATTTCAGTAACCTTCAGTGAATCGGATATGGTTGTTTGTCTACTACCTCCATCATCACCCAGAATATCAGGATGATGGATCTTAAGATAATCATCAAAAAGCCTGAGGTATTTCCTTATCAGGTTTGAACTGAGATGTTTTGAGAGATACGATTTTACAATATTCCTTGCCTTGAATGAAATCCCGTCCTCAGATACGTTGGCAATAATCGCAAACAGCTGAAGTAAGGCATTTAGGATAAATTCATTCATGGAGGAAGCAGCTTATATAATGCTTTCCCTAAGCGGTTCGATGGTACTCAAGACTTTATCAAGCTGTTCGTCTGTCAGGATTTCGCCTACATCCTCATAGATCTTTGCAAGATCGGTCAGCCTTTTGTAGATATCTGATATATCTGCATCTTCCTTGATGGGTTCGATAACCCCGATCAGCGCGTTCAGTGAATTTTTCTGATGTGCAATGATCTCCAGGAAGCTGGTATTATCTGCGGCTGTAATGGCAATTTGTGTGGTAATATATATGCCTTCAATATAGCTGCCGCATAATACCAGTATGGCCAGTTTGTCTTGTTCATTCTCTACCAGATATCCCCAGGTATCAATGAATGAATCAGAAATGATCTCTATCAATGAGTCCCTGGAGTCCAGGTTATTCTCCACCCTTTCAAAATAATCGACGTTAAACTTGGTTGATATCTCCAGTTCATCGTTGAGCTTCTTTGAGGATTCAAGGTACTTCATCGTCTCCTGTTTCATCATATAGGTACTGGCATAGGATAGATCCGTTCCGTAAACACCAAGATTCAAGGCCTTTTCTGTTGAGGATATATAATTGCCAACTTTGCTTGCCGGGTTTGACAGCGACAGGATATAAGAGGCACCAGCATTATGTAGCATATCCGTGATTTCATAGGCTGAAGGTAAGGGATATGTGGTCAACTCCTGGATCAGAGCTTCCTTTTCCGTTTGTTTTTCTGCCGGTCCGGCAGCTTCTGTTGATTCTTTTTTGGTGGGTTTACATCCTGAAAGAACCATGATAATGCCGAGAATGACAATCAAGGTCCTTGAGACGGATTGGGTAATTAAATCTTTTTTCATTGGTTTGGAGTATTGATTTCAAATTGGGTTTAGATCAAAGCAAATCACAATTTAAAAAAAAACAATAACACAATTGCAAATATGAGGTATCTTTATATTACTAAATCATAATTTTCCTGGTAATAAACATTTCAAAAACAATGCCTGCACCTGCTAAACCTGAATCATCCGGAGTTACCGGATTTGATAACGAAGCCTACCTGAAAGAACAAACAGCCTCAATCCTGGAACGCGTTGAAAGGTTTCACGATAAACTTTACCTCGAATTCGGCGGCAAGATCATGTTCGACTACCATGCGGCCAGGGTACTCCCGGGATTTGACCCCAATGTAAAAATGCGTTTGCTCCAGAAGCTTAAGGATAAAATAGATATTATCCTTTGCATTCATGCAGGTGCCATCGAAAGGAAAAAAATTAGGGCCGATTTCGGGATTACCTATGATACCGATGCGCTTAAGACCATTGATGATTTTAAGGATTGGGGTATTGATGTAAGCGCTGTGGTAATTACGCGCTATCAAAACCAGCCTCCGGCCAGGTCATTTAAAAACAAGCTGGAACGGAATGGCATCAGGGTATATACCCACAAGTTCACAAAAGGTTATCCATCGAACGTTGATCTGATTGTGAGTGATGAGGGATATGGATCCAATGAACATATTGAAACAAGCAAGCCTATTGTGGTTGTAACCGGACCCGGACCGGGTAGCGGGAAATTGGCCACCTGCCTGAGTAACATGTATCATGAGTATAAAGTCGGGGTGAAAGCCGGATATGCAAAGTTTGAAACATTCCCCATTTGGAACCTCCCCCTCTCACACAAGGTTAATATCGCTTATGAAGCAGCTACGGTAGATCTGAAAGATCTTGTTCAGATAGATCATCATCACCTGGAAGCCTACAATATTAAAACTGTTAATTATAATCGTGACATAGAGGCTTTCCCCCTGTTGAAAAGGATTCTCGAAAAGATCACCGGGGAAGCTTCGATATATAAATCTCCCACCGATATGGGCGTGAACAGGGCCAGTGCCGGGATTGTGAATGATGCCGTCATCACGGATGCGTCTCACCAGGAGATTATCAGGAGATTTTTCAGGTGTGCGGTGGAGTATGCCATGGGACTGGTGGACCGGGATACGGTGGAAAGGGCGGAATTGATCATGGAAAAGGTAAATGCGAAAGTAGAGGACCGGATCGTTGTGAAGTCTGCGAGAGATGCAGCTATGGAGGCCAGGGAGGAAGGAAAGGGAAACGAGGGTATTTTTTGCGGGGCGGCGATTGAACTCAGGGATGGGACCATTATTATCGGGAAAAATTCACCGCTGATGCATGCTGCCTCGAGTTTGATCCTGAATGCCACCAAACATCTGGCCAGTTTACCCGATAATATGCACCTGTTGCCCAAAAGCAGCATTGATTCGTTAACCTTCCTGAAGAAAGAGGTATTGGAAGGTAAAATGATCAGTCTTGACCTCGAAGAAACACTCATTGTACTGGGAATATCTGCCATTTCGAACCCGGCTGCACAACTGGCCGTTGAGAAACTTAGAGAACTGCGGAATTGTGAGGTACACCTGACCCATATCCCAACACCGGGAGATGAAGCAGGCTTGCGAAAATTACATGTCAATCTTACCTGCGATCCGGAATTTTCGACGAAGAGCCTTTTCCTGAGGGAATAGGGCTGCAAGGCTTCCGCCTATAATGAATTCATTATATTTATCAGTACCAACCAATAATTTAAAACCTATGAACAATCTTATTCGATTGCTGGCCATTAGCCTTGCCCTGCAACTGTTTTCCTGTGGGGATTACACTGATCCCGGGGCAAGCACAAGAAGCTTTAACGGAACCTATGAAAATGAATATCTAAACCGGATTGCTTTTCCGATGGGTGGCATTGGGACTGGCATGATCTGCCTGCAGGGAACAGGGGGCATTTCGCATGTGTCTGTCCGGAACAAACCGGATATTTTTAATGAGCCATTTATGTTTGCTGCCATCTCTGTCATGGGACTGGAAAATGGGGCTAAAGTACTTGAGGGACAGGTCCCCGGATGGAAACTATTTGGCCTTGCAGGCTCAGGGAACGGCAATGCAAGGGGTGTAAGCGGCTATCCTCATTTTGAGAAGGCGTCCTTCCAGTGCCGTTTTCCTTTCGCGACCGTAGAACTCCAGGATGATGATATCCCCCTGGATGTAAGCCTTACCGGCTGGAGCCCTTTCATACCAGGTGATGCGGATAATTCAAGCTTACCTGTGGCATCTGTTGAGTATACCTTTAAGAACACTTCAAACCAAAAAATACAGGCGCTGTTTTCCTATCATGCTGAAAACTTCATGCGCATGGAAACAATCGACGAATGGGGAAGGAGATATAATACCGAAGGCTCAATATCCGGGATCAGGAACGGATTCCTGCTGGAACAATCATGCCAGCCCGATAAGCCACACTACAAGGGTGATTTTGCCGTATTCACCGATCACAAGAATACCGTCACTGATCTTGCCTGGTTCAGGGGAGGATGGTTTGATGCAAGAACGATGATCTGGAAAGACCTGAGCGAATTCACCTTTGAGGAAGATACTACGACGGTGGGATCACAGGGGGCGTCGATCTATGTCCCGCTGGACCTGGAACCGGGGGAAGAAGAAACGGTCCGGCTTCAAATGGCATGGTATGTGCCTCATTCCGAATTGCGTACGGGTCCCGCACCAACCGACGAAGAACTCAAGCAGGCAGAGGAAACAGTATGCGATCCATCAACTGGCTGCTGTCCCACGGGTACAGGCGATCTCTATTACGAACCCTGGTATGCCGGCCGTTTTAAGGACATCAATGATCTTGTTAAAAAATGGACATCCGGGTACGAAGAATTAAGATCAGCATCCCAGCTGTTCTCTGATGCCTTTTATACCTCAAGCCTGCCGGATGAAGTGCTGGAAGCCGTTGCGGCCAACCTGACCATACTGAAATCGCCAACCGTTCTGCGCCAGAAGGATGGCAATCTCTGGGCCTGGGAAGGATGCCATGACAACAGCGGTTGTTGTGCAGGTTCCTGTACCCATGTATGGAATTACGCACAGGCTATTCCTCACCTTTTCCCTGACCTTGAAAGAACACTACGGGAAACAGAATTTACCGTAAGCCAGGATCTTTCGGGCCACCAGACTTTCAGGTCCCTCATACCGATCCGTGAAGTGGGACACGAATTTCATGCGGCTTCGGACGGCCAGCTTGGCGGCATCATGAAAATGCACAGGGAATGGAAAATATCCGGGGATACGGATTGGATGAAGGAGTTGTTGCCGTCAGTTAAAAGCAGCCTCGATTACTGTATCAATGTATGGGATCCTGGCAGGAAGGGAGTGCTGGAAGAGCCCCATCACAACACTTACGATATAGAGTTCTGGGGACCAGATGGCATGTGTACGAGCTTCTACCTGGGTGCACTGTCAGCATTCATCAATATGGGTGAGGCCGCGGATCTGGATGTGTCGGAATACCAGGAGATTTTTCAGAAAGGAAAAACATATATGGAAAATGAGTTATACAATGGGGAGTATTTTATACAGGAAGTAAAATGGCAGGGATTGAAATCACCCGACCCGACCAAAGTGGAGATTCAAAGTTATGGAGAGCAATATTCTCCTGAGGCATTGGCACTTCTTAAAAAAGAGGGACCAAAATACCAGTATGGGAACGGATGTATTTCTGACGGTGTCCTCGGCAACTGGATAGGTGAGATGTCTTTTATTGATAATTTTCTTGATGAGAAGAAAATCCGTAGCCACCTGGTATCCATACACAAGTATAATTTCAAGACAGATCTTTCCGATCATGTTAATCCACAAAGGCCCGGGTATGCGAATGGGTATGAAGGGGGACTCCTCCTCTGCTCATGGCCGAAGGGAGATGAGCCTTCCCTGCCGTTTGTTTACAGCAATGAAGTGTGGACCGGGATCGAATACCAGGTGGCATCACATCTGATGATAGCAGGAGAAGTTGAAAAAGGGCTGGAGATTGTCCGGGCAGCAAGGAAAAGGTATGATGGGAGGATAAGAAATCCTTTTAATGAATTCGAATGCGGGCACTGGTATGCACGGGCCATGAGCAGCTATGGCATGATACAGGGTCTTACCGGGCTTACCTACGATGCCGTTCAAAGGAAGATGAAAATAGATTCAAGAGTGGGTGACGATTTCACCTGTTTTGTCTGCACCCGGAGTGGTTGGGGGAATCTGAGATCTGAGGACAATGTGATCGCCCTGAAGGTGGAGTATGGATACCTGGATCTGAAGGAGCTGCAGTTTACCCGTGAGCAAAGCATCTCAGACATCATCAAGATAGAGGTTGGATCAGATGAAATCCCGGGCGAATTCAGTCAGGAAGAAAATATATTAAAAGTCCGTTTCGAAACATTGCTAAAACTGGACGCAGGGGATGAACTGGTCATTTCATGGAACTGATTACCATTTCTAATGTTTTGGCATAAACATTTTCGTTAAATTCAGGTTTATCAGTAAGGGGTTGATTGGCATCAGGCAATGGTTCTGACTCCGGAAGCCCGGTATCATTTGTACTATACTGACCATCCCGGCCACCCAACTTCCATACGATCAAATCAAGCGATGGAACAATGTAAAAACAATGTCCTCCCGAACCTATTTTCCAGTAAGCATCCCTGGGCAACCCACTTATATCCCCGTGCGAATTCACATTAAACTGCAGGCTGTATGGATAGTGTGGGTTATAGGGTGAAGCTTTTGAAGCTGAACGAATGTATTCCTCCGGGACAATTTGCTGCCCATTCCATCGTCCTTCATGAAGAAGCATATAGCAAAAACGCAGCATGTCCGTGCTGCGCAGGGCAATGCCACCTCCGCCCGGTGTATGATTAACCTGTGATGCGTACTTATATCCGTATCCCCAACGCCCCCACCCTAATGGTTTGGCAAGATTGGTTTCAATATAATCTTCCAACTCCATCAGGGCAATATGACGTACCATAATGGAAGCATCGTGGATGGATGCTGTCGCGTAAGAATAACCAGCACCTGGTTCGCACCAAAGTGTTTTTGTGCTAAAAGGGATGTCTTTCATTATTCCTTCTTCAAGACCCAAAGCATAACCATCAGTCATACCGTACCAGCCATCCGGTCCAACCGGATCAATCTTCGATGGCTTCCCATCGATGTAAACCGGGTTATTACCCCTGATACCGGCGGTAAAACTCAAAAGCTGGCCAAGCTTTATATCCTCCATCCGTGGATCAGGCAAAGGAAAAGCCTTTGAAGGAAAATAAGCCGGTGCAAAGATTTTTTGGTCCAGGCCATCAGGAAACAGATCGGGATGTTCGTTCATCAGTATGCCCACTGCAATACTGGTAAACGATTTGCCGCAAGATCCCAGATTCGGGGTAGCTTCACGTTGTCCCTTCCCAAAATAATTTTCATACACCAGGTAGCTATGGCGGACGACAAGCAAACCACCGTTTTTGGTGGTGCTTCTGACAAACTCAAAAGCATCGTCCAGTTTACTCTTATCCATACCGGCAACTTGCTGTATTTCTTCATTCGTTGCCGCGATTCTCCAACCACCCTGTGCATCGGAGGGTGGGAAATAGGTATGTTTATTCTCACAGCCATAAATGCAGAAAAAGACCGGCGCAATAACCATAAACAGGTTGCTGATTTTGAAATGTCCTTTTATTTTTTTCATTTTGTTATTGGTTTTCAATTCAGAACTCAGGTTTGTAACCCATTTCAACGAATTTCCAGGCAATATTCCTAATTACAATATTTCTGATCTGTATATGACTACTCCATGCTGTGAAAGCAATTTTCCCATATTTCGCATTATCGATTGGTTCCGGGTCATTTACTTCGATAATTTCTTTGCCGTCAATAATAATAAAGCAATGGCCATTGATGCTTCCTGCCTGCACTTTATAAATCCTGCCCGGTTCAAGCATAAAATTCTTTGTGGTTGCTCTCAGCTTATATCCGGGCGACTTTTCAATTCCCGTCCTTCCGGACCACCAACTGCTGAGTCCTCCTATGTAACCAACGCCGCAGCTGTTCAGTTTGTCACTCCATTCACCATTCCACATAAAATCAATATCATGGGTTGAAGGGTACACAGTACGTCCTTCAAATTCAAGTAGAATATTTCCCGGAAAGTTTTGCTTCAAAAGAGCCATACCTGCTGATTCATTTGGATTTCTGCCAGTCAGCCAGCCGCTTTTTATGGTCCATGAACAATTGTATATGTCCCAATCGGTTTTCAGATTCTCAGCCGTTATGGGCTTATTGAACAAGACAGGTGAATTTACTAAATCAATCTCCTTCTCAATTAAATGTAATTTATCCATAAAGAAATCTTTTTCTAATACGCTGCTAGTTTCCTTGCAGTAATATATCCCTGACCTGATCCGGTTCCAGCTGTACCCCCGGATTAAATGCATCGCTATTCATATATTGCAATATGGCATACAGGAGTTGGCGCGAAACGGGACGCTTATCGAGTCTATCCTGCAGATCGATGCTGCACACCAACAATTTACCCTTCCCGGTTGTGGCCTCAAATGCAAGGGCAAGCCTCCTGTTTTCAAACCATGTATCAATGGGTTGGATCAAGGGTTTCAATGAAGCCGGGAAATTATCCAGGATCATGACCTGGGAGTGGGATACGGGATCCCACCATTGCCAGTTGCTGTGGTATTCTGTAGGGAATTCACTGAACACCGGGTGATCCGGATTGCAAAGTATTCCAAGCGTATGCGGCGCCTGGCCCCTTGTCCAGGCCGTATTCCAGAAAATGCTGGAAAACCCGATTTCAACCCTGGCACCCATGTCCTCCCTGATTTTTCCATAGCTGAGCAGTAAAACGGATCCCCCATCCTCCAGTATGCCCTCTGCCTTACCGTCCAACCGCTTGGTGATATATACCTCGCCCCGGTTTGGTTCGATATCAGAAGGGTAGACCCAGAAATCCCAGCTGTTTGAAATGCTTGTACCTTCTGCAATAACTTCCAGAGTCAGTCTTTGGGCAGCAGTAATATCCTGTAAATCAAAGTCAATGGATCCGACAGGCAGGGCATTATCAACAGGTATATTATCTATTTCCAGCACGGCCTGGTGAAGGATTTCACCAGAGGCATTCAATATCCGGCAAATCAAATCCAGGTCAGATAATGGCTGCTCTCCAAAATGAGACATTTCAATCTCGGCGTGGAAGGTTTCATCATTTGTGAATACCCTCTTATCCATGCGTGCAAGCGGGACGGTCTGGCTGCAAAACCTGCTGAATTCAGAAGGGGTGATGTATCCTTTTGAATCAAAGAAAGGATCAAGAACACCCACCAATGCGGTTCCCTGTCCGGGGAAATCATGGAGCTGCAGTAACTGGAATCCGGCAAAACCAGGGGTTCTTAATGCTGCCTCAATCTCCTCCTTATAACACATGGACTGCAGCTTACCGGAAGCCATCAGGAAATCCTCTGCCTGGTCACCCATATGATTATCCTCCAGGGTTTCCTTAAATATCTCGAAATTTGTCGCTTTGAGGACGCCGGTATACTTATCTATTTCCTTGAGATCAGGAAACACACACCACTGACCGATCTCGTGTGAAACAAGCGGTACATCATACTGGGATATAATATCCCGGTAATCGGATGTGGTTTGCGGCGGAGCAGCATTGATTCTGCTTTTCAACCCTTCTCCCCATTGCTGGATACGTGGTTCTGGACTGTTCTGGTATTCGTTCTCAGGCAACACAGGCCAACCTGCACCAGCTGTATATACCCTCCTGTTGTCTTTGGACTTCCAGTAATTTAATAAGTCACCAAAATACTGGTTTTGATTACTCCCGCCTGGCTCATTTCCATAAGCCATCATGCAAAGGCTGGGGTGATTCCCATATGCCTGCAGTATCCTGTCGCCTTCCGCGTAGATATAATCATCTATGGGATTCCCATCTCCTATAGTGGTCCCCTGGTTTGCCCATGAACTGCATTCCACCTGGAAATAGATCCCCAATTTGTCAGCGGCCTCAAATGCTGCTTCCGGGGGGCACCAGGAATGGAATCGCAGGTGATTCAATCCATGGTCTTTGCAACGGTTCAGTATATGCTCCCAGGAGGCTTCATCTGTCGGCGGATATCCCGTCAGGGGAAAGATACAGCACTCGAGGGTTCCGCGCAGAAAAACGGGATGTCCGTTCACCTGGAACCGCGTTCCGTTGGCTGTAAACTCCCGCATGCCGAAATCTTCAGCCTGCTGATCCAGCAAACCATTGTTTAGATTTTTCAATTTCACATCAAGCCTGTAAAGGGCCGGTGAAAATTCGCTCCATAGTTGCACCTCTTCCCCCATTTGATATTCCAATTCAAAGGTTTGTTCAGATCCGGGTAGTGAAATTTCTTTCGAAACCCTGTCCGGGGTATGCTTCTTTTCTGTATTGAAACTGCCGGCATGAAGTTCGATTACACCCTCAAACGGACCTTCATTCTTATTGGCAAGGGTTACATCCACCCTGGCAGTTTTTGAGGAGATATCAGGATAGATCTGAATTTCCTTTATGAAAACAGGATTACTTGCCTTCAGGCTAATCTGTCCCACGATCCCGTTCCAGTTTGATTGGGTGTGATCACTTACACTGTGAGAGTTAACACCAACAGGCACAATCATCCTGTTGTCTATGCGAATACTGATACTGTTCAAACCTGGATCAAGCAGGTCGGTAATATCATAGCTATGTGGTGCAGCCAGGCTGTTCCGGTGGCCGGCTTCCAGGTCATTGACAAATACCCTTGATTCCCAGTGGCATCTTTCGAGGTGTAGTACCACTCTCCTGCCCTGCCAGTGATCCGGTAAATGAATTTCTTTCTGGTACCAGGCGGGTCCCATATAATGCTTCACTGGTTTTAACCAGAAGGGAATTTTAATATTATCCGCTTGCCGGTATTTCTGGTATTTTTCATCGTTAAAATAAGAACTATCCACAATGTTTCCGATCCATTCCGTACCCAATGTCACTTCATCACCTTTCCCATTTTCGGCCATGGAACCAGGCAGGTTAACTTGCTCATCGAATGATCCGGTATACCATTTTTGGGTGAGTCCAAGATCCATTGAATCCACCCTGAAATTCCACTCTCCAGCAAGTGATATGGTTTCACGGATTTCACCCGGGGTTGAGGTACAGCCTGCCAGGATCAGGCAGAAGTATAAAAAAATTCTCATGTCAGAATATTATGTGGCTTCACTAATACTTTCCATAATCCTGAAGGGTATCCCACATGGCCCAGAAATTGGCAGGAGGTACATCTTCCTGGATATTATGCACAGGGGCAAATACAAATCCGCCACCGGGAGCCATGATATCCAGTATTTCTTTTACCTGATCCTTAACCTGCTGTGGCGTGCCCTGGTTCAGAATAGTCTGTGTATCCACTCCACCTCCCCAAAAGGTCAGCACATCCCCAAAATCCTTTTTCAGTCCCCTGAGCTCCATCCCCTGCGCTGTAAACTGAACCGGGTTCAATATGTCGACACCGGCCTCTATCAGGTCCGGGATCACCTCGCGAATGGCTCCGCAACTATGCATTAATGCCCTGGCATTTGGCAGGCGATTTTTTAAATGTGTGTAGATGGTTTTAAGCCGGGGGATGATCACCTGCCTGAGCTTATCCACTTCCAGGATAGTTGAACTTTGTGATCCAAGGTCGTCACATTCAGAGACAACCTGGATTTTCTCCTCATTCCCTGTAGAAAGGGCCCAGTCGATGACGATGTCCCAGTACCTTATCTTGTCTTCCACTATCCTGTCCAGTAAAGCCTCTACTCCCGGAAGATCAACCAGTGTATCGATATACCATTTTTCGTATCCCCTGATCCTGAGACTGTTCTCGGTTAACCCGGCAGTATTCCTGTCTGCAATACCGCAATGCTCACCAATATAGTCAACCTGTTCATCCAGGTTCTTTGAGACCGAATGTGCATAGGCTTCCCAGTCTGTTCCGGGCAGATACTGAATGGCCTCAGACAGGGTATCATATTTTTCAAGGGGGAAAGATACCTGGTTGAAATAGATGTCCTTTTCAGGATTGTGTTGCCAGCGGCATCCGTAAAAATCCACGACCTCAATGACTTTATCCCTTACCTTTCGGTTATCCGGATAATCAACTATTCTCTGAGCCCCGATCCGCCGGGCATCCGCTTTCAGATATTTCAGGATCTCCTCATCCGGGGTGACAATTTGTTGAATGGGATCAATATTTTCAAAGCCGAAATCCTCCTTCAATCCCCTCATTCTCATCGCCTGAATATAGGCATTCCTCGTAATGGCAGTGACCGTTGTGCCCCCCAGGTCATACGGAACCCTGTCCGCTTCCCGGTGCCCCAATGCAGCCGATATTCTTTCTCTTCCAGTCATGCCCGGGAACTAGGCACTTTTGATCTCTGACAGTGCACTCTTCATCCTCCCGGTATAATTATCTATCTGTGCCTCCTCTTGAAAACCAACAATGATCATATCCACACTTCCTAATCCCAGTACAAACCTCAGTGCATTATCAATCTTATTACTTTCTTCAACATACTTACCACCTCCAACAAGTTTCATTCCGATCACACCCTTGCCTGAGTCGTGTAACTGGTGGATCAGGGAAACAACCTCTTCAGGCTCGGGTTTGTCCATTGCTATCCCGTACGGATTGATACGTGCATGAAGGACATCTACCCAGGGACTCTCAACAGCGGTTTTCATGGCCTCCCAGGTGTGGACAGATACGCCATGGGCCCTGATGATCCCTTTTGATTTCAGATCTGAAAGAATATCCATCTGCCGCTTTTCCGTGTCGGTCCAATCAGCGGTCACCATACAATGGAGCTGCATAAGGTCAATATAGTCCGTATTGAGTTCCTTCCGGAAACGGTCTACCACAATATTTGCGTCAGGACGTTCAGGTTCAGGTATCCCACCCTCCCTGGTCCAGATCTTGGAAGAGAGAATGATCTTTTCGCGTGGTATGTTTTGCAACGCTTCCGCTATCATACCATGGGTGCCATAGAGATCCGCACCGTCGAAATAACGGATCCCTGCATCATAAGCATACTCGATCAGGGCCACGCTTTTGCTTTTATCCTGCCTGGTCAGGAATGATGTACGCATGCCACCATGTACACCACATCCCATTCCCAGCAAGGTTGTTTCCAATCCGCTGTTACCCAATTTCACTATTTGAAAAGGATCGGTGGAGGAAATATTTGTACATCCGGTAAGCGGGTTGCTGAACATCAGGTATCCCGTACCAAGAGACAGCGCGGACACAAATTCGCGGCGATTAAATTTTTTCATATTTAGAGCATTAAATGTTTACTACCAGGTTCTTCCTTTCAGGTATTGATCAATATCCTCTCTGGACATGGGTACCTGGTCGGGGTTCGCATCCACCCATTGAAGGAAGTCTGCTTTGATCTCATCGCTCCACCTGCCATCGATCTGTCCGGGTGTATATGTTCCTTCCCTTAACCGCATATGTCCGAATGTATCTTTCAATCCTATAAATTCAGCATTGATCACGACTTTCTCCAGCAGGTGGGGAGGTATAAATATGACGCCTTCCCGTTTAGCCAGGACAGCATCGCCCGGAAAAACTGTTGCATTTCCTATCTTAATGGGAACATTAACTCCCGCTAACATAACCTCGGTTAAAAAGGACGGATCCCAGCCCCTCACATAGGCGTTGAAGCCTTCAATTTTACTGAGCCCTTCAAGATCCCTGGACCCTGCATCAAAGATCACCCCCCTTTTGGAATTTGTATATATGGCATTCCCCAGATTGTCTCCTATCAGTGTACCGTCAACCACTTTCCCGAAACAGTCTGCCACATAGACATCTCCTTCCGTTAACAGGTCTATGGGCCATGAATTCGACGCCCCTTTCATGCCTTCCTCATGTCCCTTTTTAAGGAGGCGGTCCGCATACTCAGGCCTTTTAGGCATGTAAAGGGCTGTAAGAGCCTGCCCGGTAAAAGGCTGGTCTTCATGCAGCATTGTCCATTCCCCGGCAAACTGGTTATGGTATCCCTCGCCACGCAGCACCCCCCAGGCTTCTTCGATGGCAATATTCTTCAGGCGTTCCATCAGATCCGGAGGCAGCTTCGGTCGCCCATCCGGGAATCGTTCTCCTTCCCATTCCTGTGTATAAAACCTGATTTCATCAGGACTGGCAATTTGTGAATTGGTCACCTGGGTTCCTGCCAGGATCAGGCAGACCATACTGAAAAGAATCATTAAATTTTTCATAGAATAAGTATTTAGTTTAGTTACTGTCTCCATTACTTTCCTCCGGTTCCGGTTCCGCTTTGCTCCGCCACCAGGTGGCCAGGGATGAGCCGGTAACATTCATCATCGGTCCAAATACAGCTGGTGCCAGACCGATGGTCGCAACCTTCCCCATTTCCAGGGCAATCCCGCTTGCCAGTCCGCCGTTCTGCATCCCTACTTCCAGCGCGATGGTCCGGCATGAATTTTCATCCAGCGATAACAGCCTGCATCCCCAGTATCCCAGGAAATAACCGGCCAGGTTATGGATCAGGCAGGCCAGGACCAAAGCCAGTCCGATAGCCATCAGGCTATCTCTGCCGGTAGCAGTTATGATGGTAATGATCACCCCTATCCCAATCATGGAAACGAGTGACATCACCTTATCGAGCCATCCCTTCCTGCCACGGGCATAATACCTGAAGGTCAATGCTGCAATTATTGGCAAAACGGAGAACCATAGCATATCCATGGCAGTGGCTGAAAGGAATTGCTGAAGCGAAACATCATTGATCTGGAAGTTGAGAAAATTCTTGGCCAGAATAATGAGGAAGTAAACAATGGCCTGGATGATAATGCTTTTCCATCGGGTCAGGCCATATCCAATGGCATTAAAGATCAATCCGGCAACGATGGGCAGGATTACAATATTGACAATGCTCAGCATCATGCTCCAGAAATCTATGGGAACGTATTGTCCGGCCAGCAATTTCATCAACAGCGGGGTCATGACAGGAGCCAGCATCGTAGCCACCGCTGTAAGTGTAACTGATAATGCCAGGTTTGCCCTTGCGATGAAGGACATGACATTTGATGCCAGTCCGCTTGGCGAAGATCCTACCAGTATGATCCCGGCCGCAATCTCAGGTGGGAATCCGAATGCTTTGGCAATGCTGATCCCAACAATGGGCATGATGGTAAACTGGCAAACTATACCTATGATCACACCTCTTGGCATACGGATCACATCGGCAAAATTTTTAATGCTCAGCTGTGAGCCCATGCCGAACATGATGATCTGCAGTAGGGGGACAATGGACCTTTTCAGATCGAAATCCCCGATCTGCCGGAAAAACTGTGGATAATTCATCGATACAGTCACAGCGGCGAAGATCCAGATGGTATAAGCAAATTTCTTCAGCTTACCATGACCATGGAAACTGATAGCCAGACTCACAAAGAACAGGGTGAGCAAAGGACCGGTCAGTCCCGGGATACCCATGATCCATGCATAAATGAAGCCAGCCAGTAACAGGAGGGAAACAATCAACAGGATCTTAAAAATAATATTGCGCATAGTGTGAATTTGAAATGTCTACTAATCGAGTGAATTTATTAAATTTATGCATTGATCCCAACACGAAAAGCAATATCATGAAAAAAAAGACAATTATTCCCCCCGCAGATTCACGTCGCAACTTCCTGAAAAAGGCCGGTCTTGGCGGGCTTTCAGCTGGACTCTTACTCAACGAATCTATCCATGAGCAGCTTGAATACCTTACCCAAAAAGTAAACCGGCATGCTGCCCCTTCAGACCTTAAGATCACAGATCTGCGTATTGCTGAAATCAGTGGTGTGGTTTTTCGTACACCGATAGTCCGGATCTATACGAATCAGGGGATTGTCGGCCATGGCGATGTTCGTGATGGTGCTGCAAAGGAATATGCCCTTTTCCTGAAAAGCAGGATCCTGGGAGAAAATCCCTGCAATGTAGAACGGCTTTTTAAAAAGATCAGCCAGTTTGGTCACCATGCCCGGCAGGGAGGAGGCGTATCGGGTGTGGAGATGGCATTATGGGACCTGGCCGGGAAGGCCTATGGAGTCCCCGTGTATCAATTACTCGGCGGGAAATACCGGGACAGGGTCCGGCTTTATTGCGACACGACAACTTCACGCGATCCGCATGAGTATGCGAAAAAAATGCAGGAAAGGATTGACCAGGGGTACACAGCCCTGAAAATGGATATCGGGATCAACCTGGTCAGGGATATCCCCGGGGCCATCATCAATGATCCCGGAGGAGATCTGAAACCCTGGCAATATGAGTACCGGGACTATCGGATGACCAAACATCCTTTTACCGCTGTCCAGATCACAGACAAGGGCATGGACAGGCTGATGGAATTCCTCGATGTTATGCGCTCACAGATAGGATACGAGATCCCGATGGGGACGGATCACTGGGGCCATTTCGGGGTAAATGAAGCCATCAAGATCGCCAGGGCAGCCGAACCTTACAACCTGGCCTATATCGAGGACATCATCCCCTGGCAATACACCGAGCAATGGAAGGAGATCACACAGTCATCCACCACCCCCACACAGACCGGGGAGGATATTTACAAGCTGTATGGCGGATTTCATGATTTAATTGAACAACATGCGGTGGATATTGTCCATCCTGATCCCAATACGGCCGGAGGTATCCTGGAAACAAAAAAAATCGGTGATTTTGCATCCATGCATGGTATCGGATTCATGCAACATCATGCTGCTGGACCGGTATCATTCATGGGGGCTGTGCATGCCGCCGCAGCCACCGAAAATTTCCTCTGGCTGGAACATCACGCCGTGGATTCGCCCAGGTTTGAAGACCTGGTGACCGGCATTGAAAAACCCTTTGTCCGGAACGGCTACGTGAAAGTCCCCGAAAATCCCGGCATCGGTGTTGAACTCAACGATGAGGTTGTCAAAGAGTTCCTGATAGAAGGTGAAGAACTCTTTGCTCCTACCCCGGAATGGGATAAAATACGAGCCTGGGACAGGCTTTGGAGTTGATTAAATCTTTCGCAATTGGTTCTTGCGCTGCGGATGTTTGATGGCTGCCATTCCAGTCAGTATGGACCAAATTCAATTTATGTGCTTAATAGTAGTACATGTTACGTACCATACCAAATACGTACTATTGTAACAGATTCAGTAAGAGTATAATATATACGATTGATCATGTTATTGTATATATTAATAGTCATACGACTATAGTCTGATACAAAATATGTATTATCTTTGAAAGAAAATGCTATGGACTTACAAGCTGGCAAACCTGTACATGGGAAAGACCTTATAGGCAGGGAAAAAGAAATTCGTGAATTAATTTATTTGCTGAAAGGTGGGCAAAGCATTGTTCTTATTGCTCCCCGCCGCTTTGGTAAAACATCCTTGATTATGGAGGTCATGAACAGAATGAAAAAGGAAGGAATCTTTACATGTTATGTGGATATCTTTTCAACTCCCGATATAAGGCTATTTGCTGAGAGATTGATAGAAAACTTATTAGGAAATAAAAAGATGGCTACTGTTTTTCGCCGTTTTAAGGCAAATATGGTTGAACTTCTTAAAAATTTTCAATTGAAGCATGAATTTGATGGAGCTGAGTTTATCCTTGGTTTCGCCCAGAAGGATAAAGACCCATTTGAATTATTAGGTGAGAGTATAGACTTTATTGAGCATTTTGGGAAAAGGAACAATAAAAAAGTGGTTTGTGGTCTTGATGAATTCGGTGATATAAGTAAACTTGACGGTCAGGAAATAATAAAAATGTTGCGATCAAAGATACAACTGCAAAAATCTACTTCATATATATTTTCGGGCAGCTATGAAGCGGTGATGAGTAAACTGTTTATCAGCAGGAAGTCACCCTTTTACCGTTTTGCGCGGATTTATAATTTAGGGTTTATTGATTTGCATGAATTCTCAAAATACATCAAAACCCGGTTAAAAAAATTCAAGATTGATCCGGCTGATGACTATGTTGATGGTATTCTGAAGACCACAAAGGGTCATCCATATTATACACAGTTATTCATCCAGGAAATTATTGTACAGCAATATCTTTCTGAAAAAGAGGAATTACCTGAGGTTTCTGAAATTGTAAGCAGAGTGCTCAATATTGAAAAGAATTATCTGGAGAAATCATGGGAAGAGATTTCATCCAAAAGGGAAGAGAAGATTATACTTATGGAAATAGCTTCTGGAACTAAAAAACTATTCGGATCTTCTTTGACACATCAGATAAATGTTTCCCGGGCATTGTCTGCTCTTCGTGGCAAGGGTATTCTTCTTAAAAATAATAGTAAATATTTTTTCTCAGATCCACTGCTGGAGATATGGATTCAGAACAATGTTCTATAAACCCCAATGTATAAAACCGCATCTGATCAGAAAATACAAAGACCAGATTGGGCTTATTATCCAATCGCGGTCAGCATGGTAGTTGTCCAAATGAGACACCCTATTATGAGTTAATCGTAATCGGCAGTATATTAATGCATTAGAAACTTAATCCAAGATAGCCAAGAATTACAATAATGAATCCATCTATTATATTTATCCATGTCTTCCAATGACGACCAAGTGGGATATTAATGAATCCTGGAAATATTACAATCTGGATTACTGATTTTGTCAGTTCAACGTAAACCTTGGGAGAACTGCATCTTGACATGATCTGTTTGCGATCATGATTTCATAATTTATCAGTATTGTGAATTTTTATTAAGTCCAGATCACTGTAGGGAATGTAACTTCCTTTAATCTTTAATGAAGCTATCCGGGCGGCATAGTCGCATGATGTGGAAATCTCTTCTCCGTGATATAAATGTTTGATTAGATAGGCAGCAAAGAAAACATCTCCCGCACCGGTAAAATCAGTAAAATTTTTTACCGGCATGGCCCTAAATGGGATGGGGGCAGCCTGTGGAAGCAAGATTTGCCCTCCTTTTGATCCTTCTGTAATCACCAGTTCCTGAATGTTATATTTGTTGATTAATTGCAAGGGTGTGATTCTGAAGTGTTCAATTATAACTTTCAACTCATTTTTGTCCGCTTTAATAATGTCAGAACACCACAGTGCTTCCTCCAGATTTTCTGAAACTAAAGCCTGTACCACTTGGTTATTGATTTCCCTGATATACCCCTGAACATCGAGAGTTACCAGAGGCTTGCTTTCCTTTTTGGTTTTTTCAAGGTAATTTTTCAGGTATACTATGGCTTCCGGATGAATATCCCAAGGATGTAATGGGCCGAGATGGATATGATTTGACATGGGAAGAACCTTTTTAACCAATCCTTCTTCGATCGGAACCGCCTGGGTGGGAACTAACTGCTGTCTTTGGTCACTTTTAATGTAATTGATGAAACGAGTAGTTTCAGCGCAAAGTTCATAATAAACTTTTACTCCCTTATTACTTAGATTTTTTAATATATACTTTTCTTTTTTGCCAACATTTGTCACAATAAGGGTTGGAATATGGTGCTTCCGGAATGTAAAGCCTGCATATGTTACTACTCCCCCCTGGATTTCAATGGTTTTATTACCCATGATTATTTGATCCATGGTTATGGAACCTATCACTGTCACAGAATTGGGTGGAAGCATGTAGCTTTTAGGTTTACTATTTAAATTTCAACAGAGATGAAACGTCGCATTTTGGAGCCTTCTTTTACCTTTCACTTTCTTCAATACATTCCCTCACTAGCGTATTAAGCTCTTTGTTTTGGTAATTAAATCCAGCAACGATTCTTTTTCCTATGTCAGATAACCTTTGATACCCCCACAAGCAACGTCTTTTTGTCTCTTTTAGATCATTTCGTATAAAGTAACGAGGTAAGTTTACATCAAAGTATGAAATGCTATCTGCATCCTTCAAAATATCAACTAGTTTAGTGCCTCCTGTTTCGTGATGTCTCACCAGAAAATATACCTTATCAATCATTTTTTTACTGATGTTGCATTCTTGCATCATTTCAGCAAGAATCTTAGCACTGTTTAAAGCGTGCGCATCTTTAAACACGTCATAATCTTTAAAATCTTTGCGCCTTACTTTCCGTTTCTCAATGGCTCTCTCAATATCATGACCCAATGCAGCTAATTTCAGACCTTCATCTGCATCGGGCTTTAATTTAAGTAACCACTTCAGTGTGTTTTTTGAGTGAATAGGATCTTCAGGGACAGAAGATCCTTGAATTACTTCTTCAATTTTTCCTTTTACAAAATGAATCTTATCCATTTTTATGTAAAATTAATACCCTCCTCACATTTTCTGCATTGGTCATCAAGGCAATTAAAATAAGAACTATAAGCGGTTGATTAACAAAGGCCCCAAGAAATATGATAAATGTTCTGACGTCACGTCCTATCCTGAAATAGTGCCTTCCTGGCATGAGTTTTTTTTGCATCAATCCATCATACTTATCTGCAGTATAACTGTTCATAAATGTTCCGATAATTGCCAAAAATCCTATGATGATGTACAAGAACGTGCTATCAATTAAATAAACATGGTAAGTCAATCCGAAGAGGAGAAAAGCATCTCCATAACGATCCAAAACAGCATCAAACCACCCGCCAAACTCGGTGGCCTTGAATTTTAGTCTAGCTATTTCCCCGTCACATCCATCAATAATAGATGATATTTGAGCCAGCATTCCTCCAATCATTAAATTAATGTACCCTCCTAAAAAGAAGAAAGTAGTACCCAGAATTGACAGGATAAAGGAAAAGATCGAAATGTGATTGGGTGTGATGTTTGTATTTAGAAGTAACCTTGTTAGTAGGATAGAAAGAGGTCTGTTCAAATATCTGGAAACAGGCCCATCAGAAGTCTTCTTCAAATTACCAATAAGCAAGTTTTCAGCTTTTCTAAATGTCCTTTCATCATCTACATCGATCCAGTAATTATCCTGAATATCAAATGTTTTAGCATAGCCACCATCTGAAAGTATCCCTATCCCGCCAGAGAGAGAATGGTCTCCGTTAGATGAGCTTTTTCTGATTGCTGAGAAAATGGCAGAGGAGCAAAGAAAAATTCCTGTATCATAAGCGTTATAATTGCGGATATTTTTTCCTATCGCTGTTATCTTATTGTCTTCAACAAGAACTTTGGTAACATCATCAATATCAACCAACTTATTTGATTCAATATGATGGTCAACCGCAAGGATAATTTCATCCTCTGGAATTTTTTCTCTTTTCAGACCATCCAGAATGGAATAGTCAAAAAGATGATCTACCATCAGCAAAATAAATGGTTCTTTAATTAAGTCCCTCGCTTTGAGTACGGACAACCCATTGCCTTTTTCCCACTCTTCATTGATAATATGAGTTATTTGGATGTGTCTTCTTTGACCGAATCTATCGAGTTTACGCCTTACTTTCTCCCCTTTATAACCTGTTACAACATAAAAGTCATTCATACCGCCTTTTCTTGCAGTCAGTATACAACGTTCGATAAGGGGTAATCCCAAAAGAGGAATGAGGGGCTTGGAATTGCCTTTACTGGATAATCTGCTTCCACGACCGGCTGCAATGATCAGACATTTCATTCTTTCTTTTTTCTGAAATTAATTCTGCTGAAGTTTTAAGTGACTCGTTATTTGCTCATTTCCACAATGGCTTCGCCTGGATTCAGTAGTTTGCAAGTATTAGCTAAGTTAGATTATTAATGATCCAATGCAAATATTTTTAATTGATCGCTTTGATGTATCCCTTCAGCTAAATGTGGACAACTTATCATGGAAGATAACAAGAGAGAAAACGATCAGAAACCAGCTTAATCCTACATTAAAGAAATCAATTGAAGCATTTGTCAATCTTATTGAGTAGAGCGTTGAACATAATTTACTAACTAGACTGGATGTTTCGGACAATGTTGCCTTGCTATGGCTGAAATGCCATCCCTTTATGAAGTTTGTGTGTAGACAATGCCTTTCCCACCTCATCATAATTATATATATTTCCGGACACTGGTATTGATAAACAGCGAGGGTAATACATCAACCCTGAAAAAGGTATGCCTCACGATGACCGGACAGAACTGAAGTACCAGATAGCATTGACAATGATGGTTGCAGCCGGAATGGGACTTAACCCCGCCCGCGGCCACGCTGCTCACCAGATTCCTCTTCCCGGCGCTGACGCATGTTTTGCCGCCTTTTATCAATCATTTCGTGATATTTTTCCAACTGCTCATCTGTAAGCACTTCGGCATATTTTTCGTCCCTCTCCTCTCTTTGTTTCATCATATATTCCCGCATGGCTTCACGGTCGCCGGTCTCAAAATCAAAATTCTCAAACACTTTTTGATTTTCCTTGAAAAACTCCAGTTCAAATTCAAGGACCTTCTTCTCCTGCGCATCTGTAAGATCAAGAGAGTCAGCCGTTCGTGAGACCCTTTCTTTTACATCATCTTCGGTCATCTGTCTACGGCCACCCTGTCCGCTGCCTGGTTGGGCGAAAGTTGGTATCGAGCAAGTTACAAGTAACACCAATAATGTTGCAGTTTTCATATTGATAAGGTTTTTCATTGATAAATCCTCCAAATAATGTTATTTTTTAATTTCAACAATTTAGACCTTTTTCCCCTGGAAAGGTTTAAACCATTAACGATTTTATAAGTCAAATACCGGAAGTCTACCTGGACCGATGGAAATATTTTTATCTTAAACAACAGATAATTTCAGTATTTTATAGGATGCTGGGGCGAAACAATAACAAGCGAATTGGAGATTAGAATTACGAAATTGAACAAGATTTATCCCGGCGGTCACAGGGCTCTTATAGATATCGACCTGTGCATCCGGGAGGGCATGTTCGGCCTGCTCGGACCCAATGGTGCGGGGAAATCCACCCTGATGCGCATCCTGGTCACCCTTATAAAACCCAGTTCCGGAGAGGTGCTGATCAATGGCAGGGATATCAATAAGCAAAGAAAGGAATTGCGTAAAATGCTTGGATACCTGCCCCAGGATTTCAGGTTCTTCGCCAAGTTGCGTTCATGGGAGTTCCTGGATTATGCTGCCCGCCTGGCAGGCATGACCTCCAGCAAGCAGCGGCGTGAGCAGGTGGACCGGATGCTGAGGGATGTAGGCTTGTACCAGGTAAGGAACCGGATGGCAAACAAACTCTCAGGTGGCATGAAGCGGCGGCTGGGTATAGCCCAGGCCCTGATATCCCAACCTTCTATTATTATTGTTGATGAACCAACAACCGGACTCGACCCGGAAGAACGCATCAGGTTCAGAAATCTCCTCTCTGATTTAAGCCATACAGAAACCATCATTATTCTGTCCACACATATTGTAGGTGATATTTCCAGCACCTGCAACCAGATGGCGCTGCTGAATAAAGGGAAACTGGTCTATGATGATGCTCCCGACAAACTGGTTAACAGTGCAAAAGGTTTTGTATGGCAGGCGAGCGTAAGTGAGGAACAATACGATAACATGAAGGAAAACTACCCGATCATTTCCACCATTCCATCGGGATCTGGCTGGGAAATCCAGTTCGTGGGTGAGAAACCCGCAGATATAGAGGCCAGGGAAATCCATCCGAACCTCGAACATGCCTATGTGCATTTCATGGAAAACACATTAAATCACTGGAACCTTTGATTAACTTCCAGAACATATTAACCGTCTCCAGGTACGAAAGAAAAACCCTTTACAGGAGCTGGTTCTTCCGGATATTCTCCATCATTGCACTGCTCTTCCTGTTCAGCATAAACATGGGCTTTTTCGGATTCCACGGGGGGATTCGCTGGACGACCCGTGCCATTGCAGCCAACCTGCCTTATATCAATGTATTATTCATTAATGTAGCCCAGGCTATCATAGCAGTATTCCTGGCTTCCGATTTCCTCCGTCGTGATAAAAAACTCGATACTACTGAAGTCATTTATACCCGGCCGATTACCAACGGGGAATATGTAGTGGGGAAGACATTGGGTATACTTGTACTTTTTGTCGGACTGGTGATACTGGCATTGCTGATGGGACTGGTATTTAACCTGGTACACCAGGATGTCCCGGTAATCTGGCAGGCATACCTCTATTATCCCCTTCTGATCACTATTCCGACCCTGGTATTTATCCTGGGACTATCATTTTTGCTTATGATCATCATCCGGAACCAGGCTGTTACTTTTATTATCCTGCTGGGATATATAGGGCTCACACTTTTTTATTTCAAGGACAGGCTGTACGGTATAATGGACTATATGGCATTCAATCTTCCAATGGTCTATTCCGATTTTATCGGTTTTGGTGACCCGTACAGCATCATTCTTCACCGCGTGGCTTATTTATCCATCGGTATAGGATTTATTTTTGCAACCATCAGGTATCTGAACAGGCTTCCCCAGACAGGCAGGTGGAACGCCATTAATGTCATTGCACTGGCAGTGTTTGTTGTTTTCGGTGGATTCATGGGCTACCGATACTTCACGCTTCACCAGCAGAAGGACCTGGTAAGAAAGGAATACCTGTCATTGAATAACTGCTTTGCCCTGGCACCTGTCGTGGATATCCTTTCCAATACACTGAAGGTCAGCCAGCAAGGATCGAAACTGCAGGTTTCATCCGAACTTTCTGTCAGGAACCGGAACCTGACGCACCTGGATACCCTGATTTTTTCACTGAATCCCGGATTTAAGATCGACAGCATTACATCCGGGAACGGGAATGTCGAATTTGCCAGGCAAATGCAGATCATACAGATCATACCGGAAAAGGGACTTGCTCCCAGGAGAAGGTTCCAGTATACCATTTTCTATTCCGGGACCCCTGACGAATCGATCGCATACCTTGACATTCCCGATGAAACCCGGCGGGAGCTGAAGCGCATACAGGTGGCCACCGTTGACAAGAAACCGGCGATAATCACCGAGGATTTCCTGTTGCTGACACCTGAAATAATATGGTACCCTGTTGCCGGGGTGGGTTTCAATAATCAAACATTCATGCCACGAAAACTGGATTTTACCCGGTTTGAGCTGACCGTGAGTCCTAATGCGGGACTCACAGCAGTTGCGCCCGGAGAAGTTGAAGTAAGCGACAATGAATTTCGTTTTAAGCCGGACACTGATCTGAGCGCCCTTTCCCTGGTGATTGGTGAATTTGAAAAAAGAAGCCAGACCCATGATGGATTAGAATACAACCTTTATCTCAAACCGGGGCATGATTACTTTTCCGGATTTTTCACCCATATCTCCGATACCATCTGGGACCTGGTCAAGGAGGAAAAGGATGATTATGAAATTGACGACCTCGATCTATATTATCCGTTTAAGCGAATCAACCTGGTTGAGACACCCATACAATTTCATGCCTACGAAAGGCCCCAGGTAGAATATTTGGAGACCGTACAGCCTGAAATGATCCTGCTTCCTGAAAAGGGGGCCGGTGTATCATCATTGGATTTCGGCCGTTATAAATATTTTGAGGAGCGCCGGAACAGGCGTGAAAATGAGACCAGGACGCCAAAGGATATCGAAGCAAGATTGTTCAAAAGATTCCTGGCTAGCACTTTTTTCAGGAGTAATACCATGTCAGGTCCGGGTGGGGGATTCCGTGGGCAGGGAGAGAACCTGATGGCTTTCAGCGGGGTAAATTTCACAAAAAACCCTTACTGCGTCTTCCCCCTGTATTATAGTTATATGACCGGGATCTCTTCCCCTGAATTCCCCCTGTTCAATTCCATGCTCGAGATGTACCTGAAGGAAGGTTTCTCAGCATCTATGATGCAGAGTTTCAGGGGTGGCATGACGGACAGCGAAACTGCCAATTTAGCGCTCAGGGATCATTCCCTCACTGAGATCTTCGCGGACTGGGATAATTCCGTTTCTTCAGCGCTGATTAAGCAGGCAGGCAGTTTCATTTTCCTGGCCCTTAAAAACCGGGTCGGGCTTCGTGAATTCGATAACTATCTTTATCCCTACCTGGAAGACAATGCATTCAGGGAAATAACTTTCAAGCGTTTTTCGGCTGATTTTGAGAGGGAATTCGATGTGGAGATTGAGCCGTATTTTGAAACCATCAATACGAAAGGCAGGATCCCTACCTTTATCATGAGCAGTCCTGAATACATTGAAACCAGGGATGACATCGGAGAGGTATACCTTGTTAGATTCAAACTGCGGAATACAGGTAAGGTGAAAGGGCTCGTGGATGTATCATTCAGGGTGGCCGGGTCTTTTGGCAGCGGTGGCTCCGAACAACGCCTGTACGAGCTGGATCCAGGGATCACAAAGGATATACAGATAAGCCTTTTTGAGCAGCCCCGGATGATGACTGTGAATACGCTGATTTCTGCGAACATCCCTTCCACCTTCAGTACATTCCTGAGATCAGCCGAAAAGATCAACCGGACTGATGTGGAAGAATATGAACGTATATCTGATAAAGACTTAACGCTGAGTATTCCCGGGGAATTTGTCGTTGACAATGAAGATCCTGGGTTCCAGCACGTTTCCATGTCTCATGACAGCAAACTGAAACAATTTATAGATGCCAGGAAAGAACAACAGAATGAAATTTTCTATGACATGGTTATGTCGGGCAGGATCCCGATAAAATGGACACCTGTGGCCCATTCAGGGTTTTATGGAGAATCTGTCCGTTCCGCCTTCTTGACAAGAAGCGGAGAAGGGGGGAATACGGCAAGCTGGACAACCATACTTCCGGCCGCCGGTTTTTATGATGTCTATGTATTTATTCCTACTTCGGCTATGCTGGGAAGACCCAACCGGGGCAGATCCGGTGGTGGTGGAGGTCAGGGAGGAGGAGGCCCGGGGGCAAGGAGCCCGGGCCAGGGCCGTGGATCCGGCCCAAGATTCGCGGATGAGGGCAATATTTATTACTATACCATTTCTTCCAATGAAGGCTCCGAGGAAGTTGAGTTCACGCTCAGGAATCCTGAGGAAGGCTGGAATAAGTTAGGTGCCTTCCATTTCCCGGGAGATACCGCCACCATTGAATTATCAAATAAAACCAACGGAAGACGGGTTTTCGCCGATGCGGTCAAATGGGTAAGGAAATAATTATAATACAAAAAAAATGAACATTACGAATCCATTTACAAGGTCAAGGTATTTAATGATCACAGCCATTGTTCTGTTCCAGGTGACAGGACTCCCGGCCCAGGTGCTTATGGATATGGAAAGGGCCCTGGATATTGCTATCCTGAACAGTCCGACCATGCAACAGGTTGAGCTTGACCTTCTCAGGAACCAGGAATTACTGAATGCCCAGCGAGCCAGGCTGAAATCCCAATTCGGTCTGGTACTGGATCCATTCGAATATGAGCGGGCCAACCGCTTCGACAGGAGAACCAGCGAATGGTTCCTGAATGAGTCAGCCAGCTCCACCGGTACATTCTCGATCAACCAGCGCATACTGCCGACAGATGGTACAATTTCCCTGCGCAATACATTCTGGTATGACTATAACAATTCACAATCGCCAGATGCAGTGGATCCTATTTCACGGACATGGAACAACCGTCTGTACCTGGAACTGACGCAGCCGATATTCACATACAACCGCACCAGGGTCGAACTGCAAAGGGTCGAATTAAGCTATGAAACGGCCCTATTGAGGTACCTGCTTCAGAAACTGAGCCTGGAAAGGAATGTTGCCCAGAATTTCTATACTGTTTACTCCATGCAGATGCGACTGAACATTGCCAATGAAGAATTAAAAAATAACGCAGAAAGCCATGAGATCATAAAAAACAAGGTTGAAGGCGGACTCCTGGCATTGGAGGAGCTTTACCAGTCAGAGGTGAACCTGGCCACGAGCCGCTCCTCGGTTTACACTTCCGAACTAAACCTGGATAATGCCATGGATGAGTTGAAAGTGGTCATCGGTATGCCCCTTTCCGAGGAATTTGAACTCCTTGCTGTTATCAAGGCTGACTCGGTGGAGGTGGATCCGATAATGGCCATCAACCATGCACTGGCTAACAGGATGGAACTCCGGCAGCGCGCCATCGATATAGAAAATTCCATGTTCAATCTCCTGGATGCCAAAACCACTAACGAGTTTGCGGGATCCATTACAGCTTCTTTCGGGATTCAGGCAAATCATGAGGACCTGAACCAGTTATTTGATAATCCGACCAATACGCCGAGCGTGGGACTGACACTGAATATTCCCATTTTTGACTGGGGGGAAAGAAAATCCGAGATAAAGGCGGCCGAAGCCGATCTTATGAGTACTGAAATAGATCTTGAAATAGAGAAAATAGAAATTCATGTGAATGTCAGGTCCATCGTCAGGAGCATCAAAAATCTTGAGAATCAGATTATTATACAGGAAGTAACCGTCGTCAATGCCAAACTGACATATGATATAAACCTGGAAAGATACCGGAACGGTGACCTCACGAGCCTGGACCTGGGTATCATACAGAGCCAGCTATCCGACAGGAAAATGTCCCTGACCAACGCCATTATTAACTTAAAATTAGAATTGCTGAATCTTAAGATCCAGACATTATACGATTTTGAGTACCACGTTTCCATTATACCGGAAGAACTCCTTGAAGAAGATAACCAATAAATTAAGATATACTGATGAAAAGAACAAAATCATTATTCACGATCCTGATCGCTGCCCTGTTAATCGGGAATTCATGCAAGCAACCCGATCTGAATGTTGAAACCTCAATAGAAGTGCCCGTAGGGGTTATCGAAGTAGACACCTCTTCGCTCGAAGAGTTTATCAACACGACCGGTACAGTATACCCCATCAAGGAAGTCAGCCTTGAATCTGAAATAGCAGGCAGGTACCGGCTTCAGCATAATCCGGCAACGGGCAGACCATATATCCTTGGTGATAAGGTGAATGCTGGGGCTATCATTATCAAACTCGAGGATGAAGAATATTCAAATAACCTGCGGATCAGGTCGAAGGAAGTGGATCTTGAAATTTCCCGGCAGGAATTTGACAAGCAAAAATCCCTTTATGAAAAGGGTGGCGCTACATTACGTGAATTGAAGAATGCCGAAATAGGATTCATCAATTCAGAATATGACATTGAGGACAGCCAGATCAACCTGGCCAAGATGTCTGTCAGGGCCCCTTTCTCCGGAGTGATCTCAGAACTGCCATATTTTACCAATGGCACCAGGGTCAATGCAAATACCGTACTGGTAAAGGCAATCAATTACAGCATGCTTTACCTGGAAACAAATCTTCCGGAAAAGTATTATGGAAATGTTGACAGGGGTTTTAAAGTTTATGTTACCACTTATACCAGTCCCCTGGATACACTGATCGGTGTGATCTCCCAAATATCACCGGCCATTGATCCGGAGGCCAGGACTTTTAAATGTATTGTTAATGTCGAGAATACAGCACAGAAAATACTGCCCGGGATGTTTGTAAAAGCAGACCTGGTAATAAACAGTGCGGAGAACACGGTTGTCATCCCCAAAGATATTATTGTTACCAGGAACAGGACACGTACTGTATTCGTTGTGGAACGGGGAGTAGCCAATGAAAGGACGATTACTACGGGACTTGAAAGCGTTGACAGGGTGGAGGTTATATCCGGACTCGAACCTGGCGAGAGTGTTGTCAGCAAAGGATTTGAAACCCTTCGGGACAAGTCCAGGGTCAAGGTCCTCAGGTAAGAAATTTTTCAGGAATTTTAATCTCCAGGAACAATGTTGAAATCCATTACCAAATTTTCGGTTGACTACCCGGTCTCGGTCAGTATGATCATCCTTGCCACCCTGCTGCTGGGATATATTTCTTTTGATAAACTCGGGATTGATCTGTTTCCCGACCTCAATAATCCTCGCTTATTTATCGATTTGAAATCTGGGGAACGCCCACCCGAGGAGATTGAAGAAAAGTTTGTGGACCGGATTGAAGCATTGGCTATCCGGCAAAGTGGAGTAAGCAATGTCTCATCAGTTTCCCGTGTCGGGGTTGCGCAAATTGAGGTTGAATACGGTTGGGATAAGAATATGGACGAGGCTTTCCTGGACCTGTCCAAAGCCCTGTCTTCATTCAACCAGGAAGACCTGGACGAGATCAATATCACCCAGCATGATCCGAATGCTGACCCCGTCATGCTTGTGGCCTTTCAGCATACAGAAACAGATGATTTAAATGAACTTCGCAAAGTAGCCGAGAATTACGTAAAAAATGAGTTGATAAGACTGGAGGGCATAGCTGATGTCGAGATTGATGGTGCCGAGGAAATTGAGGTATTGATAGAGACGAACGATTACCTGCTAAAATCATACAATGTAGACCTGGCAACAATTTCAAACAGGATTCGGAATTTTAACCAGAACCTCTCGGGAGGCTCCATTGTCGAGATGGGGAGACGCTATATTGTACGTGGACTCAGCCAGCTGGAACAGATCCATGAGCTGGAAAATATCATCGTAAGAATGGTACAGCCTGACGAGTCTGCAGCAGGTGAACGGATCCCTGTTCTTCTCGGGGATCTTGCAACTGTCTCCCTGCAGCCGAAAGATCTTGAAAATTCAGTAAGGCTGAACGGTGAATCATGTGTCGGACTGAGCATATACAAAGAGATGCGCTATAACACCGTCAGAGCAGTAGAACAACTGAGGGTGGCCCTGGAAGAGATGGAGAAGTCTCTGCCCGGGTTCAGCTTCACCATAGTGGAGGACCAGGGTGAATTTATTTCAGGAGCTATCAGAGAGGTCAGGAACAGCGCCATCGGGGGTATTATCCTTGCGGTCTTTGTACTGTTCATCTTTCTGCGCCGGATTGGTCCGACCGCCATCGTCAGTGCTGCCATACCCATCTCCATCATAGCCACTTTTGCCCTGATGTATTTTGCCGATCTGACACTGAATATAATGACCCTTGGCGGACTTGCCCTGGGGGCCGGTATGCTTGTTGACAATGCCATAGTCGTGCTGGAAAATATATTCAGGAACCATGAAGCAGGTAATTCGGAGCGTGAAGCAGCAATTAGCGGTACCTCCCAGGTAGGAGGAGCCATCATTGCTTCGACCCTGACTACCATAGTGGTATTCATACCAATAGTATATATGCATGGCGCCGCCGGTGAATTGTTCAAGGAACAGGCAATTACAGTTGCATTTTCCCTGCTCTGCTCCCTGGTCGTGGCCATCCTGATCATTCCCATGCTCTATACCCGTGTCTACCGGAAAAAATCACCTTTCACAAGGAAAGAAAAGAAATCGTTCCAGTTCACCAGGTATGGCCGCTTCCTTGAGAAAACCCTGGAATATAAAGGATGGGTACTGCTGGGTGCTTTCCTGCTGATTGCTTCAGGCTGGCTGATGATGCAGCAACTGGGAAGCGAGTTCATGCCCAGAACAGATACCCGGGAGTTCTATGTTGACCTTAAGATGCCGGAAGGCACCATGCTTGAAAGAACTGCAGGAGCTGTCGAGAGCGTTGAGAACCTGGTCAGGGAACTGGCCCCTGGTGAGGTTGAACTGGTGTACAGTGAGATAGGTCCGACCTCCGGACTCTCAACCGGGGGAAAGGATGTGTTTGATGACCAGAATATGGCAACCATAAAGGTGAAGCTGATACGGGACGGAAAAACCCCGGCATCATCACTGATTCAATCGCTGACCTTCTTTTATGAAGACAACCCGAGCATTGAAATGACCTGCAGGCAGGAGGAAACTGCCCTTCGTTCCATCCTGGGCACCGATGAGGCCCCGCTGGTGGTTGAACTCATCGGAACTGAGATGGATGTACTGGAAGACCTGAGTGAACAGCTTATCACGGAGATGAACGAAATTGAAGGCCTGCAGAATATTTCTTCCTCCATTGAGGGTGGGGCACCAGAGGTTGATATAAGGATTGACAGGTATCGTGCCGGACTGATGAATATTGATGTAAATACCCTGATCAACAGGGTGAGTGAGAAGCTCCAGGGAACCAATGCGGGACAAATGGATATAAAAGGTGAACTGAAAGATATTACCGTTAAGCTGGAGGATATCAGCCTCCGGGACTTGGAGACTCTGACCATTACAGTGGATAATGTTGAGGTCCTTCTGCGGGAGGTTGCCGATATCAATATTGGAAATTCGCCCAGGGAAATATTACATAATAACCAGAACCGCATCGTAAGAATCACAGCTGACCTCGAGGGGAACAGTCCCCTTGATAAGATGGCCGAATCAATCAGCATCCGGCTCCAGAATGTGGAATTCCCCCCTGAACACAGATTCCACATAACGGGTGAGGAGGCCCTGAGAAAAGAGTCCATGAGCAGTCTCGCATTTGCACTTTTATTGTCGCTGATCCTG
>SDBS01000336.1_pt1 | contig 43774 bp, 41 predicted proteins | sample 2277091 | NCBI WGS metagenome assembly SDBS01 (sample SAMN10404972, study PRJNA504765) | marine sediment metagenome | isolation source: marine sediment core GS10_PC15, 163 cmbsf | place: Arctic Ocean: Southern Knipovich Ridge | collected 2010
GTTGTTGTTTTAAGAATGCAAGTGTCCAAGCGGCTGAATGGAAGACTTCATATATTCCGCGAATCACAGCAGCAACTACAACCAATACTACGAGACCAAATACACTTAAAACAATAAGCGTGATGCTATTGGTAGCAATGCCGGCAATCAACATCAATGCAGAAGGTAGACCTATCAGCATACCGGGAATGATCACTACGATTGTAGCTACGGTGCTTGTTAGCAGCAAGAGGAGAAACATGACCAGTGTTTGTGCTTTATTCCCCTTGATAAGCCTCCAACCCAACCGTATGGATTCAATGACCTTGGCATCATATATGACCTGATATCGAATCGCATAGACCGTCAATACTCCCATAAATATTCCCACAATTGCCAGTAGAAAAATAACGATGATAATAGCAGGTACTATACAAAACAATGCCAGAACAATCACCTCACTGACTGCGCCTCCCTGCACAGCCATTACAATAATCGCACCGACCAGCGGAATCACAAATACCATTACAAGTGCAAACATTATCAAACCAATAAGAATCGATACTCCGACGACTCTAAAGAAATAGCGTGCACCAATCGAGAAAGCCTTACCCAGACTCATCTCCTCATTCTTTTCAATCCCATCGACAGCTCCCACAAGTCCACCGATAGCTATCCTAGACAAGATCCAAAATACGATCCCGATCAATAGAAGAACCATGACTATAAGGAAAATGATTACCAGATATGCCGAAAGCCAATGACCAGCGTTGGATGCTCCCGAAAGATCTCCAGACCCTGTGCTGTAATTAGTCCATGAGTTGTAACTGTTGCCACCACTAGCTAAAGCTACCAGAAAACCCAAAACCCATAGAAACTTATACTTCCAGGTTATCTGAGCTGCCCGCTTTAATATCCCGAAATAATCCATAATCAATAAAACCTCCTGGCGATTATCTTAATTGATTTAGCAAACAACCGCAATCATAAATCTGTCATTTGCTTGGTAACAATATTAGCCTACATTTCTGCGCAGATATGCAGATAACATGACAAGCAACATCAAATCAGCTTAGAAAACAAGTGAGATAGTCTTTCTTAAATAGTGTTTCGAAGGATGCCGATTCCTTGGATTTTTACTTCAACCGAATCTCCGGGATTCATCGATCCAACACCGGGAGGTGTTCCTGTCATGATCACGTCGCCCGGATATAGAGTCATCACTTGTGAGATGAAACTGACAAGTTGATAAACATTGAACATCATATGAGAAGTCGAAGATTCTTGTTTAACATCACCATTTAGAATCAGCTCGATTCTAAGATCCAGTGGATCTACTTGTGTTTCAACACAAGGACCGATCGGCGAAAACGTGTTAAATCCCTTGGCACGTGTCCACTGCCCATCTTTGCGTTGTAGGTCCCTGGCCGTAACATCATTAGCACATGTGTATCCGAGTATCGCATCCTTAGCTTCGTCCTCGGATAGATTCCAAGCTTCCTTCCCTAGTACAATACCAAGTTCCGCCTCGTAGTCCACCTGCTTAGACATCTTTGGGTATGCGATCTTCTCATCCGGACCAATAACGGACGTAGCCGGTTTTAAAAAGAGTATCGGTTCATCTGGCATATCCATATCTAATTCACTGGCATGATCTGTATAATTCAGGCCGACTGCAACTATTTTTGAAGGTTCTACCGGAGCCAATATCTTTACTTCAGACAACCTATGTGATTCGTCAACACACTGCCAGTCGATGAATGGCGTCAAGTCGATCCGTTGGACATTATCATCCTTGACTAGACCATAGAATATTCGGTTATCCCACATATATCGAACAAACTTCACAATACACTCACCTTGTACGTCCGCAAATCGCGATTTGCGACTCTAGTCCCTCCCCGTTTTGACCTTCTTATGGATCAGACCAAAATCAATACTGTCTACAAGTGCCTGCCAGCTTGCCTCGATGATGTTCTCTGAAACACCTATTGACGACCAGCTCTTCACACCATCAGTGCTCTCGATGAGCACACGAACCTTGGCATCGGTTCCTCTGTTCTCATCAAGTACACGTACTTTAAAATCGGTTAGATGTATATTCTTCAAAGCAGGATATGCCTGTTCCATCGCCTGCCGTATAGCTGTGTCAAGCGCGTTAACAGGACCATTTCCTTCCGCGGTCTCGACAAATCTCTTTCCCTTAATATATATTTTGATAGTCGCCTCTGTGTTGACGCCATCTTCTTTAGTCTTATCCATGATCACCCGGAAGCTTTCCAGCTTAAAGAACTCACTATATGCACCGGTCGCTTTCCTGATCAAAAGCTCAAAAGATCCATCTGCCGCTTCAAAATGGTAACCGATATGCTCAAGATCTTTGACCTTGCTTAATATCTCACTTACTTTCTTGGGTTTCTTGGACAGATCTAAACCAAACTCCCTTGCTTTTATTACAACCGTACTTCGACCAGCTAGCTCTGACATAACAACACGCTGAATATTACCAACAAGTGCCGGATCAATATGTTCATAGGCATGCTCCCTGGCCAAGGCGCTCACGTGAATTCCACCCTTATGAGCAAAAGCGCTTTCTCCTACATATGGTTGATGCATATTTGGAGAGATATTGGCCACCTCCCCGACAAAATGTGACAGCTCGGTCAGCTTCTTCAGTTTACTACGTCTTACACAGGGCACATCCATCTTTAACACAAGAGCCGGAATAATCGAGCACAGATTAGCATTACCACAACGTTCACCATACCCGTTTATCGTTCCCTGAACATGCGAAGCCCCCTGTTCAACTGCGACCAATGAGTTAGCTACCGCACAATCACTATCATTATGCGCATGGATACCGATTCTTGCGTTCACTTCACCAGATACTTCTTCTAAGACAGTCTGTACAACACCTGGTACTGTTCCTCCATTCGTATCGCAAAGAACTAGACAATCTGCACCGGCATCCTCGGCCACCTTTAAGACCTTCAATGCGTACTCTTTGTCGTCCTTGAAACCATCAAAGAAATGCTCGGCATCAAAGAAGACTTCTCTACCCTTTTGTTTAAGATAGCTAACAGAATCATCTACCATTTTTAAGTTCTCAGAGATAGTGGTCTTAAGCGCATACTTAGCATGAAATGCCCAGCTCTTACCAACAATACAGACGGCTTCCGTTTGTGAATCAAGGAGGGCTTTAATCTGAGCATCTTTCTTGACCGGAGTATGAGCATGCCTGGTGCTGCCAAAGGACACCACTTTTGCCCTCTTCAATCTTAGATCCTTCACTTTTTGAAAATACTCCAGATCCTTAGGGTTCGAGCCCGGCCATCCACCTTCTATGTAGTGAACGCCAAACTCATCAAGACGCTTAGTAATGCGCAGTTTATCATTTGCGGTGAATGATAGACCTTCCATCTGCACACCGTCCCGCAAAGTTGTATCGTATAACTGAATTCTCCTCATATGCTAAGACTCCCTAGACATACTCAAGCCAGTGTTTATACTCTTCTTTTTCACCTTTGATCGTAGCAAAGAATACATCTTGTAGCTTCTTGGTAATCGGCCCCGGCTCACCTATAACCCGATCGTCTATTTCCCTGATCGGTACAACCTCTGCTGCTGTTCCGGTAAAGAACGCTTCGTTAGCCAGGTATAGTTCACTTCTTATCATATTATCTTCAATGATACAAATATCGAGATCGTCAGCTATATCCATAATCGAATCCCTGGTAATACCTTCTAGCGCTCCGGCATTGATCGGAGGAGTATAAAGTACTCCCTCCTTGACAATAAAGATGTTCTCGCCTGAACCATCTGTTATATAACCATGCGTATTTAAAAGAACCGCTTCATCGTATCCACCTTTTACTACTTCTACTTTTGCCAGTATCGAATTAATATAGTTACCACATGCTTTTGCAGCCGGTGGGAGAACATTTACATCAATACGTCTAAAAGTTGATACTTTGGCCCTTATGCCGTGTTTGATCCCTTCTTCTCCCAGGTATGCACCCCACGGCCAACAGGCAATAGCAACGTCTACATCTGCGTTAAGTGGAAACAGACCCATTTCGCCGTAGCCACGATAGACAAGGGGGCGGATATAGCAACCTGTCAGCTTGTTTAGACGGATTAGTTCTTTTGTCGCTTCGACAAGTTCTTCAACGCTATAGGGTATATCCATAAAATAGATGCTTGCTGACTTAAACAACCGCTCTATATGATCGGTCAATCGAAATACGGCCGGTCCATCCTTCGTTTCATAGGCTCGGATCCCTTCAAAAACCCCTGAGCCATAATGAAGACCATGGGTCAACACATGGATCTTAGCATCCTTCCAATCAACAAACTCCCCATTCATCCATATTTTGTCAACTTCCGGTATTGGCATCTTTACCTCCTATTATAGTGTTGAAGCAAGTTTTAAGTAGATTCCTCACCCCGTTCGGAATGACCGAGATGTTTTGCTTTGTATTCGTCTGCTTCTACACTTCCACAATTCCACATTCACTTTTCTTCAGTTCTTCAGTGCTTCAGCTCTTATTTACATAGTCTACCAATAGGTCGCCGACTTCGCTGGTCGAATAGCCCATTTTACCAGCAGCCATACCTTTTAGTTTCTCCCCCGTCATATACATAATCGCGTTTTCAACCGATGCCGCTGCTTTCCTTTCACCCAGAGTATCCAACAGAAGCTGCAACGCAGCTACAGCAGCCAATGGATTAATAACATTCTTACCTGTATACTTCGGCGCCGAGCCTCCTATTGGCTCGAACATCGACACACCTTCAGGATTTATATTGCCACCGGCCGCTACTCCCATACCGCCCTGTATCATCGCCCCTAGATCTGTGATTATGTCACCAAACATGTTATCAGTAACTACCACATCAAACCATTCCGGATTCTTTACCATCCACATAGTAGTGGCATCCACATGAGCATAGTCAGTCTTTATGTCCGGATAATCTTCAGCAACTTCGTTAAAAGCCCTTTCCCATAGATCAAACGCATATGTTAAAACATTCGTCTTACCACAAAGTGTCAACTGTTTATCTTTGCTACGTTTCATGCAGTATTCAAAAGCATATCTTATGCAGCGTTCAACACCCTTACGGGTATTTACGCTGGTCTGAATGGCCACTTCGTCGGCTGTTCCTTTCTTAACAAAACCACCAGTTCCGGTATATAGTCCTTCTGTGTTTTCTCTTACTACAACGAAGTCAATATCGTCAGGACCTTTGTCTTTTAAAGGAGTATCGACTCCGGGATAGAGCTTTACCGGCCTTAGATTAATATACTGGTCAAGAGCAAATCTGATCCTAAGCAAGATCCCCTGTTCTAGTATTCCCGGTTTAACGTCTGGATGACCGATTGCTCCGAGATATATAACATCTAATTCGCGAAGTTCATCAATTGCTGAATCCGGAAGCACCTCGCCGGTTTTCAGATACCTGTCTCCGCCAAAGTTGTATGTTATTAGTTCGTACTTGAAGCTAAACTTATCAGCTGCTGCTTCAAGAACTTTTATGCCTTCGTTTATTACTTCCGGACCGGTTCCATCACCCGGTATTACACCAATCTTGTACATTTAACCTCCTATAACCCGCAAACCATAAACCCGCAACTAGCAATTTGCAAATTGTAACTAGTACCATAGAACCATTGTGCCGTAGTCCGTAAACCACAAATCAGTGACCGGTATCTGGTTACTAACATACTTCAGCTCTATTTATTCAGTTTCTTCCTTGTGTAACTTATCAATCCACCGGCTTCAATCAAATTCTGCATAAATTCCGGGAAAGGTTCAGCCTGAAAGTTCTTACCTGTAGTAATATTCTTTATCTCCCCTGTACTTGTATCCACTTCGAGCTCATCCCCTTTACTGATATCATCAACAGCAGCATCTGACTCAAGCACTGGCAATCCGGTATTGATCGAATTTCGATAAAAGATACGAGCAAACGATTTAGCGATAACACACGATATACCTGCACCTTTGATCGCTATCGGCGCATGTTCCCGTGATGAACCACATCCGAAATTCTCTTCAGCCACAATAATATCACCTCTGTTTACTTGTTTCTTGAAGTCTGAATCGAGAGTTTCAAGGCAGTGCCTGCCCAACTCCGCTTCATCCCATGTCACTAGATATTTAGCCGAGATTATCTCGTCCGTATTGATGTCCCTTCCGTATTTCCACGCTTTCCCTTTAAAGACCACATTTCCTCCACTAACTCCAAAGACCTGATAAGCTGAACAAAGCCCGAATAATAAGCTTCGACTATCTTCAACTCAAAACTTCTATGGCACTGCTGCTCTGTTGCTCTATGGCACTCGTTTCTTCAACACTATAGTTCTTCCGGGCTTCCTATTCTTCCCAAAACTGCTGATGCTGCTGCGACTGCCGGATTAGCCAGATACACTTCACTCTTCGGATCACCCATCCGACCGACAAAGTTCCTGTTTGTTGTAGCAACTGCCCGCTCACCTGCTGCCAGAACTCCCATATAACCACCGAGACATGGACCACAAGTTGGTGTAGAAATAGCTGCGTCAGCATCAAGAAACACATCGAAAAGACCTTCTTGTATGGACTGGCGATAGACTTGCTGAGTTGCCGGTATCACTATCAACCGCACCCTCTTGTTTGCCCGGTATCCTTTAAGAACATCAGCCGCTACACGCATATCCTCCAACCTTCCGTTTGTACAAGAACCTATGACGACTTGATCGATGTCAATGTCTTTGACCTGACTTACCGGTTTTACATTCGACGGTAGATACGGTAAAGCTACTTGGGGTTCAAGCTCTGATATATCGAACTCAAAAACTTTCTCATATACGGCGTCATCGTCACTTCTTAAACCGTTATATGCCTGATCCGGCATCCCTATGTGAGACTTGACATACTCCAGCACCTGATCATTCGGATACATAATACCGTTCTTAGCACCGGCCTCAATAGCCATGTTTGTCATCGTCAACCTCTGGTCAATTGACATATTATCAATGACAGGACCGGTAAACTCCATAGACCTGTACAGAGCACCATCTACACCTATCCGACCAATAGTATAGAGAACAAGATCTTTACCGCTGACCCACGGTTGTAACGAACCTTTGTAGTCGAACTTCATTGTCTTGGGAACCTTAATCCAACTTGAGCCTGTGGCCATAGCAGAAGCAATATCAGTTGAACCCATTCCGGTTGAAAACGCACCAAAGGCTCCGTACGTACAGGTATGAGAATCGGCTCCAATGATCAGATCTCCCGGTTTTATCAGACCTTTCTCCGGAAGCAGCGCATGTTCAACACCTCCTTCGCCAACATCATAGTAATGAGCTAATCCTTGTTTCAGCGCAAATTCTTTCATAAACTTAGCCTGTTCAGCAGACCTGACATCCTTGGCTGGAACATAATGATCAGCCACCATGACTATCTTGTCCTTGTCAAAAACATGATCTACGCCGATCTTTAAGAATTCATGTATGGCAATAGGAGCAGTAACATCATTTGACAACACCAAATCTACACTGACTTCAACAAGCTGATCAGGTAATACAGCTTCTTCTCCAGCATGTGCTGCTATAATTTTTTCGGTTATCGTCATGCCCATAGTGTTGCCACCCTATCTATCAATAACCAGTGATCAGTAACCAGAAACCAGTAATCACCTATTGAAAATGCAGTAAACGCTTTAGCTCAAGAAACACAGGTTACAGATTACTGATTACTGGGAACTCGCTATTTGCTCAAGTATCTATTGATTGCATTTAAATATGCACTTGCGCTAGCCTCAATAATATCAGTTGATACACCACGTCCGGGAACCTGCTGATCCTCTATCTTAAGACGGATTATCACATCACCTTGTGCATCAAGACTACTAGTTATCGCTTGCACGTTATATGAGAGTAAACGAGGCTTGAGGCTAACTGCCTCCGCTATTGCTTTACAGACCGCATCGACCTGGCCGTCTCCGGTGGCTGTCTTCTCTATGACTTTGCCTTCAGTTTTTAAGCGAATCGTAGCTTTTGGCGTTTTGTCGGTTCCACTTGATGTTTCAATATGTTCAAGGGTATAGACCGCCGTTGCCACTCTTACTTCTTCAGCCACAATAGCTTCTAGATCGGCATCGTTTATCTCACTCTTCTTGTCAGCGAGAGCCTTGAAATGAATAAACGATCTCTCTAATTCATCTTCAGTCAAGTAGTATCCAAGATCTTTCAATCTCTGGCTAAATCCGTGTCTCCCCGATGTCTTTCCCAAAACAATTTGACTTTTTTGAAGACCGATCTTGGTCGGATCGAGAATCTCGAATGTCGTCCGTTCTTTTAAGACTCCATCTTGGTGAATACCCGATTCATGAGCAAACGCATTGGCACCTACAATCGCTTTATTTGGTTGAACTGAATATCCGGTTCGGTTGATGACAAGTTGGGATGTCCGCATGATCTCAGTTGTCTTTATGCCAGTTGTCGGCCCTACGAGATCTTGTCGTGTCTCCAGAATCATGACGACCTCTTCCAGTGATGTGTTCCCGGCTCTTTCTCCCAGACCATTGATCGTGCACTCAATTTGGCGAACTCCGCTACGAACGGCTTCAATCGAGTTCGCCACAGCTAGACCCAGATCATTATGACAGTGGACACTAACAACAACATCCTCAATACCTGCAACATTCTCCATAATATTATTTATCAGTCGGCCAAATTCATCCGGTAGCGTATAACCGACTGTATCCGGAACATTTATTACCGTCGCGCCGGATTTTATGGCTGCTTCAAAAATAAGATATAAAAACGCCACGTCACTGCGAGTCGCATCCATGGCTGAAAACTCAACATCAGTTGTATAAGCTTTTGCTTTTTTAACCGCTGCAGTTGCCATTTCGAGTACTTCTTCACGAGTTTTTCTCAGCTGATGTTTGATCTGAACATCGGATGTATTGATAAAAGTATGTATTCTCGGTCTCTCAGCTTTCTTAACTGCATCCCAGGCACATTCAATATCTTTATCAACCGCTCTTGATAAAGCAGCAATCGTCGGACCTTTTACTTGACGAGAAATCGCTGAGACAGCCTCAAAATCCCCGGGTGATGTAATCGGAAATCCAGCTTCGATGACATCCACACCAAGCCGCGCAAGCTGTCGGGCAATTGTGACTTTATCGCGAACATCCAGACTTATACCCGGTGACTGCTCGCCATCTCTTAATGTTGTATCAAAAACATAAACCTTATCCACCCATGCTCCCAGCTTTATTCAACTTCAGTTATAGAAATTACACCCGATTTGCAGCTCTAGACTGCCAGATTATTCTTCCGCACTTTAGCTCTTCCGCTCTATCTCATCAGCTTGACAACTTCTATGGCACTATTGCTCTGTTGCTCTACTGCTCTATGTCGTCAGCTTAAAGACATGCTGGTTACTAATCACTGGTATCTGGTTACTGATATACTTCCGCTTTTAAAGTGCTCCTGTCACAGTCCTGTCTATCACGCCTCCGAGATGACATGTATCATTAAGTAAGGTTACTTTAAAACGACCATTATCGTATTGCAGCACGTCAATGGAGGCATTGCCCTGCTTAATATGCCAGAAGTGTGAATTATCGAGACCCAAAGCATGACAGATGATCACTTTATTGGTTGCATCATGTGCTACTATCACTATACTATCTTGACCTTTATGTTTTTCCAGGATTTCATGGAGTTTCGAAATCGCCCTGCTCCTAAGATCACTCAAGTTCTCTCCGCTGGGCATTGTCGCCATCTCCGGATGGTCGATCCATGTATCATAACCCTCGGTATCTTCTTCCTTGACCTCTTTTATAGTCATGCCTTCCCACAAACCATGATCGATCTCATTCAATTCGCTTACTTCGATCACATCAAGCTTATGTGGTTTGGCAATAGTCTCAGCCGTTACCAAGGAGCGCTTCAAGGGTGATGAGTAGATTGCGGCCAGCTCTACGTTTTCTAAAGCTGATGTTACATTTTGCGCCTGCTTCTTTCCCGTTTCATTTAGATCAACATCTATCCGCCCTTGAAACCTACCTTCTTTATTCCAATGAGTTTCACCATGACGCACGAGGATAAGCCGTATCAAAAAAACCCCCAGTCTTCTTTTTCTATCTTAAGAAAAAGTAACCATTTTAGCTATGGTGATGTTGCTTATCTGTGAAATAGTATCAAGCACAGAATCGAGTACCGGTGTATCTACATTGATGCTCATCAGTGCCTTCTTCTTCTTTATATTCCTTCCTACCTGCATAGTTCCTATATTGATATTGCTGCGACCCAAAACCGTACCGACAGCTCCTATTACACCCGGCTTGTCATCATATTCAAACAATGCCATATATTTAGACGGAGCCATATCAAATTCATAATCACCTATCCTGATAATCCTCGGCTCTTTCTTGACTCCACCACCCAGTGTTCCGGCAATTTCGAGTGCAGTCTCTTTCTTGTTTCCTTTTACAGTTATTAGACTTGTGTATTCCCTGCTTTTTGCTGTTTTCACTTCACGTACTTCGATACCACGGTCTTTAGCCATAAGCGGTGCATTCACAAATGTCACAGGCTCATGCACTATTGGTTTAAATAATCCACTCAAAACCGCTACGGTAAGTATTCCGATATCATACTTAGATATCTCTCCAGCATACTCCACCTCAATAGCACTCATCTTGCCACCGGCAAGATTTGCATAGATCGCACCGATCATCTCAGCTAGTGGTATAAAGGGCATTATCTGCTCAGCTGTCTCCGGCGGTACTGCGCTGATATTTACAGCTGTGCTGACAAACTCCCCCTTCAACCCGGCAATCACTTGATCGGCGATCATTATGCCTGCCTTATCCTGCGCTTCGGATGTCGAAGCACCCAGATGAGGCGTGACGACAACTTGATCCATTTCAAGAAATGGACATTTTTCCGGCGGCTCTGTTTCAAAGACATCTACGGCTGCGCCCGCGACCTTGCCGCTTTCCAGCGCCTTGCAAAGGGCATTTTCATCGACTATACCTCCGCGAGCAACATTTATTACGCGGACACCATCTCTCATCTTCTTGAACTCTTTTTCACCTATGAAACCCTTTGTCTTCGGGTTCTTCGGTAGATGCACCGTAATAAAATCAGCTTTTTCAAGCAGATCATCCAGCTCGTCTACAACCTTAACACTTAGGTCCTCAAATTTCTCTTTAGCTACATAAGGATCATAGGCAATGACTGTCATACCAAGCCCGCGTGCCCGGCTGGCAACCAGACTTCCGATCCTCCCTAATCCAACAACTCCCAGGACTTTGTCATACAGCTCGACGCCTTTCAATTTACTCCGGTCCCATTTACCTGCCTTCAACGAAGCGTTTGCTTCCGGAATCCGGCGAGCTTGAGCCATCAATAAAGCAATTGTATGTTCAGCAGCAGAAATGATATTGCTCTGCGGAGCATTAGCAACTATGATCCCACGACGTGTTGCCGCTTCAACATCAACATTATCTAAACCTATGCCGGCCCGACCAATTATCTTCAGTTGCTCACCCTTTTTAATAATATCATCTGTTATCTTTGCGCTACTCCTTACAATCACGGCATCATAGTCTTTGATGTTTTCTTTTAATTCCTCTTGTGTCCATTCTGTCCTAACATCAACATCAAAATGCTTCTTTAGTTTCTCTACACCTTTATTGGAAATCTTGTCTTTGACTAAGACCTTCATCTATTAACCACCTCCGGTAAACCGGTTACATTGCTTTTTCAAGAACCGCTGTAGCTGCTGCTACACCTTTCCCCAGCTGGACAGGATACCCTAAACTCTTAAGCACCATCTCTAAGCAAGCTAACACAGCGACAATATCAAACTTATCATAATAACCACAGTGACCTATCCGGAATATCTTTCCTTTTACTTTACTCTGACCTCCAGCGATAGTCATACCGTATTCTTCTCGCATGATTTTAACAACATCCTGACCATTTATACCTTCCGGTGACTTAATAGCAGTAACTGAATTAGCCCTCTGATCCTCTTCCCCAAACAATTCCAGACCAAGAGCTTTTATACCGGCCCGACAAGCGTTGCCTAAAAGCTGATGACGTTTTAGTACGTGCTCAAGACCTTCCTCTTTTATCATCTTAAGCGCTTCCCCCATGCCGATAATAGTTGAGACCGCGGGTGTATAGGGGGTTTGCGGAGGCGTCTTTTTTAACGCATTCCTGCTTGTCTTATAATCAAAATAGAACTTTGGTAGATTCGAATCATCAACTAGTTTCCATGCTTTCTCACTCACACTGGCAAAAGCAAGCCCCGGTGGAATCATCAGCGCTTTTTGTGAACCGGCTATGACAACGTCACACTTCCAGTCATCAGTTTTAAGCTCACAAGCACCTATGCCAGAGATAGCATCAACGACCAAGACTGCCGGCGTAGCTGCTACAATCTTTCCTATTTCTTCAACATCGTTTACTACACCAGTTGAAGTCTCACTATGTGTTATCAAGATTCCTTTTATATCCTTTTCCTTTTCAAGAGCACTTGCAATATCATTGGGATCTACCTTTTGTCCCCAATCATATTCCAGTTTTACTACATTGAGGCCGTAGGTGTTCGATATCTTAACCCACCTTTCACCAAAATTACCTGTTACCGCCACCAGGACTTTGTCCCCTGACGAAAAAAGATTAACGACTGCAGACTCCATACCTCCTGTTCCCGATGAGGTAAACATCAAGACATCATTTTTTGTCTGAAACACATACTTGAGATCTTCAAGTGCCTTGACCATCGCCTCTCCATAAACAGGAGCTCTGTGGTGAATCATCGGCTTTGCTTGTGCAAGCAGAACCTCAGATGGTACAGGTGTTGGTCCCGGTGTCATCAAATACTCTTTCCTCATTCCCTCTCTCCTTTATCTGTTCTTTTATATTAAGATATAAAACAGCATTACTGGTCCGCCTGCTTGGTTTGGCAGGCCTGCCCCGATTTATCGGGGCAAGAAGACCCCAACTGTGCAGAATCAACAAAGCATCCTCACATTCAGAGATCATCCTTAAATCTTACTCAATCAACCAAGGCATCATCTGGCGAAGGTCGCGGCCGACTGCTTCTATGTTAAGGTCTTCCTCCTCCTTGGCCATCCTGTCTAGGTTAGGACGCCCTGATTCACTCTCATTGATCCATTCATCAGCAAACTCTCCTGATTGGATCTCCTTAAGTATTTTTTTCATCTCCTGACGTGTATTATTATTTATCAACCTGGTCCGTCTTGTTAAACCACCATACTCGGCTGTATTACTTACAAACCTCCACATACCGCTTATCCCATGTTCCTGAACCAGATCAGTAATCAGTTTTAGTTCGTGAAGACACTCGAAATAGGCGATCTCCGGTTGATAGCCGGCTTCAACTAATGTATCAAAACCAGCTTTGATAAGTTCCGTGACTCCACCACATAAAACAGCCTGTTCACCAAACAGATCTGTCTCTGTCTCTTCATTAAAAGTCGTTTCAATCAATCCGGCGCGAGTCGCTCCGAGAGCTTTGGCATAGGCTAGTCCGACTTCCTTAGCTTTGCCGGTATGATCTTGCTCGATAGCTATTAATGCCGGTACACCGATGCCTTTTTTGTATGTTTCACGGACTAAGAATCCCGGTCCTTTGGGTGCGATCATAAAAACATCGATATTGTCCGGTGGTACTATTTGCTTAAAACGGATATTGAAACCGTGAGCAAATACAAGAGCATTTCCTTCTTCAAGATTACCCGCAACATCCTGATAATAGGTGCCTTTTTGAAACTCGTCAGGAATTAAGATCATTACGACATCAGCTGCTTTTGTCGCCTCTGCAATAGGCATCACAGTATATCCATCAGCTACAGCTGCATCCCAAGAATCGTCTTTTATTGAACCGACAATTACATCAACACCACTGTCGTGTAAGTTGGCTGTGTGAGCTCTACCTTGACTTCCATACCCAATAATCGCTACTTTCTTGCCCTCGAGAGGCTCTAGAGATGCATCTTTATCGTAGTAAACTTTAGCCATTAGGCTCCCTCCTTATTCGCTAGTAGTTCGCAAACCGCAAACCATGGTCTTTGCATAGATCTAATCCCTGCTACTCAGAACACCTTTCTTAGCAATAACTCAATAGCACTAGTCTTCAACCATCAAATGGCGGATTGTGGTTTGTAAACTACAATTGTGCCTCGTTATTATGCTTCCGCTTTTCTTAGTCCTCGTGATAAGGCAATCTTCCCGGTCCGGGCGAACTCGCGTATCCCGTATGGTCTTAAAAGACTCTCCATTGCTGAGAGCTTGCTCTCTGTGCCGGTGACTTCCAAAACAAGCATGTCTGAGCTCACATCAACAATGCTTGCTCTAAAAATATCCGCTATCTCAATAATCTCAGCCCGCTTCTCAGGAGGCGCTTTTACCTTAACTAAAATAAGTTCGCGCTCAACTGCCTGTTCAGGCGTCAAATCACTTATTTCAATTACATTAATGAGTTTATGCAACTGCTTCCTTACCTGCTCAAGTGGTCGATCAGCTATGTCAACAACGATTGTCATTCTCGACAATTCTGGTTTTTCGGTTGGCCCTACCGCCAGACTTTCAATATTATATCCACGTCGACTAAACAATCCTGCTATCCTGACCAACACTCCCGGTTTATTCTCAACAAGTGCCGAAACAATATGTTTCATAACTACCCCCTTATAGAATCAATATCAAATAGTAATAATTAAATATTAAATATCAAAATCCACTAAAATCAGGAGAGTTGGGAGAAACACCTTTCTTACTCATCGAGTCAGTGTATTCTCCCATTTCTCCCAAACTTCATGCTCGTCTCTTCGCTTTCTTTAGCTCTTCTTTTTCTTCTTCTTCTTACTTGGTCTCTCGTGAATCATATTTGTTATTTCCGCACCGGGTGCGACCATTGGAAATACGCCTTCCTCACGATCAATACAAAACTCTAGTACATATGTATCCTTACTGTTAAACGCTTTCTTGAGCGCTGGCCTGACCTCTTCAGGCTTCGTTATTCTTATGCCCTTGGCTCCATAAGCATCAGCCAGTTTAACGTAATCGGGCATACCAGGACTAAGATCAACAGCTGCATAGCGACATTCAAAGAATAGTTCCTGCCACTGGCGTACCATGCCAAGATACATATTGTTCAAGATGCATATGTTTAGTGGCAGTTTATGAGCAACCGCAGTAGCTAGATCCTGGCTGACCATCTGGAAACTTCCATCCCCGTCAATATCAACAACCATCGCGTTTGGACTGCCGAACTGAGCACCAATAGCTGCAGGTAGACCGTAACCCATCGTACCTAATCCACCCGATGTGAGAAAAGTCCTCGGTTTTGTCGACTTATAGTACTGAGCTGCCCACATCTGATTCTGACCGACTCCAGTTGCTATTATGGTTTCCCTATTCTTTGTCAGATCATGAATCTGCTCTACGATGTATTGCGGTCTTAGCACATCGTCTTTTTCATAAGAGAGAGGATTGTCCTTCTTCAGCTCCTTAACGTGCTTTAGCCAGGCCTTCCAGGGTATCTCCCTTTTTCCCTTCATTTCTGTTTTAACTATCTTTATCAACTGCCCAAGTATCTGCTTAGCATCGCCAACAATCGGTATGTCGACTTCGACATTCTTGCTGATTTCGGCCGGATCGACATCTATGTGAATTATCTTGGCGTTGGGTGCAAATTTCGACAGCTTGCCTGTCACCCGATCGTCAAACCGGGCACCTATGGCTATGATCAGATCGCTTTCAGTGATCGCATAATTTGCGTAAGCCGTCCCATGCATACCAAGCATACCTAGTGACAGTTCGTGATCTTCCGGGAATGCTCCCTTGCCTAATAGTGTCGTAGTCGTTGGAATCTTTAACATCTTTACTAGCTCAGTCAGCTGTTTTGCTCCATTGGATAGTATGACTCCACCCCCGGCATAGATCACCGGCTTCCGCGACTTAAGTATCTCCTTAGCAGCTAGCTGGATCTGCTTTCTATGACCACGATATGTCGGCTTATAACCCGGCAGATCGATCTCATCAAGATCTTCATAGTCTATTGTCTGCATACCGATATCTTTTGGCATATCGATGAGAACAGGTCCGGGACGTCCCGTAGATGCAATATAAAAAGCCTCTTTAATAACATGAGCTATATCTCGAGCGTCTTTTAATAGATAGCTATGTTTGACAACTGGTAGAGTAATGCCGGTTATATCAGCTTCCTGAAATGCATCGGTGCCGATGAGGGGCGCTGCTACCTGTCCGGTCAAAGCCACAATCGGTATCGAATCCATATGCGCATTAGCGATCCCGGTAACAAGATTTGTTGCTCCAGGTCCCGACGTGGCCATACATACACCTACTTTTCCTGTCGCACGTGCATAACCGTCTGCTGCGTGAGCTGCTACTTGCTCATGCCGCATGAGAATATGCTTTATCTTCTTTGACATGCAAAGATGGTGATGAATAGCGATCAAGACCCCACCGGGGATTCCGAACATATACTCAACACCTTCGTTCTCCAGACTCCTGATTATCGCTTCTGCTCCCGTTATCTTCACCAGAAGATCACCTCGCTTTAGATTATTGCTCCCTTGTCGGCACTCGATACCAGTTTGGCATATTTAGCCAGATATCCGTGCTTGATCCTCGCCTTCGGCGGTGACCAATCTTTATATCGCAGTTCAAGATCGCCATCATTAACATTTAGATGTAGCTTTTGATTTGGAATATCGATCTCTATCTCGTCGCCCTCTTTCACGAGAGCGATTAATCCACCTACCTGCGCCTCCGGTGAAACATGGCCAATCGCACACCCGCGGGTTCCTCCGGAGAAACGGCCATCGGTGATCAGCGCTACCTTCGTATCTAAACCCATTCCGGCAAGCGCGGAAGTCAATGTCAACATTTCCCGCATTCCAGGACCACCCCTTGGTCCCTCATACCGGACTACAACGACATCCCCTGCTGCCACCTTATGATTGAAAATCGCATCTGTAGCTGCTTCTTCTGAATCGAAGACTCGAGCTTTGCCTATATACTGGAGTATCTCTGGATTAACTGCCGCTTGCTTGACAATCGCACCATCCCGAGCTAGATTTCCCCATAGAATAGTAAGCCCTCCGGTCGGCATATACGGATCTTCGATTGAGCGAATCACGTCATGATTAAGGACTTTTTTACCCTTTATGCTGTCTCCGGTCGTTTTACCGGTGACTGTCATCGTATCTGTATCAAGTAGATCCTTCTTGTCAAGCTCGGCCATAACTGCCTGAATTCCACCTGCTTCATACAAATCCTGCATGCGATCAGGACCAGACGGACTTATATGACATAGATTCGGAGTCTTCCTATTTATGTCGTTTACCAGCTGGAGATCAAAATCAATATCTGCCTCGTGCGCAACAGCTGCTAGATGTAGCACGGTGTTTGAAGAGCCGCCGATCGCCATATCCACTGTCAGAGCATTCTTTAGTGCCCGCTCTGTAATAATATCTCTAGGGTAGATGTCCTGATTAAGTAGTTCCATCACAGCTATACCGGACTTCTTGGCTAAACGTTTCCTTTCCGCATAAACAGCCGGGACAGTTCCATTGCCAGGTAAAGCTATGCCCATCGCCTCGCATAGACAGTTCATGCTATTCGCTGTAAACAAACCAGCGCATGAACCACAGCCGGGACAGGCATTATCGACCATCTCCTCCAATTCACTTTTAGTCATTATCCCTGCTTCTGTTTTCCCGACTGCCTCAAATACAGTGATTATGTCCGTATTCTCGCCATCGTTCCGCCCAGCCAGCATCGGACCACCGCTGATTATCACAGTAGGCACGTTCACGCGGATAGTCGCCATCAACATGCCGGGCACAATCTTGTCGCAGTTAGTTACCATGACCAAAGCATCGAAAGCATGTGCTTCAGCCATGATCTCGATAGAATCAGCTATTATTTCGCGGCTAGGTAAAGAATATCTCATGCCCGGATGATTCATCGCAATCCCATCACAGACACCGATCGTCGGAAACTCAAGAGGTGTTCCTCCGGACATATTGACACCCTTCTTAACAGCCTCAGTTAAATCCCTCAAATGAATATGACCGGGAATGATCTCATTAAATGAGTTTACAATCCCGACAAGTGGTTTATTGATTTCCTCATCAAGCAAACCAATAGCTTTCAACAATGACCGCTGCGGGGCTTTTGCAATCCCCTTTTTCATGGCGTCGCTTTTTCTCACCTAACCACACCCCATCCAAAACAAACGAAAAAACTAGATCTGAACACACTATGATCAGAATCCAGATAACTTGAATCAATCAACATTTTCGCAGGATAACAAATAGTTATTGTATAACAATTCTTAAGAGGTGTGAAGTGGTTTATGAAGGTATTCACCCAAGAAAATGGTACTTAATACATCATTTGCCTATTCCAGGATTTCAAGAGCCGCTTTCGCCGCTTCTTGTTCTGCTTCTTTCTTGCTGGTTCCTTTTCCTTCACCATAGACATTCTTCCCGATAGCCACGTCTGCATGAAATACTTTCTTATGATCAGGACCTTCGGTATGCAAAATACTGTAAATCGGTCCAAGGCCAAACTTCTTAGCTGTTAGTTCCTGCAACCGAGTTTTGAAATCCCTTGAGGCTTCTTTGCCACTCTCGATCTCAACTCTTTCTTTAAAGACTTTTCTCGTGTATTCTTGCGCTCTACTAAGACCTTGATCAAGAAAGATAGCTCCGATCAAAGCTTCAAATGCATTACCAAGAATTGATGTCTTTTCCCGGCCACCGCTCTGTTCTTCTCCAAGCCCTAAGATGATCCAGTTACCTAGCCGAATATCTTTGGCTACCTCAGACAGCATCGATGTATTAACTAGGCGCGCTCTTAGTTTCGACAACTCACCTTCTGATTGTTCGGAGAAACGAGAATATATGATATCTGTGATAATAAATCCGAGAATAGCGTCTCCAAGAAACTCAAGCCGCTCATTCGACTGGACTTCCGGCAATCCCTTCTCATAAATATATGATCGATGAGTAAGAGCTTGTCTTAACAGGTTATTATCATTAAACTTCAGATCAAGTTCTTTTTGTGCTTCTTCAATCCACTGCAATTATATCACCACACAAGTAAGATTTGTCGGTATCCTATGTGTCAGAAATATCAAGCACGCTCGGATTGTATCAGAGTATAAACACTGAACAGGGGTCTTAAAATCCATGAAGCGCTATCGTTTACCAATAGAAACATTCGATAGCATCAAACGTGTTAGAAGTATCCATCTGATGTGTATTTTTTAACCATGCTACAGATTCTTCTTGTCTCATCCTTGCTTTGATCTACACTCACGACACTTCTGACACCTTTGATAATGATTCAACCTGCAGTCTATAACCTCTGACACTTCTGACTATTCTATTCAAACCTCTTGATCAATAGAACTGCGTTTTGTCCACCAAATCCAAACGAGTTTGTCATCACCATATCGACTTGTTGAAAAACCGCTTTGTTTGGCACATAATCAAGATCGCATTCAGGATCCGGATTCTCGTAGTTTATCGTTGGAGGAATGCAATTGTTTTCCAAGATCAACACGGCCGCAACTGCCTCAACACCACCGGCTGCCCCCAGTTGATGTCCGGTCATCGACTTGGTTGAGCTGACTTTCAATTCATATGCTTGTTTGTCAAAAACCTTTTTGATAGCCAGCGTCTCGATCTTATCGTTATACTTTGTTGAAGTTCCATGAGCATTGATGTAGTCAACATCCCGCGGGCTTATTCCCGCTTCCTTTAAGGCACCGGTCATCGCTGCTGCTGCTCCCTCACCACTAATATCAGGCGCAGAGATATGATAGGCATCTGCGCTTAGGCCATATCCGATTACTTCTGCATATATAGAAGCTCCGCGCTCTCGGGCATGAGACAACGATTCAAGAATCACTAATCCACATCCTTCGGCAATCACAAAACCATCACGCTCATTGTCAAAAGGACGACTGGCCTTCTGAGGCTCTTGGTTCCTGGTGGATAGAGCTTTCATAGCACAAAAACTACTTACTCCGAGAGGCGTGATCGGCGCTTCAGCACCTCCGGCAATCATCATATCTGCTTCGCCTCTTTTAACAATTCTAAACGCTTCCCCGATCGAATGACTTCCTGTCGCACACGCTGTCACAACACACGTATTCGGCCCTTTCAGCCCATAGTATATAGATATCTGCCCAGCTGCCATATTACTTATCATCATCGGCACTGTAAACGGACTAATCCGACGAGGTCCGTCTTTTACCAATATCCTTACGGCATCCTCCATCGTAGTCAAACCACCCGTACCGGAACCGACAATTGCGCCTGAACTATATGAATCAATATCATCTTTCGGTAATTTAGCATCTTCAAAAGCCATTTGAGCAGCAGCTAGTGCATACTGACAAAACGGATCCAACCGTCGAGCTTCTTTGGAACTAAAAAAATCGGCCGGATCAAAATCAACTAGTTCTCCGGCGATCTTTGAGGCAAAACCATCAGAATCAAATTTCGTTATCTGTCTGATACCAGATTTTCCCGATGAGAGACCATCCCAGAAAGCCGATTTACCTGAACCGACCGGTGATATAACACCTATTCCTGTTATGACCACACGCAACGACAACACATCACCTCCTCTTTTAACATATCTAAGACTTCACTTTCCTATCTTACTTTATATTCTGTTTAATAAACTTAACAGCATCGCTAACTGTTGATAACTTTTGGGCTTCTTCGTCAGAGATCTCCATGCCATATTTCTCCTCTAAAGCCATAATAAGCTCTACTATGTCTAAAGAATCCGCACCCAGATCATCAACGAAAGTCGCATCGATAGTGACGTTGTCCTCGCTGACTGCCAACCTGTCGACAATAATCGCTTTAATTTCCTCAAACACACCGTTATCCGCCAATTCCTTCACCTCCCTCCAAAGTAGTAATAACTAGTTTAGTTGCCGATTTTCTCAATCATACTAGAAAGCATCGCAATCTGCTCACAACATTCTTGCGATAAATCATTATATATGCTTTCATCAATATACCCAATATCTCTTAATAGATATAGCCAATAGTCTATTTCTGTTGTACTACCTCTGGCAACCCCAAACACTTCCCTCTCTACTCTTCACTCCTTACTCTTCGCTCTAAGCTCTTCGCTATGCAAAAAGTCCTCCGTCTATCTTGATAACCTCACCGGTAACATACGCTGCCGCATCCGATGCTAGAAAGACGACGACATTTGCAACATCATCAGGCTTTCCGAAGAATCCCATTGGTATCATCTCTTTAAGTTTTGAACTATACTCTTCGGCTAATCCTCTTGTCATCTCTGTGTCAATAAATCCGGGCGCGACAGCATTTACACGGATCCCCTTCCCGGCCAACTCTCTGGCAGCTGACTTTGTCAATCCTATCAATCCAGCTTTTGAGGCTGAGTAGTTGGCTTGGCCTGCATTGCCAACAATACCAACCACTGACGACAGGTTTATGATCGAACCATTTCTTTGCTTGATCATGGAGCGTGTTACCGCCTTTAGGCAATTGAACGACCCTTTAAGATTAACCGCGATCACTTGATCCCACTGTTCTTCACTCATCCGCATAAGAAGATTGTCTCGAGTAATACCAGCATTGTTTACTAGAATATCGACCTTCTCCATCTTTTGAAGCGATTCCTCAACCAACCTCTTGGCTTCATCAGTTTGGGAGATATCCGCCTTAACATAGATCGATGAGACACCTTGGTTCATAATCTCATCGACTGTATCTTTACAATCTGACTTATCGACCACATCGTTAACAACTATATCTGCTCCACTACTAGCAAGAGCCAGACAGATGGCCTTACCTATTCCCCTTGCTCCACCAGTGACAATAGCCACTTTTTTCTTTAGCGCTCCCATGGCCATTCCTCCTCTCTATGTTAAATCCTACAAAGCCCCGACAACATTTTCTAGAGACGCTAGATCCTCTACATTTAGTATCTCCACAACCTGAGATATATCACTTGACGTCCTCCGAACTAAGCTACCTAAAACCTTGCCGGGACCAGATTCGATAAATGTATTAACACCTTCAAACAGTGATCTCTGAACCGACTCTGTCCATCTGACTGATTCAGTCATCTGCTTTTTTAATGCGACTTTCAGATCTCTTTCGCGTTTCGTAAACCTGGCTGTCACATTCGAAGCAATGGGTAATGTAGAGTCTTTAAACGTGAGCTCATCCAGATAAACATTAAGTTTTTGTGCCGCTTCTTTCATCAGCGGAGAATGAAAAGCTCCACTAACTTTTAGTTCTACGATTTTCTTTGCTCCTGCCTCCTTAAAATCTTCCTTTAATCTATCTAGCACATCCTTCCGTCCCGACACGACTACCTGACCGGGACAGTTATAATTAGCAATGGTCGCATCGGTTTTTCTTACAGTTTTCATCACTTCTGCTAGTTTTTGATCATCAATACCAAGAACAGCCATCATAGTACCCGGTTGAAGTCTGGACTGTTTATGCATTAGATCAGCCCGGCATTCAACCAGTTTTAAGCCATCCTTAAATGGAAGTACTTCTCCAAAAACGAGAGCATTGTATTCACCCAGACTATGACCTAGTAAAAAATCCGGCTGTATACCGTCTTCTTTGAGCAAAGTCCCGATAATATAGTTAGTAGTAAACATAGCTACTTGCGCATTGTCCGTTTGATTTAACGCTTCCTGTGAATACTCAAAACAGATAGAAGAAACCGGATTTCTGACTATACTATCCGCTTCGTCAAATATCTCTCTAGCAATCTTGTGTGAGTCAAAGATGTCTTTTCCCATACCGGAATACTGCGATCCCTGGCCCGGAAACATAAACGCTGTTATTCTTGGCACTGGCCAAACTCCTCTTTTATTCCCTTGACTAGAAGCGGCAATACTTCTTTCACATCACCGACAATACCATAGTCGGCTACCTGAAATATGGGAGCATCCGGGTCTTTGTTTATAGCTACAATTGTTTCAGATGTCTGCATTCCAGCTAGATGTTGAATTGCCCCTGATATTCCACAAGCTACATACAGCTTTGGGCAAACGGTCTTTCCTGTCTGACCAACCTGATGGGCATACGACATCAATCCCTCATCAACTAATCCCCGGCTAGCGCCAACAGCTCCGTTCAGTAGTTTAGCCAGATCGTCTACCATTTTCAGGTCTTCTTCCTTTTTAAGTCCCCGGCCGGCAGCGATAATGACATCAGCATCTTCAAGTTTCTCATTAGCAGCAAACTCGGTGACTTTCTCGATCATCTTTATTCTTGATGAAAGATCCCCGGCATATGATTTATCGACTACCTGAGCTTTTTTCTCCGCTATATGTTTCTGCCGCTTAAACACGTGCGGCCTTACGGTCGCCATTTGCGGACGTCTGTCCGGACAGATTATAGTGGCCATCAGATTCCCACCAAAGGTCGGCCTTGTCTGCTTAAGAAATCGTTTCTCTTTATCTATCTCCAAACCTGTACAATCAGCGGTTAATCCCGTTTTAAGTGTTGCCGCAACACTAGGCATCAGCGAACGCCCAAATGAAGTCGCTCCGGCCAGAATAATCTCCGGTTTCAGCTCTCTTGTCAGATCGACTAGTACTTTTGCATACGGTTCGACCAAGGCATCCTTTAAGCCCGAATGAATAATCCGATAGATCAAATCCGGACCGTACTCTTCGAGCTCGTTTATATCCACATTGGTACCGCTAAGCAGTATTGATGATAAATCCGTTTTCAGGATGTCAGCTAATTTTCGTGCCTTGGTTAAAAGCTCATAAGATACAGATGAGATCTGACCGTCTCTCGCTTCAGTAAACACCCATATACCCTGCCAATCCTTAAAACTCATGTCATCTTTGCTTTCAGCAGGGCGATCGATAACAATTGCATTTTCCGGACATACTTCCTGGCATGCGCCACAGTAAGTACAATGACCGGTGACCTGGGCAAGACCTTCTATTATTTCAATGGAGGAGTAAGGGCACGCTTCTTGACAGATCTCACAACCAATACATTCTTTTCCAATCCTAATGCCCATATTATATGGTCTTCCCTCCTCGTAGCTTCGATATCAGCTGTTCGACTTGGCTGTCTGCTTCACCTGATAGTATCTCGTTTTTCTTCTCCCTTTTTGGTACAAATGTCTTGACCACCCAAGTTGGTGATCCATCCATACCGATTTGTTGCTTATTAATATCGATGTCATCTACCGTCCATACGGGAATTTCTGCCTTCTTGGCTGCCATCATCCCTCTTAATGACGGCATCCTTGGTTCATTTATCTCTCTCACAACACTGATTACCACCGGCAGCGGACTTTCGACAACTTCAAAACCTTCTTCAACAAGACGCTCTAAAACTATTTTGCTTTTATCTATCTTGACGATCTTCCGAACATATGTAACACAAGGAATGTCCAGATGATAAGCGATCTCCGGACCAACTTGACCGGTATCACCATCCATTGTTTGCTTACCACATATGATCAGATCATATGCGCCGGTCTTCTTTATTGAAGCAGCCAGAGTATAACTTGTCGCTAGAGTATCAGCACCAGCAAATGCTTTGTCTGAAAGAAGAATTCCCTGATCCACACCAACGGCGATCGCCTGGCTTAACGCGTCCTTGGCTTGGGGAGGACCCATGGAGAGAGCCGTTACCGTGCCTCCGTTCTGTTCTTTCAATAACACACCGGCCTCTATGGCATGAAGGTCAAATGGATTAATGATGGCATCTGCACTATCCCTTATTAGGGTATGCTTTTCAGGATCTATCTTTATATCTGTACTTCCTGGAACTTGCTTTATACAAACTATGATTTCCATGTTTCTCCAATAACGATGTGATGGTAAACAGTTAACAGACAGCAGTACACAGATTACTTAATGAAAGCTCTGCCGTCCGTAGTTGTTCAACATTTGAATGCCATCACGACATCTGCTTAACGCTCACTTGCCCTTGGCTACAGTTGATTTAGCCGTTTCTGGCAGCACTTTCCTTAATCAATGCGCTGGCGATGACGTTCCGCTGTATCTGATTTGTCCCCTCGTATATCTGAGTGATCTTAGCATCTCTCATCATTTTTTCAACCGGATAATCACGCATATATCCGGATCCACCGCAGATTTGAACTGCATCGGTCGTGACCTTCATAGCTACATCGGATGCAAAGCACTTTGACATAGCTGAATATTTTGAAAAATTCTTTTCACCACTATCTATCAGCATGGCCGTATTGTACATAAGAGCCTTAGCAGCCTCTGTCTGCATCGCCATATCAGCCAACATATGCTGCACTGCTTGGAAAGAAACAACTGGCTGACCAAACTGTACCCGCTGACGGGCAAAATCAATAGCTGCCTCTATGGCTCCTTGAGCAATACCAACAGCCTGGGCTCCAACAGCCGGCCTAGACATATCCAAAGTTCTTAAGGCAATAACAAAACCGAGCCCTTGTTTTCCGATAAGGTTCTCCGACGGAACGCGGCACTCATCAAATAGAAGTTCTCCGGTAGCTGAAGACCTTATACCCATCTTCTTTTCCTTCTTACCGAAGGAGAAACCTTCCTGACCCTTCTCGACTACAAAAGCGCTTGCGCCCCGACTTCCCTTTTCCTTATCAGTCATACATATGACCACATACGTATCCGCTTCACCGGCATTTGTTATCCACTGCTTTCTGCCATTAAGAACATATGAGTCTCCGTCTTTCGTGGCAATCATCTTTATGTTTGACGCATCGCTTCCAGCTTCTGCTTCGGTTAAAGCAAAGGCAGCCAGCTTCTCGCCGGTCGCAAGGTCGGGTAAATACTTCTTTCTTTGCTCATCGTTTCCGAATAAAATAAACGGGATCATGCCTAAGCCGGAAGCCGCATAACTGATCGAGACACCGGCACAAGCCCGGCTTAATTCCTCAACAACTAAGCAGAACTCTAAGACACCCTTGCCAAAACCCCCGTATTCCTCCGGAATAACAAGTCGGAAAAGGTCCGAATCGGCTAGGACTCGCATAATCTCCCGTGGAAACTCCTCTTTCTCATCCAATTCAGCCCGAGCGGGAATAACTTTTTTTTCGGCAATATCCCGAGTAAGATCACGGATCATTCGCTGTTCTTCGTTGAGTAAGAAATCCATACGGGTCACTCCTTAATCCTTGTCTTTACTCCACCTGATCACATTAGCTCCCCAGCTTAGTCCTGCTCCGAACCCAACAGTTAAAAGAATGCTTCCTTTTTTAATCTTGCCTTCCTTCCAAAGCTCGTCCATTGCCAAGGGAATTGATGCTGTTGAAGTGTTTCCATATTTCTCAATATTACTGACAACTCTGGCTTTTGGCATATCTAACCTTTTCACAAGAGCGTCAGTAATCCGCTGATTAGCTTGATGCGGAATAATGAAGTCTATATCTTCTTTCTTTAGACCACTTTGCTTTATTGCTTTTCTGGCAGCCTCTACCGTTACTCTAGTAGCAAACTTATATACTTCATTTCCATTCATTTTAACAAAATGCATTCTTTCTTCGACCATCTCTATGCTAGCCGGTCGGGCTGAACCACCTGCTGGTATACGCAGAAGATGAGAACCGTTTCCATCCGCTCCGTAATAGCTAGCCAATAGTCCATAACCGGAGTCGACGCGTTCCATTACAACAGCGCCACCGGCATCTCCAAAGAGTATACATGTACTGCGGTCTTCCCAATCAACGAAACGGCTCATAGCTTCTGCCCCGATGAGCAGAACTTTACCACATCTGCCTGTCTCAACAAACTGGGCCGCGACAGTCAATCCATACGTAAATCCGGCACAGGCCGATTGAATATCAAATGCACTAGCGTTACTAGCACCGAGCTTTGCTTGAACAAGACAAGCAGTCGCCGGCCAGATCATATCGGGCGAACCGCTAGCCACGATAATAGTATCTATCTGATCAGCAGATATATTGGCACTGGCTAGCGCCCTTTCTGCAGCTAAGACACCCAGATCAGATGATGCAGTTCCCTCTGTCACTATGTGACGTTCGGCAATGCCCGTCCTTTTCTTAATCCATTCATCGGTTGTATCGATCGTCTTCTCCAAGTCGTGGTTCGTAACCACTTTTCTTGGTACATACGAACCGATTCCGGTTATACCGGCAAAGGCAAGAGTCCGCTCGCCCTTGCCCCAATCTTTTACACGTGTGCCAATATGTTTTATCTTCTGACTTTGTTTCTTAATCTTTTTCTTTATACTGTCTCATCCTTTGAAAGTATCAGCTTGCATCCCTTTTGCGGTTTCACCGATAACGTTAGCTTTAACTGTTCTTCTAGCTACATCTATTGCACTCACGATTGCTTTGGCGTGAGAACTACCATGTGATATTATACATACTCCGTTTACACCTAATAGTTGAGCTCCTCCATATTCTTCATAGTCAACTTTCTTTTTCAGACTCTTAAAGACCGGCATCATAAACCATCCACCGATTTTCGCACGTATAGAATCATCAACCGCTTTCTTTATATAACCGAAAGTAGTTTCTGCAAAACCCTCAACCACTTTAAGAATTACATTGCCGGTAAACCCGTCACAGACAACTACATCTGCATTTCCTTCAAACATAGACTGCCCTTCAATGTTACCGGTAAAATTGAGACTACCTTCTCCGAGAAGACTATGAGCTTTCTTGACTAAAACGTTTCCTTTCGATTTTTCTTCACCTATGTTTAGAAGAGCTACCCGGGGATTGTCAACACCAAGGACTCTCTGACTATAAATAGAGCCCATCCGGGCAAACTGCACCAGGTGTTCGGGACGACAATCCGCTGTTGCTCCTGCATCTAAAAGAAGAAACTTGCCTGTTCGATGAGGGACAATAATAGCAATCGCTGGACGGTGTACTCCTTCAATGCGTCCATATGTCAAAAGAGCTGCTGCCATTGTCGCTCCTGTGTTGCCAGCTGATATAAATGCATCAGCCTGACCATCCTTGACAAGCCTGACTCCTTTAACAATTGAAGAGTCTTTCTTGGTCCTTAGGGCACGTGACGGATCCTCACCCATTTCTATCGTCTGATCTGCATTTACAATATCAACGTTTTCTAAGCGGTCGCCTATCTTGTCAAGCTCCATTGAAAGTAACGCGACCGGTCCAGTCAAGATGTACCGGTCGTCTGGATGAAGCGCAGCTGCTTTATAAACGCCTTTAACAATTTCGGAAGGAGCAGAATCCCCTCCCATGCCATCGATTACTAAACTAGTCATGAGTTTTCACTTATACATAGATCGAGGTTATTCAACCTCGACGGCCTGGCGGCCCTTGTAGTGACCGCAGTTCAGGCAAGCATGATGCGGTAGTTTTGTTTGATGACATTGCGGGCACTCAGTCAGATTAAGTGGTTTAAGCCTATCGTGAGAACGCCGTTTGTCTCTTCTAGCCCTTGATGTTTTTCGCTTTGGTACTGCCATATATTAATCCCCCTACTAACATCCTATTCCTTATTCTCTTTTATTAGCTTTGCTAAAGGCGACAATCTTTCATCTATTTCCCGGGCATGTTCGTGTGGAAATTCATCTAGATTCTTCCCACAGACTTCACATAGCCCCTTACACGCTTGATCACATAGCGGCTTGATCGGTAGAGTAAGAATAAGACCTTGCTCTACGAGATCTCTGATATCGATCTCGTCACCTACAATAACAAACCTCTTCTCATCTTCCAGATCCAAGTCTTCTCTTTCTTCCTTCTTAATATCTTCAGGCTTCTGATATAGTTCCTGTATATTAATAGCCAGTATTTGATCGTAATCTTTTAGACACCTACTACAGATCATCCTTGCTTCTGTTTCTGCTCTAACTTTTACGAAGATTGTTCCACCTGTATTCTGCATTCTGATAGATATTCGAACGGGACTCGTCAGTTGAATCTCTTCATCGCTTTTGTCTAAAAACTCAATGCATCCCTCAAATTTGTGTCGCCGTTCTGCCCCTGGCTCTTTTAAAAGATCAGAGACACTTACCCTAAATACATCCATTTTGTATTCACCTCAGTAATTGAAGGTGAGCTTCTTATTATACCTCGTCTTCGTCTAGTTGAACTTCCTCAACAACTTCTGTCTCAGGAACCTTCTGCACCTTCCCTTGAAGTTTTTCACGTCCTTTTCTGATAGTCGAAACTAGCCGGTGTAATGTCGCTTCGAGATTAGCCAGTTTTTCATCGGCATAGTCTTCAGCTTCAAGCCGCACTTTACGCGCATTTGACCGCGCTTCTTCCAAGATCTCGGCAGCTTCTTTTTTGGCTGCCTTGACGATCTCGGTCTCAGCCATAAGCTCGTCTGCCTTCAACCTTGCTTCAGCAAGGATCTTATCCGCTTCCCGTCTGGCCTCTTCTAGCGTTTCACTCCGTTCCTTTATGATCCATCGGGCTTGCTTCAGCTCTTCAGGAAGTCCGGCTCTGAGCTGATCGATTAGATCATAGACATTTTTTTCCGGGACCATGACTGACGAAGAAAACGGAACTCTCTTCGATTTTGAGATAAGCTCCTCAAGCTCGTTGACTTGAGCCTCAATGTCCATCTATTGGCCTCCTTTCTTCTTATCTTCTAAACTTCTTCGCCAGAGACTCCTCTACTGCAGATGGGACCATGCTTTTTACAGACCCACCATATTCAGCAATCTCTTTAACGACACTTGAACTTAGATAAGCAAATTTTGGGCTTGCCATCATGAATATAGTCTCTATCTTATCAGACAACTCTCTGTTTATTTGAGCCATTTGACACTCGTGTTCAAAGTCAGATACTGCTCTTAAGCCCCTGACTATCGCATTCGCATCGTTCTTTTTAGCAAAGTCAACTAATAGTGTATCAAAGATCTCTACACTGACATTGTCCAAATCAGCTATCACTTCGTTTACCATAATCCGGCGCTCTTGTTCAGAAAAAAGAGTATCTTTGGGTATATCTTTAACTACACCAACGACGACCTTTTTGAATATGATTGAAGCTCGCTGGATTATATCTAGGTGACCGCTTGTAATCGGGTCAAAACTCCCGGGGACGATCGCTACCCTCAAGACTCCTCCTTAATATACTCCTGGTAACAGTTAATAGTCTCTCAACAGTCAAGCTTTACGGTAAAACAACAGCCGACTATCTCCATATATTCGGTCCTTGACCACTTCAAATCCTGAAATACCAGGACTCTTCCTCTGGGCATATAACCGCATTACAATAAGGGCTGACTTACTCAGAAACCTGTCATGCCGGAGGACCTCAAAGATATTTTCTATGTCAATTACACTAATTCTAAAGGGTGGGTCTAAAAAAATCAAATCAAATGGTTGTTCTTTACCAGCGTAATCCTTGATAAAATCAAGTACTTTTTTCTTGCTGATGTTAGACTCTTCCACAAAACCTGTATTCTCAAGATTTCTCTTTATTGCCCGTATGGCATCTATGCTATTCTCAACAAAGGTCACGGATGACGCACCGCGACTTAGCGCCTCTATACCCAGCGAGCCACTTCCGGCAAAAAGATCTAGTACCCGCTCATTTTCGATCTCGGAGCCCAATATACTAAAAAGGCTCTCTTTAATCCGGTCAAGCGGTGGTCTGGTCTTCGTACCTTTTGTTGATATCAGTTTCCTGCCACGAGCAATTCCCGCTATAACCCGCACTTCTTTCACCTACTTCAACACTATTCTTAACCGGAGAAGAGCCAATCTGCTCCTTCGGCAAATCTGTCTATTACTTCTTGGCGCATCTTTTTATGACTCGGAAGACTAAGATCAGGATCCTTGTCTATGAGGTTAAAAGCTTCATTGCGCGCGTCGCTTAAGACTTTCGCATCTCGAACGATGGAGGCAATCCGCAAGTCCGGGAGTCCAGACTGCCGCGGTCCGAACAACTGTCCCTCGCCTCTTATTCGAAGATCTTCTTCAGCTAGATCAAAACCGTCAGACATGTTCTCAATTGCCTGCATTCTCTCTCTGGCTTCATCGGTTACCGGATCGGTAAACAAAACGCAAAAACTTTTATGCTGTCCTCGCCCGATCCGTCCCCGAAGCTGATGTAGCTGGGAAAGCCCAAACCTTTCAGCATCTTCAATTAGCATTACAGTAACATTTGGTATATCTATTCCTACTTCAATCACTGTCGTAGCAATCAGGATATTCGACTCTCCGTCACGGAAGTCTTTCATCACAGTATCTTTTTCTTTCGAATCCACTTGCCCGTGTATCAATCCGATTTTAAACTCGGGGAAAACCTCACTCTTGAGACGTTCAGCTTCTTGAGTCGCCGCCTTTACTTGAAGTTTGTCAGATTCATCGACTAGTGGACAAATAATATATGCTTGATGTCCAAGTTTTATCTGTTGCTTGATAAGCTCATATGCATCTTTCCGATGACTTTGGTCGACAACAATCGTCTCGATCTTCTGTCGGCCTTTAGGAAGTTCATCCAGTATTGAAACATCCAGGTCACCGTAAAGGGTGTGAGCTAGGGTTCTGGGAATCGGTGTCGCCGTCATAACCAGCATATCCGGCATCTGGCCCTTCTGCCGAAGACTTATTCGTTGACGTACACCAAACCTGTGTTGCTCATCGACAACGACTAAGCCAAGGTTATTAAAGATAGTGCCCTCTTGTATCAGCGCATGTGTGCCGATTACAAGATCGACCTTCCCTGTCGCGATTGCTTCTAGGACATCGTTCTTTTCCTTGGCTCGCTGGCTTCCTAATAATATAGCTACTTTTACGGCAACTGGAATCATTTCTTTTAACTTCAAGTTATGCTGTTCGCTCAATACTTCGGTGGGAGCCATTATAGCTCCCTGATAACCACCTTGTACTGCCGTCAACAAAGCGGCGACAGCAACGACTGTCTTGCCACTACCGACCTCACCGAGTAGCAATCTGTGCATTGGCGATGGTCTGGTCATGTCTTTCTGGATTTCTTTTAGTACTTTCTTCTGACTTTCTGTCATCTCAAAAGGAAGATTGCTTAAAAACTCATCGACTAGATCACTCTCTATCTCATGAGCAATTCCTTTTTCCGTTGTTTCAAGACGTTTTTTTCTTAAACCCAAACCAAGCTCAAGAAAGAACAGTTCATCAAAGATGAGTCGCTGACGAGCTTTATAAACTGCCGCCATATCATCCGGGAAGTGTATCTGATCCAGCACCTTTTTTAATGGTAGAAAGCGACGATTCCTAATCGTATCTTCCGGCAACGCATCCGGAATCGCCGGAGCATTGTCTAGAACATTTTTAATCAGTCTTCTGATCATTGTTGAAGTCAGACCGGATGTAGCCGGATGTATAGGAACTATCCGACTGGTATGAACAGGATCATCTTTACCGCGAAGGATATCGTAGAATGGGTTTACTATCTGCAGTTTCTGATAACTAAAAACGACCTTGCCGCTAAAAGCTACTTCTGTTCCCGGTTGTAAGCGGTTTGCATGGTAAGGTTGATTAAACCAGACAGCTGATACATATCCTGTCCCGTCAAAAATATCAACTGTAAGAATCCTCTTATGCTGACGTGGTGTAACTGACTTAGTCGTCTTCTTGACGACTCCGATAACAGTCGCCTCTTCACCTACTTTTACATCTGATATAGATGTAATATTGCTGCGATCGATATATCGGCGCGGGTAGTAGTGGATGAGATCAGAGATAGTCTCTATGCCAAGCCTGTTAAGCTTCTGGGCGAGTTTTGGACCGACACCTTTAGCATAACGAACAGAATCACTAAGTTCCACATCCCAAGTATAACACACGTTGTTCTTGTCGCCGTCTTTGTTTTCCTATTAACAACGACTGCAAGATCAAAACCGCAATCCGTAAACTGCAAACTGATGATTACACATGTGAGGTTGCTTCCATCAGGCCTAGAGGACAGCCACCGCATAGGCTCCCGGGCCGGTGTACGTGCCGATAACCGAACCAACCGTGCCGGTGATATAATCATCGTAGGTGATACCTTCGTCATCGATCTGAGATTTCAGTCCTTCGGCTAATTCGGGGTTGTCGGTTGTACCAATAATTAAGAACACGTCATCTTTCAGATGTTCATCAACATATCCTTTTACCAACGACACTAGCTCTCGCCTAGCCTTCTTTGTCCCCTTAACCTTGGTTCGAAATGTTACCTCTCCATCTTCCAGCACCAGGATCGGTTTAATCAGCACCATCGATCCCAATAAAGCACTGGCTTTACCGATCCTTCCACCAAGCTCTAGATACTTTAGAGTATCGACTACAAAGAATATCTTTCCCTTTTTCTTATAACTCTCCGCCAAAGCGACAAGATCATCCTTTGTTGCACCTTCCTCTCGGGCTTTGACTAATTTCATAACGATTGCACCAAGCATTATTGATGCCTGCTCACTATCGATTAAAGTTATCGGTACGTCTTTCAGTTCTTGTTTTGCGGCTTGGGCAGACTGAACGGTCCCGCTTAACTTGGACGATATATGTATTGAGATTATCTGGTCACAGGTCTCTGACAGACTCTTATATGCTTCAATAAAATCACCGGCTGACGGTTGTGACGTCTTGGGTAAGACTTCAACCGATTTCAAGCGTGAGTAGAATTTATCCGGTTTTATATCGATCCAGTCTTTAAATAATTCCTCACCAAACCGGACAACAAGCGGCACCATGACCACATCGTTGTCCTTGTAGTATTCAACCGGCAAGTCTGCCGTACTATCTGTAACAATCCCTATTTTCCCCATCTTTCCTCCTATCATGACTCGTTGTCCTTAATCCGACGTTAGACCAGTAGAGCTGTAGTCCATCCGAGAGTCGTAAGTCGCTAATCGCTGTCTTCAATTGGCCGATAGCCGAAACTAGTCGAAGTATCTGTTTCACATTAGGACCGGTTAGATCCTTCGCAGTACTAATAAAAGCACGGCTGCTCAGGATGACGAACCGCCTAGGTTTTAGGTTCTCTCCCGTTTCTCCCAAACTAGCTTTGAGACTACTTTCTCCCGTATTTTCGGTTTATAGACTATAGAACTGCTGCTCTGTTGCTCTATGGCACTTGCTTCTTCAGCTCTTCACCTCATAAATTTCGGTTTTTGTATCTCCTCTTAACTCCTTGCTGGCAACTCTTTACTAATTCACTCTATCCCGATTATCACCGGATAAAGTGGTTGTCCTCCATCATGAATCTCGATTTCAATTTCCGGATATTTTCGAATCAGCTTCTCTGTCAGTGTTATCCTTACTCGGTTAGAAACACCCTCCCCTATTATTAATGTCATAACTTCGCTGTCCTCATCAACCATCATAGATATGAGATTAAGACAAGTATTAGTAAGGGAACTTCCGGTTGCTCTTATCTGCCCACCGAATATACCAATCAGCTCTCCTTTTTTGACTTTCTTGGATGCGACTTTTGAGTCTCTTGACGCATGTGTCACTTCTCCGGTCTTTACTGTAGCCATTGCTTCCGACATCGTCTTCTGATTGACTTTTAGACTTTTCTCCGGATCAAAGATCAGCATCGCCGCAAAGGCCTCGGGCACCGAATGCGTTGGGATCACAGCTGTTTTCTTAGGAGTTATACTAGCTGCCTGTTCAGCTGTCATAACAATATTCTTGTTATTTGGCAAGATAATAAATGAATTCGAACCGGACTTGTCTATTTGAGCAGCAATATCAGCTGCTGCCGGATTCATCGTCTGCCCACCGTTGACTATAGATGATACACCCAGACTCCTCATGATCTGCTTTAAACCTTCACCGGAGACAACAGCCAACACACCTATTTCCTTGGTATTTTGTTCCCCGGGACTTCTCTGCTCTAAAAGCTGACGGCGAGCTTCACTCTGCTCTTTCATATTATTGATCTTGATCTGACTTAGTTCGCCAAGCTTGGTTGCTCTGTCAAGCACTTTACCGGGATCATTCGTGTGGACATGTGTCCGGTAGACACCATCCGATCCTACAACAAGCACCGAATCGCCGAGACGGCTTATGCTTCTCCGAAACTTTTCCGTATCGACCCCATCACCCCTGAGCATGAATTCTGTACAGTACATAAAGATCAGGTCCACCGGTTCAGCGTCTAGTGGCTCAGATACTCTTGTCCCAGTAGATGCTTGAGCGACGATCTTCTCACCCTTCGCCGCCATAAGAATCCCCTCCGCCAGAGCTACGATACCCTGACCGCCTGCATCAACTACACCCGCTTTTTTCAGAATATCCAGAAGATCAGGAGTTCTTAAAACCGAAGCTTTGCCTTCATTTAAAACCCGCTCTATGATCTCAGTAGTATTATCAGTTTGACGAGCCGCCTTTCTAGCTTCTCTGGCCATGTCTTTTATTACTGTGAGCATTGTTCCTTCAACCGGCTTCATGACCGCTTCGTAGGCGACTCTCGCACCCCGACTAAGTGCTTTAGCCAGATCTTCACCTTTTATCTCTTCAAGTTCCCCGAATACATCACATATTCCTCGCAGGATCTGGCTTAGAATAACTCCTGAATTACCCCTGGCTCCTTTTAAGGAACCATCCTTGATGGCCTTGGTATAAACACTCAGAGTTGCTTGTTTACAACCGTCAAGCTCTGCCATAACACTCTGCATAGTAAGCAGCATATTAGTTCCTGTGTCACCATCGGGAACCGGAAACACATTCAGTGCATCGATCTCTTGAGCTTCCAGCTCTAAAGACACCATGCTGCTTAGCACAAAGTTTTTCAGATCAATAGCAGTTATCGCTTTTTGCACAAGACCTCTGAGATAAGAAACCTATGTTTTGATATTAGCAACGTGAATATTGACCTTCTTGATATCTATTTTTACATGTTCGTCAACTATATAAGATATTTGTTCGCTCAGATTATGGACTATCTCTCGAATATTCGTTCCATGCTCAACAGTTATAAAAAGATCTATCAAGACACTCCCATTTACGAATTCTGCCTTTACACTTCGACTGATATTCCGCGGACTAACTAACCTCATCAATCGGTCCTTTAATGTAGGTGAAGCTATACCGACTACTCCGTATGCTTGCATAGCAATATGAGCAACAAGATCTTCGATAACTTCTTCAGTGATCTTGATCTCCCCTGAGACCTGAACTTTTTCCATGGTGGCTCCTCCTTATGAGACATGTCCGCATAGACTAGCTAGCGTTCCTAAGGCTGGTAATCCTAAATGTGGTTTATCACGACTGATTTTATCACAGCTTGACCTACTATAAACAGGTCACTATAATTATTCAGTGTGTGTCCGCGATCAGTAGTTATAACGGCGGACCTTAATTTTAAATCTGACCGAGGAGGGGTACTTCAATTTATGTCGAACGTCTGTGATATCTGCGGAAAGAGACCGGGGTTTGGTAATAGCGTCAGCCATTCAAATAGAAAATCACCGCGAAAGTGGAATCCAAATATTCAAAAGACAAGAATAACGGTTGATGGCAAGATGAAAAAGGTCAATATCTGCACCCGATGCTTAAAAAAGCAAACCGGCAACGCATAAAAATAAGTTATCATCAATTAGTTGAGCTTGAGCTCTTCAGACCTTACATAGTCCCACGGTCTAGATGGTAGATAAGTCAGTTGGCTCTTTTTACGAAAGCTAGAACAAGTCCAACGGGCAATCGCCACATCGACATCTCTTTGGCCTCCGGTATACTGAATCCTGCATCTTCCAGTTCTTTCTTAACATATATGGGCCGGCAGTCGACAAACTTAGGAAATGTTTTATGTGACCATTCGTATATTCTGACAGCTACAGTCTCTTTTTCCTTCTTTAACATCGAGATAACACTGAGACGTCCCTTGGATCTTAATACTCTCGCGCATTCAGCTAAAACAACCGGGATCTCCGGTGTATCAAACAGCTCCAATGTAAAACTCATAAACATAGCATCAAACATATCGTCTTCGTAGGGAAGCTTTGCGGCATCGCCGGTTGTAAGCTCGACCCTTTTAGTCAGACCTTCTTTCTCCACCCGGTTCTCTGATATCTTAAGCATTCCATCAGAAATATCGATTCCATATACCTTCCCGGAATCGCCGACTGATTTAGCCATCGCGACTATGCAATGCCCCGTACCAAATCCTATCTCTAAAGTCTTTTCACCCTCTTTAGCATCAAGCATCTCAAGACCGACCTTTTTATACTTCTTCTCACTGCTTTGAGAAAGAAGATCATAAAACCGGCTCATCTTATCGTAGCTTTTCTTAGCCTGTTCTTTTGACCTTGTGACTCGTCTGATCTCTGGTTTAATATCCATTCATACCTCATAAAAGACCATGTAGATTGTTTATATACAATGATTATAGCAATCGATAAACCACGGTGCAGTAGAGCCATAGTGACATAGAAGTTATTATGTAGATGATCTGTAGTACGGTAGAGCAACAGTGTAGTAGTTCCATAGAACCATAGTGCCATTTAACCGCGAACCATAAACCAGCAAGCGTAAATCGATGATATGACATGTGAGGTTGCTTCGTCGCCTCGATAAATACCTCTGGCCCCGATAAATCAGGGTAAACAATGACGGGTTTTGTTTATTGACAGGTTGGGTTGCCGCGTCGCACCAAAAACCGGTGCTCCCCGCAATGACGTTTGTGTTCAGTTCCGAATCTGGCAGAAAGTGTCATCCTGGAGATATGTTGAGGTTGCTGTTAGATCCTTCGCAGTACTAATAAATGCACGATTGCCCAGGATGACAAGCTCGTTTCTGACTGGTATAATCGTGCTTAGAAGACTATAAAACACAACATGCAGGAAAAAGTGAATAGCCGAGATTTTATATAAGAGACAATTCAGCAATCATCCATACCGAAGTAAGATTATCCGTGGCCGAGAAGAAACCTTATGCAGTCCTTATTAATTTTTATAGAACCACCGTTTTGTGTCTTATCCACTAAAAACAGCGTCATATCACGCGGAAACACGGCTAGCGCTAGTAGTGTATCATCGTCCTGCCATATGATCTTATCCGCCTTAGTTCTCAGGCGTGCCGCCAGATTGCTTCTGCTTTGAGGAGGACCGTACTTCTTCGTCAGCTGCTTTGCTCGTTGATTCCCCTGGTTTGATTCATAACCGATACCGATTCTATAAAGATATCCTTCGAGAAATGTAGCAAAGATATGTCCGTTTTCTTCTACTTGTTTGCTGGCATTAAAAACACGTTCGCCGTCATGAGGAAAAAACAGTGCTCTTGAGGCTCCATTAATCTCGAAGCAATCCGGACAGTCTCCCACAAATTGCTCGAGCGGCATGCCGAGTTCGATCCCGTATGCTCTTCTTTTAATTGAACTCATCAATCTCCTTTTAGATAACCTTTATCAACCTGGAATTTTCAATAAGTCTCGCTTCTAGATCAAGGTACAAAGAAAACTTCTACCAAACTTATAACGCGCTGTCAACAAACCTCAATATATTGAAATAGTAGTAAATAGGTCCCATATATGTAGTAGTGCTCTTATTTAGGCATAAAATGAAGTCTTGCATCATGATATGACTGCGAAAAGATCTAAAGAAGTCATTTGAATAAATGTCTTCGTATCCTCGCATGCTATAATTGATCCAAGGAGGCCGACTTGCCCGAAGATAGAAAATACTCCAATCCTGCCGCATCTGAATTGCTTAAGAAAGCAAACAGTGAACATATTTCAACTGCTTTTAGTCGTGTAGAAGAACTAAACCCTTGCCCTATCGGTAAGAGCGGCGGATGCTGCAAGATCTGTTTTATGGGACCTTGCCGTCTAAAAGTCAAGAACGGGCAAGAAAAAGTTGGTGTCTGTGGAGCAACTATAGACACAGTCGTTTCTAGAAACTTGGCCCTTTCTATTGCTGCCGGATGCTCCGCTCACGCTGCCCATGGTCTTGATCTTGCCTTCACTTTACTGGCCGTAGCTAGCGGAGAAGCAAAGGATTATCAGATAAAGGATAAAGAAAAGCTCAATGAACTAGCTTGTCAGTATAACATCGAAACAAATAATCTTACCGAACAAGAAATCGCCCTCAAAGTAGCTGAATCAGCTATTGCTAGTTTTGGAAAACAGGATGAAGAGCTAGACCTGGTAAGCCAGCCACCTAAAAAAAGACTCAAACTGTGGAAGTCGCTTGGTATTTTTCCCCGCGGCATCCACCGGGAAATAGTCGAATCTTTTCATCAGACGAACATGGGTGTAAATCAAGATCCGGAACATATACTCAAGCAGACTCTGCGAGTTTCTCTGGCTGACGGCTGGGGCAGTTCGATGATGACGACCCAGATCTCAGATATTCTCTTTGGCACACCGCAACCAACGCTTTCCCGGACAAACCTGGGAGTCTTGAAACAAGATGAGGTAAATATAGTCGTTCACGGCCATAAACCGACTTTAGCCGAAGCCATTGTTACCGCCGTTTCCGACAAAGATCTTAAAGAACTTGCCAAGTCAAAAGGGGCTAAAGGAATCAACCTTGTCGGTATATGCTGCACATCAAACGAGATCTTGATGAGACATGGCATTCCACCGGCGGGAGGATTTCTTGACCAGGAACTAGCTATATTGACCGGTGCTGTTGATGCCATGATCGTCGATATCCAGTGTGTCCTACAGGCTCTCTCACCGCTTACCAAGCATTTTCACACTAAACTGATCACTACATCCCCACAGGCTAAGATAGAAGATGCTACTCACATTGAGTTTAGTATCAGAGAAGCAAATAAGATTGCCAAAAGAATAGTCAAAACAGCTATCGAGAACTACCCTAATCGACAAACTGTCACAATACCGAACATGACCAGTGACCTTGTGGCTGGATTTTCTCACGAGCATATAAAGTACATGCTGGGAGGAAAATATAGAGCCTCTTTCCAACCTTTGAATGATGCTATCATCACCAGCTGCATCCAGGGAGTAGTCGGTGTAGTAGGATGCTCCAATCCCCGGACTTCAACAACCACAAGAAGCCATAACTATATCGTCAAAGAGTTGATCCGTAATAATATACTGGTCGTTCAAACCGGCTGTGCTGCTTTAAATAGCGCTAGGAATAATTTACTTATCCCGGAAGCTATGGATGATGCCGGACCTTTCCTGCGAGAAGCCTGCAAAGCAATTGGTATACCACCCGTTCTGCATCTTGGTTCTTGCGTCGATAATTCAAGGATCCTTACTATCTTGACCGAGATCATCAACGAAGGTGGTCTTGGAGAGGATATAAGTGACCTGCCGGCTGCCGCAATCGTCCCGGAGTGGATGAGCGAGAAAGCTCTGGCTATCGGTGCATACTTTGCTGCTTCGGGTGTTCCGGTATTCTTCGGTTCCGGATCCCCGATATCTGACAGTGAGTGTGTTACCAACCTAGTAAGTAGCGACTGGGAAAAGAAGCTAGGCGGCAAGATAAAGTTTGAGTCCGATTCCAGAAAGATCGTTAAAGAAGTAATAGAACATATTAAGAAAAAACGGCAAGCGCTGGATATATATGGAGTTGGTGGCAGAAAACAAAGCCCTGATGAGATCGAGAGGATGAGAACGCTAAGACAATGGCAAAAGAAGTTAAGGAGTTTGCTGCAGTCGTCATAAACGAAGCACCTGAACTCATCTCACTAGCAAAGAGCAAACTCAAAGAAGCTATCGAAAAAAAAGGCCCGGATGAACCGGTGGTTCTTACAGAAACAGATTACTATCTACCGGTCATATATGGTTCTACCGGGATAAAAGTGTCTAGACTTGCCGATCTGGATCCGATTATCGAGCATGCAAACGAACTGCTGTATAAACCACCCGGCGACAAACTCTGGCTTCCCTATTTAGGTCATGCTCTCGATGCCGGAATAGCTGCCCTCATCGCTCAGGAGATCTTTGAAAGTGCTGATCATGCGCTAGGTTTTAACCGGAAGGATAAACTGTGGCTTGGCGCTCCGCCAGATAAGATCATCAAGAAACACGGATCGAAGATCCTAAATAAACCGACATCGGGATTCGCTGTCCTCATCGGAGGTGCTCCTTCAACCGATATAGCTAAACAAATCACTTCTGAGCTTAAAGATAGTGGCTTTTATGTGTTTCTGGCCGGTCAGGATGACGGAATCTCAATGGCCGGACAACTTGCTGAAGCAGGTATACCCATGGGATGGGATGATTATCTCGTTCCTTTTGGTCCCCGTACCTCAAGCCTTGCTCATGTCTTTGGCTTCTTGACCAGATTGGCTATAATGCTTGGCAATGCCGAGCCCGGTAATTTTCAGACGATATATGAATTTTTAAAAGAGCGCGTCTTTGGCTTCTTTATGGTCCTCGACCAATTAGATGATGAAAAATATGCCATGGCCGCGGCCGGCACCATGTTTGGATTCCTCACTATGGCCCAGGAGTACGTTCCCCAGTTACTGCCGATACACACCCTACACAGATTACGCTAAAAAATACTAATGATTAAGAAGTGAGAGACTGAGAAAGTGTGAAGTGAGACCGTGCTCGAATGTGATCTCACTGTCTCACATTCTCACACTCTGCTACCTGGAATAATATGAAATATTTTCACAGGTAGCTGGTGGACTTGAGTGGACACTATTGGAACTCTTATAGTGAAATCATACGCGAATTATCGCAGGTCATCAAGAAATGAAATAGATTTCTACTACTTAGTCTATCTTATTCTCACTAAACCATGTAATCAGATCGTATACTTTCTTGCATGCATAGGGGAAGGATTGAAGTGATAAACGAACGCTACTTCGATCTACTTTGCCAGCGACTGGATGCACGGCATCATTCCGCTGAACTCTTATAGAGTCAGCTAAAGATAATAAATGGCGATCAGCGCCTTCATACACAGAGTAGGGCATTTTCTTATCTTTGACCTGATCAAGGCCCCTTGTGATTAATACGAATAGTGCTGGCATCCCACGTCTTTCTATAGCTTCACCAATCTCTTTTTTGGTCTTTTCATCCTTTGTTGAGAGGAAGATTGCATTGATCAGAATATAGATGGCCTTTTCAGAAGCTGCTCCAATCATAACCGCGGTAGCAAAGATAGCGCCTCTATCAAAAGCAATCAGAGCTTCGCTAATGTATTGTTTTATTGCCGAGTCAAGACTGGGTATCTGACCTGAAAGAATAGCTAAAAATCCGTCGACATCTTCAACAACCGGATCACCTGTCTCGATCCATTCTTTTCCTAGCTCGGTTAAGACATAGAAAGTAGGCTCGGGGTAGTTTGGCGGGTTAGGTTTTGGAATTATGTATCCTACCGTCAGAAGGTACTGATATGCTTCAACTATAATACTAGAAAGAGGAGACTTCCCGTAAGTGAGTCTAAGATGAGTATTATGATATTGCCCGTCTGATTCTTTCTCGATTAAACCAGCTTCGGCCATAAGTTTAAGAGTGGCAGCCATCAAACCAGAATAGTCGTCTTCTGGACTGTGCTTAAGCGCTTCTTTGGCAAAACTCAACACCATTCCTTTATTAATTGAACTATCCATAAGAGTTAGTCCTTTCGTTCGTTTATTACTGACAACATACGCGAATTATCGCAGGTCATCAAGATTAAATAGATGGTTCAGTTGTTTTAGTGCCTTATTACAAAGTTTTATAACCATGCGCTTTCATGAAGTAATTATTTGATTTCTCCTAATATCTCAATTTCGCTGGGGCTTAGCTTTGTTTTCCCCAATAGATCGATTCTCATAGCAATGATTAATTCTTTATATAGTCTATCCTTCGTCAACTGATCCGAAGAACTATTGACATTTATAGCCTTAATAAAAGCCATTAGTTTTCTTAGAACATCATCAGAGCCCCAAGCCAGAAGATTTCTATACTGAGCGGGCAGTTCTTCTAAATATTCTTTTCTTTCTTCTGGCGTCGTTGTGTCGTAAAAACCACTTAATTGTTGACTAATTTTTACATACTCAACTTTTCTCATCTCCATCATACGCTGATGCCGATCAAGCCTTTTGTTCATTAAAAAATTTGTAATAGCTCCTGCAACGGCTCCTAATGCTGAACTGGCAAGAAATATTTCAATATTCATGTCATTCTCCTTTCAAATAGGGTTCTCTAATAACATATGTATATTACTACAAATCAGTAAGGTTCGAATGGGACAGAAGTTCGAGGCTCGTCTGAGGATGGTACAGAATAATGGCTCTGAACAGCCATTCTTTGGTGTGGGCTTGAGTGGACACTATTGGAATTGTAACATTGAACTGTTACAAGAGTTAAATGAAATCGTCAAAAAGCAATAACTGTCTTTTGGTTTACCCCTATCCTGATATTTTTTAGTGTTAGCTAGCTATGGATCAATAAATCGAAGTTTGATTAGATTATTTCTGTTGTTGTGTCTATATTGAGTATTTTTAGTTTCTTAATTTCCGTTTTCGAACGGTAACATGCAAAATATATTTGTCCGAATTGCGAAACAGGAATATCCGTTTCCCTGAACTTTTCATTTCCGCCACTAATTTCTATGCTTGTTCCATTTAGCGTAATATCTAACCGTCTGTAATCTTCCCCATTATGAGGTTCGTTTGTCTTTTGTTTTTTTAATATTTTCCCACTAGGATAAATAGTTATGTCTGTATTACCACTCCATCTAGTATTAACGAGTATTGAACTATTTTGTATAGGTTCGAATCCTTCTTTCTTTTCCGAGGCCCTCAAAAGAAAACCAAACCAATCGCCATCATCAAACTTATCAAGGATTCTATATTCAATATGAATCCTAAAATCTTTCATTC
>SDBS01000337.1_pt1 | contig 43765 bp, 36 predicted proteins | sample 2277091 | NCBI WGS metagenome assembly SDBS01 (sample SAMN10404972, study PRJNA504765) | marine sediment metagenome | isolation source: marine sediment core GS10_PC15, 163 cmbsf | place: Arctic Ocean: Southern Knipovich Ridge | collected 2010
GTTTTTATTTTAGAAAGGTATTTATAGATCATATAATCATCCCTGGACAAATAATGGACATTGTTCGTGGCTACCATCCGGATACGGCTTTTTGCAGAGAAATTTATGAGTATCTGGGATAGTGAGGATCCGGAAAGCATGTTCCTGGATGAGGGGTATCTCTGGATCTCTAAAAAGAAATCACCATCAAATAGTTCCAGGTAGTCTTTTGCCCGCGCAAGAGCCTGTTTTGCCTTTCCTTCTTTCAGGAGAGCCGGTATTTCTCCGCTCATGCAGCCACTCAGGGCTATGAGCCCCCGGCTCTTTCCCCAAAGATATGAAAATCTTACTGCCGGGACCTGGTTTTTGCTCCCCAGGTGGGACTTGCTGACGATCTGGCATAAGTTTTCATAACCTCTGATATCTTTTGCCAGCAGTACCAGATGATAGGGGATCCGGCCGGCAGTAACACAGATCTCACAGCCGATTATCGGTTTTATGTTTGAGATAACAGCCTCCCGGTAAAACTCAATAGCTCCGCTCATCATATATTTATCTGTAAGGGCAACAGCTCCCATGTTATTTTTTGAGGCAGCAGCGACCAGGGCTTTTATCTTTATGGTAGACTCCATCAGGCTGTATTCGCTATGCACATGTAAGTGAGAAAAAGCCATTTTAAATTGCTTTCTGGATTATATGATCTTGGCTAAAACTACGAAAGGCTCCTCTGGACAGCTACGACTTTTCCCTGTATTAACAGGTCTTTGCCCGGTTTGATCTTTATGGGTCCATATAATGGATTGGAGGACCTTAGCTCAAGGATATCTTTTGTCCTGTAAAATCTTTTGACCACAGCCTCACTGCCAATAAGTGCCACCACGATGTCTCCGGTATCAGCAGTATTCTGTGATCTTACGGCAATTATATCTCCATCCAGTATATGGTCCCCTATCATGCTGTCACCGCTGACCCGGAGGGCAAAATCTGCCTTTTTCTTTCCCAGTATATCTGCTGAAAAGGGGGTGTACTGTTCTATGTTTTCTTCGGCAAGAATAGGTGTTCCTGCAGCTATTCTTCCAATAAGCGGAAGGCGGAAGACTTCTTTTTCACCGGCCAGGTAGCTGAGGTCTAGTGCCAGGGGAGTAAGCTTTATGGACCTGGCAGAAGATTTTCTTTCAATATACCCCTTTCTCTCCAGGGAGTTAAGGTGGTCCACCACTCCTCTTGGGGAGGAGAACCCTAACTCCCGGCCAAGTTCCCTTATGGTAGGGGGATAGGTGTTTTTAGCAATGAATTCATGGATTTTTTTTAGTACCAGTTTTTGTCTTTTTGTAAGTTTCATTTACCTGCCTGAATTGTTTTAGGGTAGCTGTCATTATATAATACCACTATACAAATGTATAGTGGTATTGTCAAAAAATGAGGGATCTTTTTTTTAAAGAGGAGATATCGGTAATAGTATTTTGCTTTTGGAAACATAAAAATTAAGGGATATGGGATTATGGATGGTGGATTATAAAGATATTTTTACACCTGAATCAAGATATTCTGGATAAGTGTAACAGTTATAATAAAATTATAATTTTAAATCTACATATTGCTAAAAGATAACAATATAATTAAAAACACTAATGTTAGGATAGAAAGTGATACACCTATAATTCCAATGTATTTAAGAATTCGTATTTTTTTTATGAAACCAACAATAACGATAATTATAGATATAATTAAAATTATTCCTATTATTACGGTAAAACCCATATGAGTTTTCAAACTTTCTATTCTCTAAGCTAAATAAATTTTATAGATTATAACAGTTTCCGCATGGTGTTGGAATAAAAAAATAATCCTATTGCTGCTTCGATCACTACCCGGGTTCTTATAAGGTCATGTATTGGAAGAAAATCACCAAATCCTAATATAGTAAAAAAATGCTATTTTATTGTAATTTTAGCTAACTTGTTTAATTATTTAAATTATTATAATATTATAAACAATTTAGTATTAATTTATCTTAAAATATGAAATATATTTATAATAATACTATTATAATTGTATAATATATTAATAAAATTAAAAAGCTATAGAAAATAATGGGGATCGGGTCATGAATCAAAAAAATAAGCGCAGATTAAATTTGGTCACAAAACTTGTAATCCTTTATATTATAGTCATGAGCCTGATATTTCTGACTCAAATATTTTATATTGTTCCATTTATTAAAAATGAGAAGTTAGAATCAATAAAGTCTTACCAGGAAGAAATTGCCCAAAATATTTCTTCTATAATAGACAATAAAAATCTTGAGTTTAAAGAAGAATTATTAAACATGGCCGATCTTCCAGAATTTTCAAATATGGATATTGAGGCCCAAACACCTATATTGGTTAATTATAAAAATATAATTAAAGGTGTGTATAATTATTTTGTATTGGATTCTGAAGCATGGTATGTATCATCAAGTCTTGAAGACCTATCACCATGGCAAACTCAAAGCCACCCAGAGGACCCTTCTTTTAATATTTCTTTCATTAAAGGTAAAACCTATTACAGCACCCCGGTTTACTTTAAATCAGTAGGGGAGATAAATTATTATATTTCAGTTCCTATCTTATCAGAAACTGGAGAGAGAATAGGTGTTTTGATAGGAATAATACTTTTAAATGATTTAATTGAAATGATATATAAACATGACCTTCAAGAGGGAACCCATATAACACTGGTTGATAATGAAGGAACAGTAGTTGCCAGTTCCGGTATAGATCTATATGTTCTCGAAGATGGTCCTCTATCACTTGACCATAGTGAACATCCAGACGTACAAGCTGTTTTGGAAGGCAATACCGGGTCTTTTGAACATGAATATGAAGGTTTAATTAACTATAGCAGTACTTCTATCGTAGAGTCTAATGGGTGGGGAGTAATCGTAAGGACCCCAACTGTTGTGTTGCATGCTGAGGTTAACAAAATAGAAAGATTTTTATGGCTAATCAATACCATACTTTTTATAGTGCCATTAATTATTTTAATAGTCTATTCAAGACAGATAGATCTTGAAAGGACAAGGTCAGAAAAAATGGTGCAAAGGCAGTCTGAAGAATTAAAAGATAGCCGTGAAAAGAAACTGGCGGTATTAGGACAGCTTGCCGGCGGAGTGGCCCACGACCTGCGCAACCCACTGGGGGCAATAAAAAATGGTATTTATTTTTTGAATATGGCAATAAAAAAGCCTCAAACTGATATAAAGAAGACCCTGGGGATTTTAGATAAAGCAATAATAAAGTCTGAAAATATTATTTCTAATATATTGAACTTTGGAAGACCCGGGACTTCCATAAAAAAGAATATCAATATTGGAAATATTTTACAGGATATCATCACTCAAACTGATATACCGGACAATATAAAGGTATTAAATAAACTTGATAAATCCATACCGGCTGTTTTTGCAGATCCTGGCCAGACTATCCAGATTTTTTCAAATATTATCCTAAATGCAGTACAGGCTATGCCGGAAGGGGGAAAGCTTACAGTAAAATATGCCATTATAGATAAAAAATGGCTGGATATATCCGTCTCTGATACTGGAATTGGGATACCGGCCGAAAATATGGATAAGATCTTTGACCCCATGTTTACCAGCAAGGCCAAAGGAATTGGACTTGGCCTGGCATTAATAAAAATATTGGTAGATGCTAATGGAGGCAAGATCAGTGTAAATAGTAAGGTAGGGGAAGGTACCACTTTTACCCTAAAACTACCTACAAGAAGGAACAGATAAATATGAGGTAATATCATGAATAAAGGGATCAAGCGCAGGCTAAGTTGGATATCAAAACTTATAATTCTTTATATTGTAGTCATGGGCATAATGCTACTAACCCAAATATTTTATATTGCTCCACATATTAGAGACAGAGATCTAGGATCAGCAGAGTCTTACCAGGAAGAAATTTCTAAAAATATTTCCTTTATAATAAACAATAAAATTCTTAAGTTTAGAGAAGAATTACTAAATATAGCTGGCCTTCCTGAATTTTTAAATATGGATATTGAAGCCCATACACCTATATTAGTAAATCAAAAAAATATAGATAATAGCATATTGAATCTTTTTATAATGGATTCTGAAGGCTGGTTTGTCTCATCAAGCGTTGAAGATCTATCACCATGGCAAAAACAAAGCTGGGATGACTTACCGCCCTATAAGTTTTCTTTTATTAAAGGAGAGACCTATTACAGCACTCCGTCATACTTTGAATCAGTAGGTGAGATATCTTTTTACATGACAATTCCTATCGAATCAGCTGCTGGAGAGAGAGTGGGAGTTTTAATGGGCACAATGCTATTAAATGATTTGATTGAAATGATATATTCATATGACCTTAAAGATGGAGTGCATGTAATGCTGGTAAATAATGAAGGAATAGTAATAGCCAGTTCCGGTATGGATCTGTATACTCTTGAAGATGGTCCGCTATCTCTGGATTATAGTGGTCGTCCTGACATGCAAGCTCTTATAAAAGGAAATACTGGATCTTTTATAGACGAACATGAAGATATTACCTACCTTAATTCTACTTCTCTAATACCTTCTAATGGTTGGGGAGTGATTGTTGAAACTCCAATGGATGTATTGATGGCTGAGACCAGAACAATGTCAAGATTTTTATGGTTGATCAATGGCATACTTTTTATAGTCCCTTTAATTATTTTAATAATCTTTTCACGACAGATAGACCTGGAAAGGGCAAGGTCAGAAGAAGAGCTTATCAGAAAAGAAAAATTATCAGTACTGGGACAGCTTTCAGGAGGAGTGGCCCATGAGCTGAGGAATCCCCTGACAACTATAAAAAATGCTTCCTACTTTCTAAATACGGCAATAAAAAAACCGGAGCCAGAGATAAAAAGAACCCTGGGAATCCTGGATGAAGCAACATCAACATCCGAGGATATTATTTCCAGTATATTGAGTCTTGCAAATCCCAGGACTCCCATAAAAAAGAAAGTCAATATTGGAAATATTTTACAGGATATCATCATACAAGCTACTATTCCCGACAATATAAAGGTTTTAAATAAACTTGATAAATCCATGCCGGCCGTCCTGACCGATCCAGGGCAAATTAAAACTATTTTTTCAAATATTATCCTAAATGCAGTACAGGCTATGCCGGAAGGGGGAAAGCTTACAGTAAAGTATGCCCTTACAGGTAAGGAGTGTCTGGATATATCTGTATCTGACACTGGACCCGGGATACCGGCTGAAAATATAGATAAGATCTTTGAACCCTTATTTACTACCAAAGCCAAAGGAATAGGACTGGGACTGGCATTAACCAAAACACTTGTAGATACCCTTGGAGGAAAGATCAGCGTAAAGAGCAGGGTAGGGGAAGGCACTACTTTTACCGTGGCCCTCTCCCTAATAGCAGAGAAATAGAGGCAGAATGAAAAAAACAAATATTTTAATAGTGGATGACAATGTAGGCCTGGCAGAAACCCTGTCTTTTATCCTTAAGAAAAAAGGATATAGAGCCGGTATAGCAAAAGATGGAAATGAGGCAGTAAAAAAAGTTAAAGATAAATTTTTCGATATAATCTTTGTAGACATAAAAATGCCTCTGATGAATGGAGTTGAAGCTTACAAAGAAATAAAGCAAATAAGTCCGGTTTCTATAGTTTTTATGATGACAGCATACGGGGTCGATGAATTAGTACAGGAAGCCCTGGAGGAGGGAGCCCACAGCATTCTCTATAAACCCATGGACATAGAAAAAACGCTGACCTTAATAGAAGAGGTATTGAAGTGACTTAGATTCTTTTAGTCCTGATAGGAAGAAATAACCAAGCTCCTCTTCAAAACCTTTAACACATCCGAAGAAAACAGCTGTGCCTCCAAACTATACGGCATACCATTCCCAGCTTATATCCGTGTAGTCAAGGTGGAGATTTTAGAGTCCCTGCTTTTGGGATTTTGGTTCTATATATCTTGTGTTTAAGTTTAATATAATTTGTTAGGATTATAATGACATAATATTAATAAAGTATTAATATTATGTCATATAATATAAAATAACATTTTATTTGTGAAAACATTTTGAATAAATATCAAGCAAAATGTATACAAAGGATAAATGGAAACGTGATAAAAAGAATAGCTCAAAAGACAATAAATAATGCTATAATGCCGGGTCGTTTTATTAAAAGGACCATTATTATTAGCAGCATATGCTCAATACTTATTGGTATTTTAGGATTAGCTGGATATATTCCGGGACTGCGGTTTCTTGGCAACATACGTTCTGATTACATTCCTATGGCTCCCAGCACAGCTATTTCATTTTTAATACTCAGTATAATTCTGATTATGCACACTCTGGGTTTTTGGCCAAAAAGAGTCCGGTTCTTTACTGCAATAATTTTAGCCGCTGTATCAATTTTTGGGTTTTTAAAATGGATCGAGTACTATGTCAGACCTGAGGGTAGCTTTGAAGAAAGTTTCATGAGACTTTCTGACAAGATTGGAGAGATCCCTATTGGGATTATGTCTCCGTCTACTGGCGCGCTATTCTTTATATCAGCATTCATAATGATTTTTTTGATATTTCAGGTAAACGGAAAGAAATATACTTATTTTATTGGACATTTGATAGGAATTTTAGGGAGCCTGGTTATTGTAAGCGCCTTGATCTTTGTAATGAGCTATTTATACGGACAGCCTCTTCTTTACAACCTGGGCAAGACTGTTCCAATGGCTGCAACAACTGCATTTGCATTCATTTTTTTAGGAATTGCATTAATAAGTGCCGTAGGAATTGATTACACTCCCCTGTTATTTTTTACAGGTCCTTCAGTTAGAAGCAGGCTCCTGCGTATATTTGTTCCATTGATTATCTTGATAGTTTTTATCCAGGACATATCGACCAAACTGATACAAAATGTTTTTGAGATAAATAATGCATTAATGATGGGATTATGGATAATATGTTTTGCTGCACTAGCAGGATTTATTATTTTCCGGTCAGGTCACAATATAGGAAGTAGCCTGGACAAAGCACATAAAGAAATTACAAGCCTTTCAAAATTCCCTTCAGAAAACCCAAATCCTGTAATAAGGATAGATAAGGAAGGAATGGTTATCTACTCAAATGATGCAGGCAAGATTCAGCTTAAAAAACTGGAATCCAAAGTAGGATCCAAAGCCCCTAAGATTTTTTATAGCCTAACCGACAAACTCTTAAAGGGAAAAGATAAAAAACCAGGATTATTAGATGTTCAACTGGGCGATAAGACTTATGAATTTATAATCTCCTATATTGAGGATACTGACTATGCTAATCTTTATGGAAGAGATGTGACTGACCGCATAAAGGCTGAAGATACACTAAAGAAATATTCTAAGAATCTCGAAAAAATGGTAGAAGTACGTACAAAAGAACTAAAAGATGCACAAAAGGAGCTTATCAGAAAAGAAAAACTAGCAGTACTGGGACAGCTTGCCGGTGGAGTGGCCCATGAATTGCGAAATCCACTTGGAGCAATAAAAAATGGTATTTATTTTTTAAATATTGCAATAGAAAAACCTCAACCTAAAGTAAAGAAGACTTTGGAAATTTTAGATAAAGCAATGGTAGGGTCTGAGAATATTATTTCCAGCATACTAAACTTTTCAAGTTCCAGGACTTCTATAAAAAAGAAAGTCGAGATTAGAAATATTTTACAGAATATCATCAGCCGGATTACTATACCAGACAATATAAAGGTTATAAGCAAACTTGATAAGTCCATGCCAGTTGTTTCGGCCGATCCCGGGCAGATCACCTGTGTATTTTCAAATATTATCCTAAATGCTATTCAGTCCATGCCAAAAGGGGGAAAGATTACAGTAAGATCTGACATTACTGATAATAAGTGGTTAGGGATATCTGTATCTGACACTGGAGTAGGGATACCGGCTGAAAATATAGATATGATCTTTGAACCCCTTTTTACCACCAAAGCGAAAGGGATTGGACTTGGCCTGGCAGTAATAAAAATACTGGTAGATGCCCATGAAGGCAGGATCAAAGTAAAGAGCAAGGTAGGAGAAGGCACCACTTTTACTGTAGTCCTACCCCTGAAGACAAAAAGGTAGCGGCAGAATGGAAAAAACAAATATTTTAGTAGTTGATGACAATGTAGGCCTGGCAAAAACCCTGTCTTTTATTCTTGGAATAAAAGGATATGGCACCGGTATAGCAAAAGATGGAAATGAGGCAGTAGAAAAAGTAAAAAATAAGTTTTTCAATATAATCTTTATGGATATAAAAATGCCTCTGATGAATGGAGTTGAAGCTTTTAAAGAAATAAAAAAAATAAGCCCAAGTTCTATAGTTTTTATGATGACTGCATATGGGGTTGAGGAATTAATCCAGGAATCCCTGGAAGAGGGCGCCTATGATATTATTTATAAACCCCTGGACATAGAACGGGCGCTAACCTTAATAGAAGAGGTTATGGCGACCTTTCCCCGATCTTCAGACGAGCTTTTAAGTTAGTATCTTTTTTTCAGCTCTTGCGGATATGATATGGGGATCTGGTGGGGTCTGTGCTGAAGCCGGTATTTCCCATTAAGCCGATTAAATCTCCCTGGCTAACTTATTATCCCAACTGATACCCTAAAGGCGCTTAAATGGGCACATACAGTCACATATAAGGATATAAACTATTTCCGGCTCCTTTGATTTCATGCTTAAATACTGTAAACTTAAAGAGGTAGGCCCTCAAAAGGACGCGAGGGTCTGCCTTTTTATTTGGTATTACCGGAACTATGCTACCCCTGCTAAATTTTTATAAGGATACTTCAAGACCCACAAAAACATAGGCGTGATTTTGCAAATAGTTTTAAAATTTTATAAACTGGAGCAATTAGAAAATAATCAATAGCTCCGTTCAACTTAAATAAAAGGAGACAGAAAATGGAATTTAAGGGAATTGATGAAAACATCGGCCTGGGAAATAAAGTTTCTTTGGTCACCGGTGCAACTACAGGGATCGGAAAGGCAATAGCTATTTTATTTGCCAGCAAAGGTTCTGACCTGGTACTGGTCGATAGGGATCCCAAGATCAAAGAAGTATCTGAAGAAATTTCTAAGTCTAATCCTGATGCCGGTATCCTACCATTAGTATATGATATTACTGTTCCGGATAGCATAGAGTCGATTGTAGAAAAGAGCATAGAAAAATTTAAAAAAATTGATATTTTAGTAAATAATGCGGGGATAGCACGGCTTGATAAAGCTGAAGACATGACAAAGGATTACTGGGATGATACCATGGCTGTAAATCTGACCGCGCCTTTTGTATTATCGCAGGCAGTCGGCAGAGAGATGATAAAGAAAAAGTATGGAAAGATAATAAACATGTCTTCACAGGCTGGATCTGTTGCCATTGACAAGCATATTGCTTATTGTGTCAGCAAAGCCGGTATAATCAGCATGACCAAAACGCTGGCCCTGGAATGGTCCAAATATAATATAAATATAAATTCAATATCCCCTACGGTGGTTTTGACAGAGATGGGCAAAAAAGCCTGGGCCGGAGAAGTCGGTGAAGCAATGAAAAAGAAAATACCGGTAGGGAGGTTTGCCTATCCTGAAGAAATCGCTTTTCTGGCACTTTTCCTGGCAAGTGACAATACAAGCATGATCTCAGGTGAAAATATTGTTATAGATGGGGGATATACCATAAAATAGAGTAAAACAGGGACAAAATAGCAAATAAGGCAGCAATTAAAATTACAGGAGAAATGTTTTGGCAAGCAAAATCAGTAATGACGATAATGCGATCTTATCTGAAAAACTGGGCCTCTCCGGTAAAAAGGTCGTGCTTACCGGCGGGAGCAGGGGAATCGGTAAAACAATCGCTCTTGAACTTTCAAGCATAGGATGCCTGGTGGCTATTTTAGACATCCTGGCTGAAGAAGGCAGGCAAACTGCTGATGAGATCACCGGAATGGGTGGAACGGCATACTTTGTGCACTGTGATGTTACAGATGAGGGCATGGTGGCTGAAAGCTTTAAAAAAGCCAGGGACTTGATGGGCGGTATTGATATCCTGGTAAACAATGCAGGGATATCAAGCAATAAAATAAGTATTGAGGAGCTGGACCTGGATTTCTGGAAAAAAGTGATAGATATAAACCTGACAGGTTCATTTATATGTTCAAGGGCAGTTATAAAATATTTTAAATCGCTTCGAAAAGGAAATATAATAATGATCTCTTCTGGTTCGACTGTAACCGGAACCGGGGGAACGGCTGCATATGCTGCTTCGAAGGCCGGGATCAACAGCCTTATCAGGAGCCTTTCGCGCGAGCTGGCGCCCTTTGGAATAAGGGCAAATGGAGTAGCACCCCGTTATATTGATTCAGAACTATTAAAAATAATCTATAAAGGCAAGGACATAAGTGAGCTGACCGGTAAGATCCCTCTCGGAAGATTGGGGACCCATAAAGATGTGGCCGATGCAGTAATATTTCTGGCAAGTGAAATGTCAGGCTATATCACAGGCGAAGTCATCCTCCTGGATGGCGGGAGTACATTCGGTTCCAGGTAGCAGGCTATGGATACTTCTGCAGGTTCCTTCACGGCAGTTATTTCAATATTCTATTATAATTTTTTAATTATTTGTTGATTTTAAAAATTTTTTCTGTATAATCTTGCGTTTGGGTAAAGATATAAAAAAAATTTATTAAAAAAATAGTTAAAAATTCAGTGAAAAAGGCCGTATGGGCCTTGATCAGGATAGGGAAGGAAAATGAAAAAATATAATCTGACAATACATATATTATTCTGGATTGTAGTTTCCGGTATGGTTTCAGCAGCAATCATGCTGGCTGTTATCAATAATGATACAATAAATGCTCTTTTTGGTGATTATTTTCCTGGAAAACAAGAAGTAGTTTCAGAAGAAAAAGAACCGGTTATAATCACTAAGATCCAGGAGGTAGAAAAAGAAACTGAGTGGTATTATTTTACTGCCACCGGTTATAGCGCCAATGATCCTGCACAGGGGACAAATAGCACCACGGCTACCGGCAAGGATATCCGCATAGGGATGATCGCAGTCGACCCGAAGATCATTCCCCTCGGCACAAGTGTTGAAATAAAAGATATGGGGACTTTTGTAGCCGAAGACACCGGTGGAAAAATAAAAGGAAACAGGATCGATATTTATTTTGAATCTAAAGCAGATGCAAAAAAATTCGGGAGACAGGGTATCTGGGTCAAGTATGAAGAGGACGAGGTCTTGCTGGCAGAGTTGATCACTGATATGTGGAAAATCGAATAATCACTTAAAAAAGCTGTTATACAGGGTATTCTATTTTTTTTGCATATTCAAGAGCTTCCGGAAGATCACTCACAATCCCAATAAACCCCGCCAAAATATTTGATATGGTAAAAAACCGGCAAAAGCCAAATGTGGCCGTATAAAATAATATTTGATAAAAAAGGGAATTCTTTTAAAATAGAGAAGATGTTTTATTAAAAAACATGATCATTGGTCCGGTAAGTAATTTAAATTTATTTAAGGAGAGAGATGAAATTTAAAAAGAACCTGCTTTATCTTTTAATATTTGTAGTCGTCGGGGCTATAGCGGTAAGTATTTATTTTGGCTTCAGGGATAGATGGGGACAGGAAGAGGAAATGCCTGCTGAGATAGTGGAAGAGGAGCTGCAGGTAGAAGAGGCAGAAAAAGATATTGAGACGGTCGAAGAGGAAAAAGAACCCCCGGAGGCCGAACCATCAAAAGATGAAAATTATTACAGGAGTTCTTCAGCTGCTTTTGCAAATTACTCCTTTACCAGCCCTGATGAGTGGATATTGTTTGAAGAGGAAGACGGCAGCAGGGTCATTATAAAAGAGGAAAATATTGCCGGAGAGACCACTGAAAGCATATTGTTCATGGTTGAAAAAATATCTGATTTTAAAATAGGTGACGGGGCGGAGGATATTATCAGCAGTTATATGCAGTATTCAGAAGACCAGGCATTAGGAGCAGAACCCCTAAACCCCGGCAGTGTAGACATCAATGGTTCTGGGACCGAGATAAAAGGTTATAAATATAACAGCCTTACTGCCCCGGAAAGCACTGAAATAGACCTTATGGCTTATATCGAGGATGAAGATCATATATATTTGATGAAATATATGGGCAGCAATATTGGCCAGGAGCAGGCCGTGGATACATTTAAAGGGGTATTGTCCTCATTTAGCCTTATTGAAGAAGCAGAAACAGTAAAAGTCGAGGACCAGGCTGATTCCATGAATATATTGATCCTGGGAGTAGATAGTGGAATGGGAAGGAATTGGGGCAGGAATAGTGCAAGATCTGATATAAACATAATCGTCCACATAAACCTGGAGACCTATAAAAGTACCATATTGACGATACCCAGGGACATGTGGGTGAGCATACCGGGCCACAATGATGGAAAGATAAATGGCGCCCATGCAATGGGGGGCCCTGAACTGGCGGTCCAGACTTTTGAAGACTTTACTGGATTTGAAATTGATAATTATATAATAAGTGATTTTGACGGCTTCATGCCGCTGATCGATTTTTTAGGCGGGGTCACAATAGAAGTAAACGAGAATCTTGCTGATGGGTTTTCAGGCTCTTATTTAAATAAGGGCGTCCATCATCTAAACGGGGAACAGGTCCTGGCCCTGTGCAGGAACAGGCACAGGAGCGGGGATGGTTCGACACAGGGTGGTGCCTGGGCCAGGGAGAAGGAAGCCGCAAAGGTCATAAAGGCGCTGTATGAACAGAAGATGACCCTGGAAAAGGTCATGAAACTTCCTGCTTTTGTTAATTACCTGCTTAATTATACCTGGTCCGATATTGGTTTTAAAGATGTAATAAAGCTGCTGCCGGTAATGGGAAAAATAAAATCAAATGATATAACTATAAGGGGCGTCCCTTCCTACAGCAAGACTATTGGTAAAGCCAGCGCAGTGGTTCATTTTGAGGAAGAGACTTTGATCATGTTTGAAGAGATCAAGAATCAATAAAATGATATTTTTTTGTCCAGTTGACTTTTGGCCTGGAACTGATTAATATCTGTTTTGCAAAAAAAATGGTAAAATATTTATAGCCTGAAATCGGGCGGAAGTAGCTCAGCTGGTAGAGCATCACCTTGCCAAGGTGGGGGTCGCGGGTCCGAATCCCGTCTTCCGCTCCATTTTATTTAATATATTCAAAATTAACAATCATTACAAATTTAGTAAAGTGATTGAAATAAATATAAAAAAAGCTGGCAAAAAAGTAAAAATAGAAAATAATGGGACCATATTTGATGCTTTAAGGTTGATAGACAGGGATGCAGCAAAAAAAGCAATTGCTGCAGAGATCCCTGGCGGAGATAGAGAGATCGTCGACCTGAGCTATCGTCCGGGAAAGGATTCTGAAATAGATATCATATATCCGGAGGATATTGATATATCTATTGATATTTTAAACCACAGCTCTGCCCATATAATGGCGGCTGCAATAAAAAAATTATTTCCTGATGTAAAATTTGCGATCGGCCCTTCCATAAAGAATGGCTTTTATTATGATTTTGAAACTGAAATGCAGATTACGCCGCAGGAGCTTCCAGGCATAGAAAAAGAGATGAAAAAAATAATAAATGCTAACTGCAAGTTCGAAAAGAGGCAGGTGTCCAAAAAGGAAGCCAGAAAAATATTTAAAGATAATCCCTATAAAATAGAATTAATAGATGATATAGATGCTGATGGGCTCAGCATTTACAACTCAGAAGATTTTACTGATCTATGTATAGGGCCGCATATTCCTTCAACCGGCAAAGTCAGGGCCTTTAAACTTTTAAGTATCGCAGGGGCATACTGGCGCGGTGATGAGAAAAATAAGATGCTTGTCAGGATCTACGGCACTGCGTTCTATAAAAAAGAGGACCTTAAGGCATACCTGGATAAGATCGAGAGAGCCAAAAGAAGCGACCATAGAAAAATCGGCAAAGACCTGGATCTTTTCAGTTTCCACGATGAAGCTCCTGGATTTCCTTTTTTCCATCCGGGTGGAATGATCCTTAAGAATATAATATTGGATTTCTGGAGAGAGGAGCATCTAAAAGAGGATTATAAAGAGGTACAGACCCCGGTGATCCTGTGTAATGACCTCTGGAAGACTTCAGGGCATTGGGACAACTATAAAGATAATATGTATTTTGTAAAGATCGATGAAAAAGATTATGCTGTTAAGCCCATGAATTGTCCCGGTTCAATAATCATCTATAAATCCAATCAGCATTCATATAGGGAACTGCCTTTAAGATATGCTGAGCTGGGATTGGTACACCGCCACGAAAAATCAGGGGTCCTGCACGGACTTTTCAGGGTAAGGAATTTTACCCAGGATGATGCCCATATTTTTTGCACTGAAGATCAGTTAAAAGATGAGATCTCAAATATAATAGACATGGTAGGCCGGATGTATAGAGCCTTTGGCTTTGAAAGTTATCATATGGAGCTTTCAACAAGGCCCCAAAAGAGTATCGGCAGTGATAAGATGTGGGAAAAGGCCGAGAAGATCTTAAAAGACATAATTGAAGCCAAAAAAGTAAAGTTCAAGATAAATGAAGGAGATGGGGCTTTTTACGGTCCCAAAATCGACTTCCATATAAAAGACTGCCTGGACCGTACATGGCAGTGTGCCACCATACAGCTTGATTTTGCAATGCCTGAAAAGTTTGAGGTGGAGTATGCGGGAGAGGATAATGCCAGGCACAGGCCCGTGATGATACACCGGGTGGTGCTGGGCAGCGTAGAAAGGTTTATGGGGATAATGCTGGAACATTACAGCGGCAACCTTCCACCCTGGCTCGCACCTGTCCAGATGATAGTACTGCCGATATCTGAAAAATTTTATGATTATGCAAATAATATCTATAATTATTTCAGGAAAAAGAATTATAGGATAGAAATCGATAACAGGGTGGAGTCCTTAGGCAAGAAAATAAGGCAGGCAGAGATCAGGAAGATCCCATATATGATGGTGGTGGGCCAAAATGAGGAAAAGACCGGAACCGTTACGATCAGGAGAAAAAAGGGCGATGACATAAAAGAGATCAAGATGGAGGAATTTAACAGTATTTTAGAAAAAGTAGTCGGCCAGAAGGAAAATAGCTATTAGCTATATATTACCCTTTTTTTATCAAAATATTCTTATAATTTACCTAGATACCCCTTAATTAATAATTTATATCTAATAATTCTAAGTGTTGATTGTTATTTGAACGGGGAGATCAAATATGACACTAAAGGAAAAAGTAAAATTATATACTACTAAGACTGCAATAAAGGGAGTGCTAAAAATTATTCAATGGATCCCAGATGAAAGTCGAAGAAGAAGAGGTATGGACAAAATAGCATAAAACTAGTAAAATTTAGGAAAATTTAATTAATTTATTGTAAAAAATGACTATAAAATAATATTTAGAAAGTAGAAATCATCTATTTCTCACCAGATAGCAGCAGGTTTGCTAGCTGATTTGGTTAAAATAAATTAAAAATATTTATTAATAGGTAGATGATTTTATCTACCTATTTTTTTATGAAAAATAATTGGAGGTGAAAATTTTATTAATAAGAAGGCCCGAATAAATGAACAAATAAGAGTCCCGGAAATAAGACTGATAGAAGAGGATGGAAACCAGGTCGGAATAGTTCCTATTGAGAAAGCCATGGAAATCGCTGAAGAGAAAGACCTTGACCTGGTGGAAATATCACCAAACAGCAAACCACCGGTATGTAAGATCATGGATTACGGTAAGTATAAGTATCAATTGGAAATATCTGAAAAGTTAAGGAGGAAAAAGCAGTCCCAGATAATTCTAAAAGAGGTCAAGATGAGGCCAAAAATTGATAAAAATGATCTCAATACAAAACAAAGACAGATTGAGAAATTCTTAAAAAATGGTTGTAAGGTAAAACTTACTATAATGTTCAGGGGTAGGGAGATCGTTCACAAGGAGCTTGGAAAGAAGATATTAGATGGCCTGGTCGATGATCTGGGTGACAAATGCATAATAGAATTAGGGCCGAAACTGGAAGGTTATAATATGACTGTGGTTTTGTCACCGGCCTAAGATAAAGATGATTTTTAATATTTAGAATTGGGAAGGACGTAAATGACATGCCGAAGTTGAAGACGCATAGAGGCGCAGCAAAAAGGTTTAGGGTAACAGGTAGCGGAAAAATAATTAGGGAAAGAGCCTATAAGGGCCATATTTTAACTAAAAAAAATGCTACAAGAAAAAGAAGATTAGGGAGAAAAGACGAAGTGGATATATCCAATAGAAAAAATATCAGAAGGCTTATAGGTAGATAATAGAAAGGTGTGAATCGAGATGACCCGGATAAAAAGAGGTATCATAAAAAGAAAAAAGCATAAGAAAGTCTTAAAGGCAGCAAAAGGTTATTATGGGGCAAAAAGCAGGAGTTATAGATCGGCAAAGCAGCAGCTTCTAAAGTCATTGAGTTATGCATACAGGGACCGTAAAAACAATAAGAGGAATTTCAGGAGATTGTGGATCATCAGGATCAATGCTGCTGCAAGAATAAACGGGCTTTCTTATAATGAATTTATTAATGGCTTAAAAAAGGCAAGCGTGGAAATAAATCGAAAGATATTATCAGAAATAGCAGTAAATGACCCGGATACTTTCAAGGAGTTGACTGAAGTAGCAAAGAAACAACTGGTATAGTGTGATAATTTATGGGCGAGCCGGAAAAAAATATTAATGATATTGAAGGTAAATTGGAAAATTATCTGAATGATTTCAAAAATGAGATCGATTCAGTTAAAAATATCTCAGATCTTGGAAAGATCAAAACTAAATATACCGGCAAGAAAAGTTTCCTGGTCCAGACTTTAAAGAATATCGGCAAGCTTTCAAAACAGTTAAAACCGGTAATAGGTAAAAAGACAAATATAGCCAGCCAGGAAATAGAATCCATTCTTGCAGATAAAGAAAAGATCTTAAAAAGAAGTGAATATGAAAAAGAGCTGCTGAAAGAATCCCTGGACCTTTCGCTTCCGGGAAGAAATATAAATGTTGGGAAAAAAAACATTATTACCAGAGTACTTGAAGAAATCGAGGATATATTTATAGGGCTGGGTTTTGATATTGCTGACGGTCCGGAAGTAGAAACTGATTATTATAATTTTGAAGCTTTAAACACTCCTGCAGAGCATCCAGCAAGATCCCTTCACGACACTTTTTTTATCAGTGAAGATGTGTTGCTTCGAACTCACACTTCTCCGGTCCAGATAAGATATATGGAGGATAATAAGCCACCCATTTCGATAATCGTGCCCGGCAAAGTATACAGGAAAGATTATGATATTTCACACACTCCGATGTTTACACAGGTGGAGGGCCTGGTAGTAGATAAAGATATAAATTTTGGCAATCTTAAATGGACCCTTGAGACTTTTGCACATGAAATATTTGGCAGGGACAGAGAGGTAAGGCTCAGGCCCCATTATTTTCCTTTTACTGAACCAAGCGCCGAAGTCGATGTGTCCTGTAATATTTGCAATGGCAAAGGCTGCAGGGTCTGCTCGGGCTCCGGTTGGCTCGAAATTTTAGGAGCCGGAATGGTAGATCCAAAAGTATACACTTTTACAGGCTATGATCCTCGCGAGGTAGAGGGCTTTGCATTTGGCATGGGGGTGGAAAGGATCTGCATGCTTAAATATGGTATTGAAGATTTAAGATTATTCTTTGAAAATGACCTGAGGTTTACCAGCCAATTTTAGGGCCGGTATAATATGCCCTGGAACTTTATTTAAAATTTTATCAATAATCCAATATTAATATTATTTTAATCAGGAAGGAAATATAAAGATTGAAAGTAACCCTTAATTGGATAAAAGAGTTCCTGGAAGTCGATGATCTTGATCCTGTAAAAATTTCTGAACTTCTGACGATGAGCGGTACGGAAGTCAAGAGGATCGACCATGCAGGCAATAAATATAAGAATATAGTAATAGGTAAAGTAAACAGTTTCAGGCCCCATCCAAATGCCGATAAGCTCTCATTATGCAAGGTGGATGTGGGGACCGGGATCCTGGGAATTGTATGCGGAGCTGATAATTTTAAGGAGGGCGACAGAGTTCCAGTGGCCCTGGCTGGAGCACAGGTCGGTGACCTTAAGATAAAAAAAAGTAAGATCAGGGGAGAGATCTCGGAAGGGATGATGTGTTCCGGGATGGAACTCGGACTTTCATCTGATGCAGATGGGATAATGATCCTGGATGACTCGTTTGAGACAGGAATGGAGTTCAGGGAGTCTGCCGGCTTAAATGATATAGTTTTTGAACTGGAGATCACTCCCAATAGGCCGGACTGCCTGAGTATCATAGGGATCGCAAGAGAGATCAGCGCTCTTATAGATGTGCCTTTGATCATCCCGGAGTATGATCTTGAAGGTAAAATAAATATAGACGGAGATTTTATTATTGAGATCGAGGACCATAGATCATGTCCCCGGTATTCAGCAAAAGTGTTTAATAATATTCCTGATATCCCGTCACCATTATGGCTGAAAAACAGGCTGGCCTTATGTGATGTGCGGTCGGTCGACCTGATCGTCGACCTGACAAATTATGTAATGCTTGAGACCGGGCAGCCGATGCATGCTTTTGATAAGGATTTGCTGCATTCAAATAAGATCATAGTAAGGAATGCAGGGAAAAATGAAGAGATACAGACTATTGATGATAATACCTGGAAATTAGATAAAGATGACCTGGTCATAGCAGATGAAAAAGGGGCCGTGGCAATTGCCGGTATCATGGGCGGCAAGAAAACTGAAATAAACCCTGGCACCAGGAATGTACTGCTCGAATCAGCAAATTTTTTTGGCCCTTCCATAATGAGGACCTCAAAAAAAATAGGGTTAAGGTCAGAGGCTTCCAACAGGTTTGAAAAGAAGATAGACCCGATGGGCACCACCACAGGTATACAGCGGTTTTCTTTTCTTTTAAGTAAAATTGCAAAATGCGGGATCACGGATAAGATCTATGATAATTTTGATGAGACCCGAAGAGAAAGAAAGATTATCCTGGACCCTGAAAGGGTCAGGAAAGTCCTGGGAAAAAAGATAGACCCCGGAACAGTTTCCAGTATCCTGTCAAAATTAAAGATAAAGAATTCAGTAAAAGGCGGATCATTGGAAGCAATCGTCCCTTCATTCAGATATGAAGACCTTGAAAGGGATATCGACCTGATCGAGGAAGTGGCAAGGATATATGGATATAATAATTTTGATTCTATCCCGACAAAAACGCTTGGAAAAAGGGGAAAATATAATTTTTACCAGCAGACAGCCAGGGACATAAAGCAGGCCCTGAGTGATATAGGGCTACATGAAGTAATAAATTATTCTTTTATAAGCCGAAGGGAAATGGAGGAGCTTTCCCTGGAGAAAGATGAAGACTATAAAAATATTGTTAAGATCTTAAACCCGATAAATGAAGATTATAAGATACTCAGGCCGTCACTTTTTCCTTCGATGATAAAAACAATAAAAAGCAATATTAATTATAACTGGGAAGACATAAAAATATTTGAAGTGTCAAAAATATTTAAAAATAATAAAAATGAAAAATTACCTTTTGAAATAAATACCCTGGGAATAATGCTGACAGGAAGCGCCGATATAGGCGGCTGGAACACAGAACAAAGAAATTTTGATTTTTATGACCTAAAGGGTATTTTGGAATATCTCTGTTCCAGGTTTTATACCGGATATGATCTTAAGATCATAGAAAAAGAATACGGGTTTTTTCATCCCCGGATAAGCGGAAGAATAAATATAAACGGCCAGAACATTGGGATCATCGGCAAGTTAAACCCGGTTATTGCTGAAGAAATCGACTTAAAGCAGGACGTATATTATCTGGAGATGGATCTTGACCTGTTTATAAACGGCATAGAAGGTTTTAAAAAATTTGGCATAATATCGCAATTTCCATCTATCGATATGGACATTGCTATCGTAGTCGATGAAGCTGTAAAAAGTGAAGATATCATAGAAGAGATAAAAAAGAATGGCTCCGGGATATTAAAGAATATTAGATTATTTGATATTTACAGCGGGAAGCAGATAGAAGCGAATAAAAAAAGTATGGCATATTCTCTCCGGTTCAGGGATGACAGCAGGACATTAAAAGATAATGAAATACAGGTAATAATAAACCGGATACTGGAAGGTCTTGGAAAGAGATTTAATGCCAAAATAAGGGATTGATCCATGTGCCTGCAGTAATTAAGTTTCCCTAATGATCATGTATAAAAAATGATTTCATTGAGTATATGCCTGGTTTTGAAGGTCATGTCAATTGTTATGCTGTCTTGCCCAGGCCTTAAATGAATCTTTTAATTATTCTTTTTTTATAACTCTGCAACCGTCACAATTATTAATTGTTGCAATGCAATAAAAATTATTGACAATACTATTACATGGTGATATTTTTATGCAGGCATACTACCAATACTATATAATCAGTACTATATTTAATTTAATGTCCATATAAAGTGTATTTTATTAATCTATATATTTAGAAAATGAAAAAAGAATTAAAAATAATGAAAAAGATATTTTATTTAGCAATAGTCTCATTTATCACATTTTGTATTATTTTCATTTCTACCGCCTGCGGAGGTGGCAGCCAGGAACAGGCTGACGAAGGATTAAATGTCTCCCAGGAAAGTGACAGTACTGTAGATAACGGGACTGCAGGGGAGACAGGACCTGGATCGACCGGTGAACAATCACAGCAGGTCCTGGAAGTCATAGCAAAAGGAGGCGGCTACTATCCCCAAAAAATAAATGCCAAGGCAGGCCTGCCTACGATCCTTGTTGTACGATCCCAAAATGCTTATGGCTGTGAAAGAGCTTTTGTACTTCCCCAGTATAAATTCTCAACAGTTCTTCCGCAAGACGGCGATACCAAATTCGAACTGGGGGTCCTGGAAAGCGGGACCAAGATATTAGGTGTCTGTTCTATGGGTATGTATTATTTTGAAATATTTTTTGAATGAAAACAGCTAAAAAAGAGTAATCTGTAAGCAAAAAATCAGCAACCCGTCAAACAGGAAGAATGTCTTGAAATATCAAATAGAAGTTCTTAAGGAAATACCAGGATATTTTTATAGCAATTTTAGAAAGATAGAGCAGTGCAGGAATTAGAATTTATGGAAAATAAAGAAATATTAAAAATAGGTTCAAAATGTGAATATTATATTGATGGGATGCACTGTCCTGCTTGTGAGCTGGCAGTCGAAAGAAAGCTTGAAGAGCTGAAGATCATAAAGAATGTCGATGCCGTGTTAAACAGCCAAAAAGTATTTTTTGATATCAACAGCCGTATAAGCAGAGAAGAACTTTTAAATAAAGTAAACCAAACGATCAGCCCCTACGGTTATAGTATCGGTCAAAACAGACCCCGGCATAAAGTCAATTTTAAAGACATGGGAATCGGATTAGCAATTGCAGCAGCGCTAGTCGGTATTTTTTTCCTGATACAAAAACTTGGTATCGTAGACATCCTTGGAGGAAGATCGATGTCCTTTGGGCTGGTTTTTTTGATCGGGGTCGTGGCCTCTCTGTCATCATGTATGGCTGTGGTGGGAGGACTTGTCCTTTCAATATCCTCTAACTATGCCAAGGGCAGGGAACAGGTAATGCCTCTTGTATTATTCCATGCGTCAAGGATAATCGGATTTTTTTTATTGGGGGGAGTGTTTGGGCTGATCGGGCTTGCATTCAACTTTACCCCAAATTTTTATTTCATCATGAGCATCATACTTTTTCTTATAATGATCATATTAGGAATAAACCTGCTTGACCTGTTTCCATTTTTTAGGAAAATACAGATAAGGATGCCCAAGAGGCTTTCAAAGAGGGTAACCGGAATAGAGAATATAAGAAATAGATTCACCCCGCTTTTGCTGGGGATCGTGACCTTCTTTCTTCCCTGCGGTTTTACACAATCAATGCAGATAAATGCAATGACAAGCGGTAATTTTTTAAATGGCGCTCTTATAATGCTTATTTTTGCCCTGGGCACTTTGCCCGTACTTGCCATTATATCTTTTTCTTCAGTCAGGTTTGCTAATTCCCTGAGGTCTGGAATATTTTTTAAGACAGCAGGCTTCATCGTCATATTTTTTGCTATGTTAAACCTCCTTTCTGCGCTTGTGGCAGCAGGGATCATGTACCCGATATTTTAACCATATCAAGTTTCCGCCCCGGATTTCTTTAATTTAAAGTATGCCGTATATGATGCTGCAGATAAAATATATTATGAAGTAGGTCAACTGACGGGCAGGCGGATAACAAACCTGGTGCCTTTTCCAGGCGTACTCGTAACGTTTATGCTACCTTCATGTGAATCTACTATCCATTTTACAATGGAGAGTCCTAATCCATAGCTCTTATTGGTGATTTTCTTATCGACCCGATAGAATCTATCAAATATTTGGGAGATCTTATCCTTTGCTATTCCTACACCGCTATCTTCGATAGATATTTCAACAATTTCTTTTTTTCTGTTTAAATCGATTTTAATATAGCCGCCTTTTTTATTATATTTTATAGAATTATCAATAATATTTATTAAAAGTGTTGCTATAAGTATTTGGTCCGCTTTTATTTTTATATTTTGTTTTCTACCTGAAAAGATCTTGATTTCTTTTGTTTTTGCCTTATTTTTCATTTCATCAACTATATCCTCTAATAGTATGCCAAGATCTATTACTTCCTTATTTAATATGAACCTTTCATCATAATCTCTTGATAGAGTAAGAAGTTGTGAGACCAGATAACTTATTCTCTTGCCTTTCTTAAGGATCACTTTAAGTGCTTCTTTGTAATCCTTTGTATTTTTATTTCCAGATAGAGCTTCTTCGGTCTGGGCCAAAATAACAGATAGAGGTGTCCTGAGCTCATGAGATGCAGAAGTAGCAAATTCCGACTCTCTTTTAAAAGCGATTTCCAACCTTTCAAGCATCCCGTTAAAAGTACGGGTAAGCGTGCCGACCTCATCATCTGTGCCAGATAATTTTAACCTCCGGGAGAGATTCCCTTTTCCAATAGTCCTGGTGGTTTCTATTAATCTGTTGATCGGAGCCAGTGATCTTGAAGCTAATAATATACTTAAAACTGTTGAAATAATTATAAAAATCGGGGTAGAAGTGAAAATTAAAATCCTTATGTTCCTTAAAGTATTGCTGACATTGGTAAGCGAGCGGCCAATTCTGATCCAAAAAACTTCTTCTTCTTCGAGGTAGCCTGGAATATCATAAACAAGCCACGGCTGGTCGTCGATTTTCACTTCCCTGGGTAGATCATATTTCAACGGGAGGCCGATTAACTGTGGACCCATTTCAGAGGATGTAATATTACCATCCTTATCAAAAATAGCTATTTTTGTATTAGCAGTTATCAGCTCATCCGGTTCAAAATAATGGATATCATTTTCAGATACCAATGTAGAGATCAGGTGAGAAACAGCATGTTCGGCTTCGTCCATGATTATTTTTTCTTCATTCTGGAACAAAAAATTTGACGTGGCTGAATAAAAAATAAAGCTAAAAACATTGATTAGAATAAAAAATAGAAATGAATACCCTAAGGTGATTTTAGCTTTTAATGTCAGGCTCTTCATTTTTTTCTCTAATAATATATCCTACACCCCTAATATTATGAATAAGTTTATTTTCAAAATCATCATCAATTTTTCTCCTGAGAAGTTTTATATACACTTCAACAATATTTGAACTATAATTAAAATCATAATCCCATACATGTTCAGCTATCTGGGATTTCTTTAAAACCATACCTTTATTTCTTAATAAATATTCCAGGATGGAATATTCTTTAGCGGTAAGCTCGATATATTTTTCACCCCTGTGTACAGCACGAGCATCAATATCCATGATTAAATCATCAATACTCAATATATTTATTTTATCATCGGCCTGTCTTCTGAGCAGTGCCTTTACTCTGGCTAATAGTTCATCATAGGAAAATGGCTTTACCAGATAATCATCTGCTCCGAGGTTAAGGCCCTTTACTCTGTCACTTACAGCATCTTTTGCAGTAAGGATCAATATTTGGGATTTTATTTTTTTAAGCCTTACTTCTTTAAGAAGAGTCAAACCGTCTTTTTTAGGCATCATAATATCCATAATAATACAGTCATAACTTACTGCTTCTATAAATCTCTGGCCTTCCATGCCATCTTTAGCAGTATCAACTGCAAATCCATTCTCTTTAAATCTTTTAGCAAGGATCTTTAGAAGATTGGGCTCGTCTTCTATAATCAATATTCTAATTTTAAAACCTCCAAATAAACAAAATGATCATTAAATATTTAAAATACAAAAATTAATAAATCCTTAATTTATCATTCACATTATTTTAATTAAAATTCTCTATAATGACCACCATGACATAGAAATGTTTTTATTATATTTTATAACTGTATTAATTGTTACAAAAAGTTTTCCTACTAAAAATTATAAAATAGAAATAAAAATATGAAAAGAGAGAATTTGATTTGATGTTTGAACATCTGTCTCCTTTTTGGCTGTAGGGAGCATGCCGAAGAAATTCATTTCAAATAAAATGAAAGGTCGCAGCAGTTGGCTCTGGCTTAAAAAGAGATTGACAATTCATTTTAGATGTGGGATATTTATATAAACTATTAATAGCAAAACCATAGGAATAGTAAGTTTAGTAGTAATAGCAAGGAATTGATAGGGTTTACTAAAGTTAAAAATTATTTAAGGATGAAAAATTATGAATGTAAAATCAAGTTTACGTTTTGAGTTTTCAAATAATAGTGCTGCAAGGCTGTATCTAAAAGAAATAGGAAAAATACCTTTGCTTACAAAAAGCAAAGAGCTATATCTTGCAGAGAAAGTAAAAAATGGGGATTTTAATGCAAAAAATAAATTGGTCGAGTCAAATCTGAGACTTGTGGTGAGCATTGCCAAAAGATATCTTGATAAGGGCCTTTTATTTCTTGACCTGATACAGGAGGGAAATCTGGGCCTGATCAGGGCAGCTGAAAAATTTGACCACAGAAGAGGCTTTAAATTTTCGACATATGCCACCTGGTGGATAAGGCAGGGCATAACAAGAGCAATTGCAGATAAAGCCAGGTTGATCAGGAAACCAGTACATCTAATAAATAATATTTATAAAATATTTGCTGTCCAGGGCAAGTTAAGGGAGAAATTGGGAAGAGAGCCGCTTGTCCCTGAAATTGCAGAGCAGCTAAAACTAAAACCAGATAAAGTAGAAAGATTGCTTGAGATATCCCAGGAACCTTTATCACTGGAAGAACCATATGGCGAAGGCGAAGAAGATACCCTTGGGAGCTTTGTTGAGGATACAAGCATGGAAACACCAATGGATAGTGCTACTAAGACTAACCTTGAACAGCGGTTAAGGGATACCCTGAAAACATTAGATGAAAGGGAAAGGAAGATCATAGAACAGAGATACGGCATTCAGAGCGGACAGCCCAAGACCCTGGAAGAAATAGGAAGGAATTTTAACCTGACCAGGGAAAGAATAAGGCAAATAGAAAACACTGCCCTCAAGAAACTCAGGCACCCCGTAAGAAGCCAGGTATTAAAAGATTTTTGGGTCAATACATAAAAATAGTCTCATTACATATTCATTCTATTCAAATTATTTTGTATAATCCATATTATTGATCTGGTAAGACCAGTGATCCTTTAATCATATATAAAAAATATTTTAATGAAGAACTACCAGAAAATAATATTAGCAGTAATTTCTTCCCTGCTTTTGTTCCTGAGTTTTATGGATCTTGGCTTTTTAGCCTGGTTTGCCCTTATTCCATTTTTTTCTGTTATTTATAATTCTTCTTTTAAGCAGAGCCTGCTCTTCAGTTTTATATGTGGGCTCGGATATTTTATGGGAGTGACCTACTGGACCGTAGAGCTCCCGGTTAAGTTTGCATGGGTCCTTATATTTATCCTGATGAGTCTTTACTTTATGATTTTTGGAATTGCAGTTTATTTCATTTTCAAAAAAATACCACAGGCTTATTTGAGGATTTTCCTTGTTCCTGCAGTATGGATCCTGATGGAATTTATCAGGTCCCAGACCTATATGGCATTTACCACAGGCATATTGGGGTACTCGCAGCATTATTTCTTGCCTTTGATGCAGATAACAAGATTCACAGGGATCTACGGGGTATCTTTTATTATATTACTGTTTAATATAACAGTATTTGAGACTATATGGTTTTCTTTAAAAAACAAAAAATTTACTTCCCGGTATTTGATCATAAGCGCAGCTATCTTAACTGTGTCCATTGCCTATGGAATGATCAGTGTAGGCAATAACCTTGATAGAGTGATTGCAGGCAAAGGGTACAATGAGGTAAAAATAGCCGCAGTCCAGCCTAATATTATTTTCGGTCAAAAATATGAAGAAGGTGGAGGTGACTTGATCCCGGAACCCTACAGCCGTGACAGCTATTTCAAAGAGGGTACGGACCTTGTAGTGTTTTCTGAAAGTGTATTATGGGGGTTTATGGATAGAAATAAAGTCTTTGCAGATTGGGCAGAAAAAACTTTAAGAAAACAAAATATGTACCTGCTGGTAGGCCAGTATACATATAATAAGGATAAAAGTGAATATTACAATTCAGCTGTTCTTTATGATCCGGGATTTAAAATAATAGGAAAGTATGATGAGATCCATCCGGTTCCATTCAGCCAGTTTATGCCTTATCCAAAAATAACCGGTTTCTTTAAATTCCTGGATTTTTCAATAGTAAACCTGGTGCCCGGAAATGATCATACACCGCTTGTCCTGCCGGATAAGGGCAAACTGGGAATAAACATATGCTATGAATCCACACTGTCCTCGGTTTCACGTAATTTTAGAAAGAGCGGAGCAGAAGCCATTATAGTCATTGCTGATAATTCAAGCATGAGTGACAGCATTGCTCCCTGGAATCATCTTATTTTTTCAAAAGTCAGGGCCATAGAAAATGGGGTCTATGTGGTGCATTGTACAAATACAGGCATATCAGGAATAATTTCTCCAGATGGGAATATCCTCACTAAAACAAAATTGCTCACCAAAGATGTCATGTATGGAAGCATATACCTTATACCGGAAAAAACTTTTTATGCTAAATTCGGCAACTTACTGTTCTTCCTCTACCTGGGAGCCGTTTCTGCCGGCACTTTTATTTTCTTATTATCCAGGAAGATAAGAAAAAGAAGAGCTAAGTAGAAAATACAGGTAAATCCTCCAGAATATAGATCCAGGGGATAATATTATAATAGTATTTGCATAATATTCCATTATTTTGTATAATATGCAATTATTTGGTGGTATTTTCTATATTATGAATAAAAAAATTAAAACAGGAATAATAGGAGGTTCTGGCCTTACGGGCATGGAGCTGGCTGGAATACTGAGTCTTCATAAAAATGTTGAAATAGAATTTATTACATCCAGAAAATATGATGGAAAAAAAGTTACAAATGTTTTTCCGTCATTTAATGACTATGGAAAAAATAACCTTACTTTTATAAAAGAACCGGGAACCGGAAGCCTTAAAAAGATAGACCTGATATTTTTATGCCTTCCACCGCTGAAGTCTATGGAATTTTTAAAGGACCTGCCCGGCGGCCATGATTTTAAAATAATAGATATTGGTTCAGATTTCAGGATCAAAGACCCCCGGGAATATAAATACTGGTACGGCGAAGAGCATGTTTTAAAAGAAAAGTTGGGGGATTTCATATACGGCCTGCCTGAGGTAAATAAAGATTTGATCAAGGGAAGCAGCTGTGTGGCAAATCCAGGCTGTTATCCCACTTCGATCCTGCTGGGGCTTGCACCTGTTTTAAAAGGTAAAATAAATATAGATCAAATCAGTATTGATTCAAAGTCAGGAGTCACTGGTGCCGGCAGGAAATTAAAGGATATGTATCTTTTTAGCAGCCTCAGCAATAATTTTTATTCATATTCACCGGGGGGCCACAGGCATATAGGGGAGATCGAGCAGGAAATAGAAAATCTTTCCGGTAAAAAGTTCAAGATATGTTTCACCCCGCACCTTCTGCCGGTGGACAGGGGCATATTTACTTCGATCTACTGCAAACTGCCTGATGCAGGGCCGGGCGGCAATAAAATCCTGGACCGTGTGCACGGCCTTTTTGAGGATTTTTACAGGGATTCGACTTTTGTAAGATATATGGGAAGCGAGGTCCCGCAGCTAAAAGATACGGTAGGTACCAATATGTGCCTGATAGGGGCATTTATGGACGAAAGGACAAATAATTTGAAGATATTTACATGTATTGATAATCTTTTAAAGGGTGCCGCCGGGGCAGCGGTACAGAACATGAATATAATGATGGGGCTGGATGAAGAAGAAGGGCTCATCTTTTAATGGATCATATTCATAATATAAAACATAGAAGCCTGGAAGGTTTTAAATGGGACCAGATCTAAAAAAGCCAAATATTGGATTGGAAGTGATCAGTAATGGCACGATCACTACTGTTGACGGGTTTTATGCTGCAGCAGATCATTGCGGGATAAAAGGATCCGGGAAGCCTGATATATGCATAATATATGCTCCTCATGGGGCTGTATGCAGCGGAGTTTTTACAACTAATGCATTTATAGCAGCTCCAGCGGTGGTCAGCAGGGAACAATTAAAAAAGAACGGTACTATAAAAGCCCTGGTGATAAATAGCGGCATTGCCAATGCCTGCACGGGAAAGCAGGGTCATATAAATGCTAAAAAGACAGGCGAGCTTGCTGCCAGGTACCTGGAAATTGGAAAAGACGGCATTCTTGTTTCTTCTACGGGAGTTATCGGCAAGCAACTGCCGATGGAAAAAATAGAGAAGGGGATAGCCGGATGCAGTAAAAAATTAAGCGCGAACGGAGGGCACAGTGCGGCCAGGGCAATAATGACAACTGATACTGCTGAAAAAGAAATAGCTGTAAAGATCAAAGCTGCCGGCGGAAAAGAGATCATAGTTGGCGGTATTGCAAAAGGCTCAGGCATGATCGAACCGGATATGGCGACCATGCTGGCATTTTTAACTACCAATGCCGGGATATCGAAGGTATTGCTGGATGAACTTCTTTTAGAAGGAACCAGGGAAAGCTTTAACAGGATCACTGTAGACGGCTGCGAGAGCACAAATGATACTGTGCTGGTATTTGCAAATTCGACTGGTGGTGTAGAGATTAAAAATAAAGGGGATGAAAACTACCTGAAATTCAGGGATGGCCTCTTTTATGTATTGAAGGATCTTGCCAGGAAAATAGTCATGGACGGGGAAGGGGCCACAAAATTTATTGAAATAGAAGTCATAAATGCAGAAAATTCAGCAATTGCCAGGGAGCTGGCTTATAAAGTTGCAAATTCAAATCTTTTTAAAACTGCAGTATTCGGTAGTGACCTGAATTGGGGAAGGATCAATGCCGCGCTTGGATCGACCCGGAATAATCTTGATCCTGATAAGGTAGATATATACTTTGGCAGGATCATGATCGTAAAAAATGGAACAGGCATCGAATATGACAGGGATGCTGCCGGGAAGTCCTGGGAAGGCAGGGAGATCAAATTTGTAATAGACCTAAAATCCGGAGGTGCTGGATTTTCAGTCTGGACCTCTGATCTATCACTTGATTATATTAAAATAAATGCGCTTTACCATAATTAAAAAAATAAGAAGGCAAAATGAATAAAAATAACAGTTCCGATAGTAAAGATCCCGGTGACCCTTATCTGAACAAAGCAGGACTGCTGCTGGAATCGTTGCCCTATATAAAAGAATATTCTAATAAAGTGGTAGTTGTAAAAATGGGCGGGAGCATGATGGAAAATGATACCATAATCCAGAGTGTCCTGGATGATATAATACTCATGAAATATGTAGGGATAAAAGTAGTTTTAATACATGGTGGAGGAAAACAGATTACCAGGATGATGGCTGAAAAAGGTATCAAAGCTAAGTTTGTAGATGGACTCAGGATCACTTCCAGCAAAGTAATGGATATTGTAAAAATGGTCCTTATAGGAAGCATAAATACAAAAATTGTATCTTTTTTAAACCGTCATGGGAATATGGCTGTAGGAGTGTCAGGAAATGATGCAAATTTTATAATGTGCAGCAAAAAAGTGCTGATTAAAAATGGAAAAACAATAGATCTTGGATATGTCGGCAATATAGAACAAATAAATTCTGGATTCTTAAAAGATATACTAAATAATAATTTCGTTCCGGTAATAGCGACTCTTGGGGTGGACCATTCAGGCAATACCTATAATATAAATGCAGATACCTGTGCATCAGTGATAGCTGTGGCCCTGAAAGCCAAGAAAATGATACTGCTGACAGATGTCGATGGGATAATGGAAGGCAGCAGTGGATTAATATCCAAATTGACGATCAAGCAATGCAGTGAGATGATCAGGAACGGAAAAATAAGTTCCGGGATGATACCAAAGGTCGAAGCCTGCATGGATGCCCTTGAAAAAGGCTCAGAGAGGACGCATATATTAAACGGGACCAAAGAACATTCAATACTGGTAGAAATATTTACAGATAAGGGGATCGGGACCATGATCACGAAAGAGGAAATAAAATGAATAAAAACCTGGAAGTGATAAAAAAAGGAAACAAATATTTAATGAGTACGTATAAGCGTCTTCCGGTAGTATTTACAAAGGGAAGGATGCAGCATTTATGGGATATCAATGGTAACAGATATATCGACTTTATTGCAGGCTATGGATGCTTGAATGTCGGCCACAGTAATAAATATATAGTAAAGGCAATAAAGGAACAAATTGAAAATATAATCCAGCCTTCAAATGTTTACTATAATACGGTCCAGGTAGAACTGGCCAAAAAATTATGCAGTATTACAGGATTTGGCGAAAAAGTCTTTTTTGCCAATAGCGGTACTGAATCTATTGAAGGTGCATTAAAGCTGTCACGCAAATATTCTACTGATAAATATAATGGAAAAAGGTTTGAGATAATCACTTTCAATAAGTCTTTCCACGGAAGGACACTGGGTGCACTTGCTGCTACGGCACAGCCTGAGAAACAAAAATTATTTGAGCCATTACTGGATGGTTTCAGTTATGCTGACCTGAATAATAAGGAATCAGTACTGGCCCTGATGAATAAAAACACATGTGCCATTTTACTTGAGCCGGTACAGGGAGAGGGAGGCGTTAATCTTACTGATAAAGATTTTATGGTATGGCTCAGGGATATTTGCAGTAAAAAAGACATCCTGCTCATTTTTGATGAAGTGCAGAGTGGTTTTGGAAGAACAGGCAGCATGTTTGCTTTCCAGAATTATAATATAGAACCAGACATACTTGTAGTCGCAAAAAGCCTGGGAGGCGGGATGCCCATAGGGGCCATCATATCAACAAAAAAGATAAGTGGATGTTTTGGGCCGGGTTCGCACGGCTCTACTTTTGGTGGAAATGCTGCTTCCTGTGCAGCAGGGATCGCGGTTATTGATTATATATTAAAGAATGATCTTGAGAAGAGAGCTGCCGGCCTTGGGACTTATTTTATGGAAAAGCTTGATCAGATGGCTGCCAAATTCCCAGCTATAAAAGAAGTCAGGGGCGTGGGACTTATGATAGGGCTCGAGTTTAAGGTCCCTATAGCGGACAGCCTGGTGGAAGCAGCCCTGGAAGACGGGCTGGTCATCAATAAAGTCTCAAGTTATACTTTAAGGTTTTTACCTCCATTAATAATAAAAAAAGGTGATATTGATATTCTTATCAGGTGGCTAGACAAAAAAATAGGTGGTATTTCAAAATGAAAGATAATCCTAAAAAAGATTTCCTGACACTGGAAGATTACTCAAAAGACGAGATTCTTCATTTGCTGGACCTGGCTGAAAAAATTAAAAATGATGGGACCGCATATAATAATGTTCTCGACGGCAAGAGCATCGCACTGCTGTTTGACAAGCATTCTACAAGGACAAGGCTTTCATTTGAGGCTGGCATAAACCAGCTTGGTGGAAATGCAATATATCTTGATTATAAAAATCTCCAGCTGAGCAGGGGAGAGACTTATAAGGATACGGCAAAGATCTTCTCAGGCTATCTTGATGGGGTGGTAATAAGGACTTTTAACCAGGAGACTCTGGAGATCTTTGCTGAAAATGGAAAAATACCGGTTATTAATGGACTGACAGACATGTATCATCCCTGCCAGGCATTATCGGACCTATTTACATTAAAAGAACTGGGCCTGCTGAACGATGGGCTGAGGTTTTCATATATTGGGGACAGCAATAATGTAACGAGCAGCCTGATCATCGGATTTCAAAAACTTGGGATCGGGATAACTGTGGGCTGTCCTGAAAAATATTCACCGGCCGCAGGACTACTAGACCATATAAGGGATAAAAATAAAGATTTTAAAATAGACATAATAACGGATCCATTTGAAGCTGTAAAAGATGCAGATATTATCTATACAGATGTCTGGCTAAGCATGGGGGATAAAAATTCTGAAGCTAAAAAAAATAGTTTAATAAAATACCAGGTCAATTCCGGCCTTCTTAAAGCTGCAGGGGAGAACGTAAAAGTAATGCACTGCCTTCCCGCACACAGGGGGGAAGAAATAACTTCAGAAGTAATAGACAGTAAAAATTCAATTGTGATCCAGCAGGCCGAAAACCGCCTTCATGCCCAAAAAGCGCTGCTGGCCTATATTTATTCATAAGAAGATATCTATTATTTTAAAACAAAAGAAGTGATCAAATATGAGTAGGACCAAGAGGCTCAAGACTATAAAAGACATTATAAGCAGCAAAAAAATAGCTTCCCAGGAAGAGCTCATGGCCGAGCTTACCGGTAAAGGATATAAGGTCACCCAGTCAACAGTGTCCCGTGATATGAGCCACCTGAGGCTTTCAAAAATAAGGAACCATAAAGATGAAGAGTACTATGCCGTAAAAACTAAATATTCCGGGGATACCATATTTGATTCAGGCAGGCTCAGGTCAAAGTTTAAGGAAAACGTGCTATCAATTGCAGAAGCTAATAATATAATAGTAATAAAAACATATCCCGGGGAAGCACAGGGTACAGCTGCGGTGATAGATGGTATGAATTTTGTAGAAATATTGGGAACAGTAGCAGGTGATGACAGTATAATCTGCGTGATAGACAGCAGTGATAATGCAAAAAAGATCTCAAGACTCTTGCATGGATTATAGGCATGGTTCTGGGGATATTAAGATAATATTAACCAAAAATGAAAGGATAATATAAATGAGCGGCAAAGTGGTACTGGCATATTCAGGCGGCCTTGATACTTCAGTTTCTATAAAATGGATCAAGGAAAAGTACGGCATGGATATAATCGCGGCACTTATTGATTGCGGGCAGCCTGAGGACCTGGCAGAGGTCAGGAAGAAAGCCATCGATATCGGTGCCTCGGAATCTGTAATAATAGATGCCAGGGAAGAATTTGTAAAAGATTTTATTTTTCCCTCGATCAAGGCAAATATAAAGTATGAAAAGAACTATCCCCTGGCAACAGCGCTTGCAAGGCCGCTTATAGTAAAAAAGATAGTTGAGATCGCCAGGGAGAAGGGGGCATCTGCAATCGCGCACGGATGCACGGCAAAAGGGAACGACCAGGTAAGATTTGATGTGGGAATAAGGAGCCTGGCTCCGGACCTTGATATTATTGCTCCGCAGAGAGTGTGGAACCTTTCAAGGGAAGATGCAATAGAATATGCAAGAAAACATAATATAAAAATAAATGTCACTAAAAAAAGCCCTTACAGCATTGATGAAAACCTGTGGGGAAGAAGTATTGAATGCGGAATACTTGAAGATCCATGGCAGGAGCCTCCTGAAGATATTTATGGATGGACACATATAACAAAAAAACCGGGTGATACTGACTATTTGGAAATAGGGTTTGAGGCAGGAGTACCCGCGGCAATTGATGGTAAAAAGAAACCAGCGCTCCAGATCATAAAGGACCTGAATGAACTGGCAGGTTCCTATGGAATAGGGAGGGTCGATATGGTGGAAAACCGCCTGGTAGGAATAAAATCAAGGGAAATATACGAATCACCGGCAGCCGTGGTCCTTGTCGAGGCACACAGGCAGATGGAATCGATGGTCCTTGACAGGGAACTGGTGCATTATAAATATTTACTGGAAGAAAAAATGTCAGAACTTGTCTATTATGGATTATGGTTCACGCCCTTGAGGAAAAGTCTTTCAGCTTTCATGGATGAAAGCCAGGAATATGTGACAGGCGTGGTCAGAGTAAAGTTTGGGTTTAAGAATTTTGAAATAGTAGGGAGGAAATCCGATAATTCATTATATGAATTAAATCTTGCCACTTATGATAAAGATGACCAGTTTGACCCGAAGCATTCTGAAAGTTTTATAAAAATATGGGGATATCCATATGAGATATTGGGTAAAAAAGGAAGGACAAATGGCTAAGATCTGGGAAGGAAGGATTAAAAGAAAAACCGATAAAGCTGTAGAAGGATTTACCAGCTCAATAGACGTGGATAAGAGCCTCTATCTATACGATATTACAGGTACAGCGGCCCATAGTATCGGGTTAAATAATATTGGTATCATATCCGGTGATGAGCTCGACCGCATTCTTGACGGATTAAAAGAAATTAAAAAAAAGATCGAGGAAGATAAGATCAGGTGGGATGAGCATGAAGATATTCACAGCCTGGTAGAAAACGAGCTTAAAAATGTGATCGGTGACCTGAACCAGAAGATCCATACTGCAAGAAGCAGGAATGACCAGGTAGTACTGGATGAGAAGCTGTTTTTAAAAGATGCTATCCTGGTACTGGCTCATGAGCTGCTGGACCTTCAGGAAAACCTGGTAAAGATCGCGGAGGCTGAGATAGACCTGGCAATACCTGCATTTACCCATCTCCAGAAAGCACAGCCTGTCCTGCTGTCGCACTACCTGTTGTCATTTTTTGATAAATTTGAGCGGGACCTGGATAGACTGTTCCAGGATTTTGAAGGTACTGATCTGCTCCCGCTGGGAGGGGCCGCCTGTGCAGGCAGTGGATACAGGATAAACAGGAAGCTGCTAAAAGAGATCCTAAGATTTAAGGGGCTTTCTTCCAATAGTATGGACATCGCAGGAAGCAGGGATTATATAATCGATTTTACTTATGCCTGTGCCATGATCATGCTGCATCTAAGCAGGCTGGCGGAGGACCTTATAATCTTTAATTCTTCAGAATTTTCATTTTTAGATATAGATGAATCATTCTGTACCGGAAGCAGCATAATGCCGCAGAAAAAAAATCCTGATGTCCTGGAGCTGGTAAGGGGAAAAAGTGCCGTAGTCATGGGTAATTTATTTCAATTGATGGCCCTGGTAAAAAATTTACCATCGACTTATAACCGTGACCTGCAGGAAGATAAAAAAATATTTTTTGGCGCCTATCATGAAACTGCCGGGAGTATTGAAATATTTTCAAAACTGCTTGAAAAGATAAAGTTTAATAAACAGGCAATAAAAGAAGACCTTAAAAATGGCTTTATGGAAGCCACGGACCTTGCTGATTACCTGGTGGGAAAGGGCCTGGCTTTCAGGAAATCGCACAATATTGTTGGAAGGATCATCAGGTATTGCATTGAGAACAATATAAATACCAGGGATCTAAAAATCGGGCAGCTGAAGGAATTCTCACCATTATTTGAGGAAGATGTATATGAGAAAATTGAGATCGAAGCATGTATAGATTCAAAAGATGTTGATTGCGGGACAAATAAAGACAGAGTCGCCTCTTCGATCAGGTCTGCAAAGGCCAGGATAAAAAACAACCGGGACAGGTCAACGGCCCTATCTGCCAGGATAGCCGGTTTTGATGAAGTGATAAAATATAAGAGTCAAACAAAAAATACAGGTGCTGGATCTTGAAGTGGAAAGACATCTATAGGCTGGGCATAAGGGCAGGGCTTGAAACTGACCTGAGGGAAATAAGCATTGATGAGCCAGTAAAAGATCCTTACCCTGATAGTGCAGTGATCACTGGGAATGGCGGCCTGGATATAGAATATTTATATGTAGGCGTGGATGTGGGAGTAAGTGAACTGCTTCTTATAAACAGGCTGACCGAGCAGGGGAAAAGTATAGATGCTGTCCTGGCACACCACCCTACAAGCTTTGCTGCTTACAGGATGACCGGTGTGGTGGAGCTCCAGAAGATCAACTGGATCAAGAACGGGGTGGATCCCGGAGAGGCCGAGAGATTACGGGAGCAAATAGTCCTGGATGAATCCATAGACTTGAGATCAAAAAACCATCTTGCTGCTGAGAGTGCGGCAAAACTCCTGGATTTGCCTTTGATGTGCCTGCATACTCCAGTCGATAATATTGTACAATCCTATTTTGAAAATATCTTAAATACGGAAAAGATCCGGACTGCCGGTGAAGCATTTGAAGTGATCTCGGGCATCCAGGAATGCAGGCTTGCATCAGAATATGGAGACGGGCCCTTTTTGCTGGAGGAAAAGTCAAAAGGCCGTCCATTGGGGAAATACATGGTAGATATGACTGGAGGAGTCGACCCGCCTTCAGGTATCTTCGAATATCTTAAAAAAGCAGGGCTTGACACTCTGGTCGGGATGCATTATGGGATAGAAAATATAAGGTCGATTTCTAAAAACGGGATCGATGCCATTATCTGCGGCCATATGGCCTGTGACTCCCTGGGACTTAACATCCTGTGTGACAGGCTTGAAGACAGGGGGGTAAAAATTATTCCAGGTTCCGGATTTTACCGGTACAGGCGGTAGGCCCGCGGTCGACAGCTACCTCATATTATTAAGTTTGTATGTTTTACCCTTTATTATAAGATGAAAAAATTAGAGTTAACCTCCCCGGCTGGAGGCTGGGATCAACTGGTCGCTGCTGTCAATGCAGGAGCCGATTCTGTATATCTTGGCTATGAGAGATTTGGAGCCAGGGCTTATGCTGATAATTTTGACCTGAAACAATTAAAGAAAGCTGTATCCTTTGCCCACAGCAGCAATGTAAAGGTCTACTTGACCCTTAATACCCTCATAAAAGATGATGAAATAGAAGATATTATTTTATTTTTAGAGGAATATATATCTCTATGCAATGACGGTGTGATCATCCAGGATTTCGGGCTCTATAAGATCCTTGCGGATTTATTTAAGGATACGCCGGTACATGCCAGCACGCAGCTAAATACCCACAATCCATATTCGGTAAAATTCTTAAAAAAATTAAAATTTAAAAGAACTGTCCTTGCCAGGGAGATGGCCCTGGAGGAGATAATCGAACTGAAAAAAATGGACCTTATGGAAATAGAGGTCTTTGGCCACGGCTCGCAGTGTTATTCATATTCAGGTAATTGCTATTTCAGCTCATTTATTGGAGGAAGGAGCGGAAATAGGGGAAGATGTGCGCAGCCGTGCAGGATGAAATACAGGCTAATGGAGAAAAATGATAAAGGATCTGCTTTTATCTCGGGGAAAGACAGCTTCTTGCTCAGTAAAAATGACCTGTGGGCAATAAACCTGATCCCCCGGTTGGTAAAAGCCGGGATAGATGCCTTAAAAATAGAAGGGAGGATGAAATCCCCGGAATATGTAGGGATAGTGACCAGAATATACCGAAAATATATTGACAGGTATTATGAAGATAGATCTGGTTACAGGGTGGACCCGAAAGACCTCTATAAGCTCAAACAGATATTTTCCAGGAATCTCGGGACTGGCTATTTAGAGGATAGATATCCTCAGGATATAGTCTCTTTGAAGAAATCAGGAAGTATCGGTAATTTTATGGGAAGAGTATATAAGATCGATCACGAAAAGGCCGGAGGGAAAAAACCTGGCAGGACCGGGGATATCTACATAAAAAGTGACGGGCTGATAAATAAAGGCGACATACTTGAAGTGTGGACCAAAAAAGGGAACAGGCGGCTGGTTGTCGAACAGTTTGAAGAGATTAAAAAAAGCAGTAAAAAGAATTTATATAGATTATCAGTTGAAGGAGCAAGTGAGATACTGCTAAAGGACAGGGTCTTTAAATATTTTGATAAAAATATGGATGAGGAGGCAGCATCCCTGTATAAATATAATAAAATAAAAAAAACCTCGCTCTCTGAGAAAAGCAGGGAAGCCCTGGAAAATATACCGGATAAAATAAATATCAGAAAATATTTAGAGAGCTATTTTTTTATTCCAGGGGGAAAAAGGGGGGAAAGACATCCTGACGGCAGCCTGGGAATTACAGTAAATGCAGTAAAAAGACAGCAAATAAAAATTGCAGTGGAAGAGGAAGCGGACCATATAGTCTTGGGCAATTTCAGTGATATCCTGGATGAAAGTTTTTTTTCAAGTGATGAATACGGCTGGCTCTTAAAGAAATACAGCCGGCCCGGCTGTCCCAAAATATCCATAAATATACCTGCGGTGATCTATAAGGATGATCTTGCCTTTCTGAAGAGCAGTCTTCAAAGATCGATCAAGCATGGGATCACAAGCTTTAGAATATCAAATACCGGGGTCCTGGAACTGTTAAAAGAAATCAGTAAAAAGGAAGGAATCGGGATAGAAATCTACCTGGGCCATTCCTTAAACCTGTTCAACACTTCTTCAGTAAATCTTTTTAATGAATACTGCAGCGACCAGGTGCTATTGAAAGGCCTCGAATTTTCTCCCGAATTAAATTTAGAAGAAATTTCACAGATCATATCAAGGATATATGCTAAATTTAGCTTTAGACCGGAAATATCAATTTTTGGATATGGTTTTTTTCCGGTCATGCATGCAAGATATAAGATCGATCACTTAATAAACGGGTATAACCAGGGCAGCAAATACTATCTTGAAGATATGAAAGGTTATAGCTTCAGGATCGATGGTGACCATAAAGGAGACATAGTGATCTTTAATTCAAAAAAAATCTGTACTTTATTTGACCTGGATAAAATTTTGCAGGCAATGATAACAAATGTGACCATAGACGGCCGGTTCCAGAATGACCGGGAACTGCGGAAAGTGATAAAAACATACAGAGAGTCATTAAATACCCTTAAAAGCAAGGGAACGGATAGTTACCATAGATTTACTGCATCTCTCCAGGAGGATAGTTTATTTAAGGACTATTCAAAAGGACATATCTTCAGGGGAGTGAAGTAAATATTTATTTATCCTCCGCCATCACCGTCACCGTCGCCATCACCGTCACCATCTCCTCCTTCAACCGGCTCCGGGACTTCAACAGAAATAATGGAGCCGTAATCCATGAATTCTCCTGCAGCAGGAAGCTGGCTTATGACTTCTCCGGTAGCCTCCGGAACAGGAAGTATCTCCACTAAAAAGCCTGCTCCCTCTAAACTGATGATGGCATCAGCCAGGTCAAGGCCGATAATATCCGGGACCTCAATCCCACTACTGACCCTTAAGGCGATCTCATTGGCCTTATCGTATACGGTCCCGGTTTCAGGGACCTGGTTGAAGACTTTATTTATCTCCTCTTCACTTTCTTCAATAGTGATGTTTATATTAAAGTAACCCAGGGAATTCAAAAGACCGAGAGCATCTTCTTCGGTCATGTCGATAACATCCGGGATGGTCCCCTCGGGATCTTCTCCCTGGCTTATAAATAAGGTGACCTTTGTCGAGATGGTTATTTGTGATCCGGCCACTGGATCCTGGCCAAATATGATGTCGGGGGGCTGGGTGGGATCATAACCATAGATGACCTCATCAAGGACAAGTTCAAGACTATCGATAATAGACTCTGCCATAGCCAGGCCAAGCCCGGTAAGGACAGGCATTTTAAAAGTCCTTTCACCTTTGCTAATATAAATAATAGAGCTTAATTCTTCCCCGTCCAAAGATTCCAGGACAGAGCCGGCTTCAGGGTCCTGCTCAAAAACAATATTTTGATTATAGGTGCTGTCAAATTCAAGTATTTCGGTCGGCACAATATTAAGTTCCTCAAAAATTGCCCTGGCCTCTTCCAGGCTCAGGCCCACGACGTCCGGGATATCTACCTTATTATGTATGTCACAGGTATCATCAGGTTCTTTACTTTCCATAAAGATCTGCCATTCCAAGACTTCATCCGGACACCAGAAGACAGGCAGCAGGCCCGATTCCGTGCATATCTCAATACCGATGAGCTCATTATCGGGGACCTTAAATCCAGAGATCTCCTTTCCTTCATGGGCCATTAACATAAATTCACGCCATATATCTGCAGGATAGGTGCCTCCGACGACTATACGGTCATTTATGGGTCCCATGGGCTCATTTGACTCAATGTGCCCCATCCATACTACTGTTACAAGGTCTGGTGTTCCTCCTGCAAACCAGGCATCCCTGAGATCACTTGTCGTACCCGTTTTCCCGAAAGCAGGCCTTCCGATATTCGCACCCCTACCGGTCCCTGATTCTATGACTTTCTGGAGTATCTGGGTCACATAATAAGCTTCTGGCTCTTCAAGGATCTTTTTAGTCATGCCTTCAGCATCAGGGTCAAATTCATATAAAATATTTCCCTCAGCATCGGTGATCTTTAAGATACTGACAGGTTGGCGGTAAGTGCCGCTTGAAGCCAGGGTCTGAAAAACTTTGCTGATATCCAGCGGGGTTATTCCGATTTCCAGGCCTCCCAGGGCTATTGCAGGGTTACTCCCAATATCATATATTTCCATTTCACTGCACAACTGTTCAACATTTTCAGCGCCGACCCTCATCATAAGTTGGGCATAGACAACATTTACTGAATATATGGTCCCATCAGTAACTGACATTTCATCTTCAAATTTCTGGCCCCCATAGTTATCGACGATCCAGTCGGGCCCTTCTTCCATATCAATTGTTATGGGCCCATTGGGATTGAAAGTATTACTTGGGGAAATATTCTGTTTTATTGATTCCATCAGGACAAGGGTCTTAAAAACTGAGCCTGGCTGTCTCTTGCCCTGTGTGGCAATATTAAATTTATTGCTAGCATAATCCTTTCCCCCGATCAGGGCATAAATATAGCCATTTGCCGGATCTATGCTGATGAGAGAGTAAGAGGGATCGATTTCTTCCGGAAAAATATTTTTTACAGCGGTCTCAGCCTTATCCTGGAGATCTATATCCAGGGTCGTATAAATCCTGAGCCCGCCCTTAAAAACATCATAATCTGTAAATTTTTGGTCATAAAGCTGCTGTTTTATAAAATCGACAAAATAGGGTGCGATCCTGCTTGCAAATTGGGTATTATCTACCGGGTTGTCATTCAATATTATTGGAGCAGCAAGAGCATCAAGGTACTCCTGGGTCCCGATAAATTCCTGTTCATACATCAGTTTTAATACATGATCCCTCCGGAGCTTGGAGTTTTCCAGATCATTGAAGGGAGAATGCACTTCCGGAGCCTGGACCAGGCCGGCAAGCAGTGCTGCCTGCGGCAGTGTCAGGTCCCTGGCATCTACTCCAAAATAGATCTCTGAAGCTTTCTCAATACCATAGGCGCCATTTCCAAAAAGGATGGTATTTAAATACATCTCTAAAATTTTTTCCTTTGTATAATTCCTTTCAAGCTGGACTGCTGCCAGCGCTTCATTTATTTTTCTCCTGAAAGTTTTTTCAAATGTAAAATAAACATTTTTTACATACTGCTGGGTAATTGTGCTGCCGCCCTGCGCAAGGTCACCGGCCCTGATATCGGCTACCAGGGCACCTAATATCCTTACATAGTCGACTCCCTGATGATCAAAGAATCTTTTATCTTCAACAGCAACGACGGCATCTTTTACATACGGTGACATATTGGAAAATTTTACGATCTCCCTGTTTTCCTCTGCATGAAATTCAGTGATAAGGCTTCCATCAAGGGCATAGACTTTTGAAGTCTGAGCAATAGGTGAAGGTGTCAGCTCTTCAAGAGTAGGTAGAGAGTTCAGGTAAGCAAAAATTAAAAACAGCCCGACAGCTATTATAAAAAATATAATAATTGAAGTAAAAAATATAAAAAACTTCAGGCATCCGCTGAGGCCTTTTTTTTCAGTAATCATTATTTATACCTTTTCCTAAATATGTATATTAATAATCCTGGATATATTATATAAAATCAATTTAATTGACAAAAATGCTTGAATTTAGTTTCAAAAACTGCCAATCTTAAGCATATCTAAAATAGACATATTTACAACTATTATGTTAATATTTATTTTATTCTTGATTTAATAGGACTCATAAAGAAAGTAAAATGGAAAAAGACCTGCAAAAGCAATTAAAGACCATAGCCCTCGGAACAGAAGATATCCTGGTCGGGGAAGAGTTAGAGAAAAAACTAAGGGATTCTATTAAGAGCGGCAAGCCTTTGAGGATCAAGCTGGGTCTTGACCCGACTGCTCCCGACATTCATCTCGGCCATACAGTTGTATTGAACAAGTTAAGGCAGTTCCAGGACCTGGGCCATAAAGCTATCCTGATAATCGGCGATTATACCGCGAGGATCGGGGATCCTTCAGGAAGATCTTCTTTGAGGCCGAAACTTTCAGGAAAGGCCATAGACAGGAATGCTGAGACTTATATGAAGCAGGCATTTAAGATACTTGATCCGGACAAGATCGAAGTGGTCAAAAATTCCCAGTGGCTGCAGCCTTTAAAATTTGAGGACATATTAAACCTTACTTCGAGGTTTACAGTGGCCCGGATGCTTGAGCGGGACGATTTTAAGAAAAGGTTTAAAAACAATATATCTATTGCGATCATAGAGTTTTTGTACCCAATAATGCAGGCCTATGACTCAGTTGCCGTTAAAGCTGATGTGGAGCTGGGCGGAACTGACCAGAGGTTTAATTTGATAATGGGCAGGGAATTGCAGCGGGAATATTCACAGGTCCCCCAGGTCGCCATAACCACACCTATTCTTCCAGGGACCGATGGAATAGAAAAAATGAGTAAAAGCACGGGAAATTATATTGGCGTGAGTGAATCGCCGGACGAGATCTTTGGAAAGGCTATGTCAATACCTGACAGTATCATGATGGATTATTTTAAGCTAGTCACCGGACTGGGATATGAGGAAGTCGCCGAAATCGAAGAAAGTATAAGTAAACAGGACTTGAATCCTTCTATAGCCAAAAGAAGGCTTGCAAGGCTGATAATAGGCAATCTATACGATGAAGATAAAGCCACTGGGGCCGAAGATAGTTTTGACCGGCTCTTTAAGCAGAAAAAGACTCCTGACGATATAGAAGAATTTGTCATCAGTGAGGATTTAATAATAGAAGGGGAAGTGAGGCTGTTTGCTGCAATGGCAGCAAGCGGGCTGGCCAAATCAAACAGCGAGGCAAGAAGATTGATAAGCCAGGGTGCAGTAAAGATAGACGGGTCCAGGGTCAGCGATACTGACTTCGGGCAGGAACCCGGCAAATGGGATGGAAAAATAATCCAAAAAGGAAAAAGGCACTTCCGGAAATTTATTAATAAAAAATAAAAGATCAACAATAACCGCTTCAAGGAAGCCGGATTCGGCCAGGGTCTGATGAATACAATTTTAATTCAAAATTTTCATATGACAATTTGATGATGTTGTCATACACCAGAAACATCTGCTATTTCAATAATGTTATAATT
>SDBS01000338.1_pt1 | contig 43723 bp, 49 predicted proteins | sample 2277091 | NCBI WGS metagenome assembly SDBS01 (sample SAMN10404972, study PRJNA504765) | marine sediment metagenome | isolation source: marine sediment core GS10_PC15, 163 cmbsf | place: Arctic Ocean: Southern Knipovich Ridge | collected 2010
CACTACTACAGGGAGTAAAAGTCTATCAATAGATATAGGGAAATAACTTAACAATGGAAAGAATTCAAATTCATACGAGGAGGTCTACTGATATATGCTTAAGAAAATAGGAATAGGAGCCGTGTTACTTTCGTTAGTATTAATCTTCACCGCGTGTACTAATTCAACGCCGACGGCGGCCCCAGAGCCAACACCAACACCAAGCCCAGAGCCAGTTCCAGCCTCAAATCCAGGGCAAACACCGAGCCCAGAGCCAGCTCCAGCGCCAAATCCGGAGCCGGCTCCAGCGCCAAATCCAGGACCCACTCCAGCAGTAGCCCCAAAGCCAAGGCCCTCAGGGCCGATAAAGGCAGCGTGGATTCAGGCACAAGTGGACGAAGATAGCCAGACCGTGTCCCTACCCGTAAGTGAACTTGAGGACAATTGGAATATCCACTTTAAACTTACAACAACAGAAGACGATATTAATTTCATGGCCTATATATTTGACGGCGAAATCTATGTTCGGGCAAATGTTTGCCCACCATGCAAATCAGTAGGCTTTTCCCTTGATGAAAACGAGGATATACTGATATGCGACCGGTGTGCTACTATTTTTGATGCCGAGACCGGTGCTGGTATTAGGGGAGCCTGTGTTGATTATCCCAAAGCGTCAGCATCATACGAAATCAGTGACGGGAACCTGGTAATTAAAGGTAGCGATCTCTTAGCGGCATACCAGGAGACTCTTTTACCCGGGTGACCTTTAAATAAAAGAGAGGAGCTTAATATGCTACATATGAGCTAGCTGGGTTAGCAACCGAATTAGATTTAATAAGAGGGATGTTATCATCCAAGATCGGGGTACCTGAGTTCCTACCTATAAATGCAAGTCAGGAACTCACAGCAGGGCTTCATTAGTTTAAATGGATTCAAGCTGGTTAAAGAACTCTTACCAGATTCAGGCAATAAACCATAAATAAGCAATGAAAAATAAACCGTAAGAGCAAGGGGGCTAATGTGGATGCTCGAAAACGCCGTTTATTATACATTTTGCTGGGAAAGAGGCTCAGACTATTGTAGAAGCCTCCAGGCAGGAGTATAATAACTACCGGCCGCACAGCTCACTGGGTTACCTGACACCGGTAGAGTTTGCCAGAAGATACTACGGGAGGAGCCAGGAGAAACAGGCTATTCAACTAACAGAAAAGGCGGGAAGTCTCTCATTCTAAGTGGTACTAAAAATGGGGGCACCCCACGGGCCTAGTGTTTCTATTCACTCTAGGATAGTAAATGCATGGTAGAAATGCCGTCCTAGTGGATATAACTTGCGATCACTTTGCCAGCAAGCTAGACTTCAACTCGCTGCATCAGTGCCACGAAAAGAAAACGTCCAATGGGAATCTAGAAAGAGGACTATGATGTGCAAGAGATCAATCATTATATCTTTGCTTATGTTGACCCTGCTATTACTTGGCGCCTGCAAGCCAGTACCGGCTCCACCTCCGCCACCTGAGCAGTTGCCGCAGAACGAACTTAGCTTCAGGCTATCGTCTAACGCGACTGCGGGAGACACCGATAAATACGATAGCTACCAATTTACTATCTACTCTGAAGAGAAGCAGGAGCTCTACGTAACCTTTCAGGCTGTCGGGGGAAAGGTGTTGGTGTCCATCTTTACCCCCACAGAGAAGACCTGGGGGTACAATGCTGGCGCTACTGAAAGCGGGGAGCTAGGTGAACTTGTGAAGGGCCGAACGATAGCTACCACTGAAGGCAGCTTTAGATTCACTGCGTCCCAGTGGGGTAACTATCTGGTCACCGTCAAATCGGCTGTCCCGAAGGGAGATATCGATGTCACTATGGAGTACCACATACAGTGAGACTGGTAAGTCAACTTGTACACCTATGTAGCGATTGCAGCAGAATCCTCAATATGCTTCCATTAAGTAGGATTTAGAAACCTGGAATTCAATTCCAATGAGGGCGGCAATTCGATTGTGCTCTGTATTTGTGCTTTGTAGCATACGCGAATACATATGGAGGTAATGAAAACATGGACTCAAAATCACCGGGTAAATCTTGGAGATGGCTAGTCGTCACAGCAATACTTGCTCTCGTCTCGGCCTTGCTATTCTCAGCCAAGCCAGCGGAGGCTGGCTGATGTGCCGGTGGTGGGTAGAGAGGACCCTATATGTGAATCAATTAACGTTAGTGGCTTAAAGTAGAGGGAGGATAACCGTGAGAAAAAGAAACTATAGAAGCTTAGCGATAATAGGTTTGATTTCTATGGTTGCTGGGGTCTTATTAACGAGTGGTTGCGTTGGTAATAGTGCTGTACCCCAATCTGCAGAAGTAACCAATTGGGGAATTAAGAACGTTACGCCGAAAGAGGCTTCTAGCCTTATTCAGGCGAATAAAAATAATCCAAATTTTGTGATTGTTGATGTACGACCGTCTCGGCAGTTTGCGAATGGTTATATCGAAGGTGCTGTTAATATCGCACTGGATGCCAGAAATCCCGACATATTCCAAGGCAAAGTTGCTGACTTAGACAGGAATAATACCTATCTGACCTACTGTCCGGATGGATGTGGGGCGGCGGCTCGCATAATGAACGAGCTAGGTTTACAGAAAATTTATGATATATCGGGTGGATATAACGGATGGCTTGAAGAGGGACTACCAACCGTAGAATAGGTTAGCATAGTTTCAACAATCATAGACAAAAACATGATCATATAAATAGACGGAGGTCTGGATGGCTAGGATAAATTGGCGGCAACGGCGTACTTTGTATATTCTTCTGGGAATTGGTATTGCGGCACTCTCCGTTGGCTTAGTCTTCTTGCTTTTACAATAGGTAGTAGACGACGAATATTCAGAAGGAAACATGAGACTGAAGCTATTAGAACCAGTGTACCTGACCAAACCACCACTAATCTGCCCTAAACCCAACTGTGGGGGAAAGGTTTTTATTCGTCACCCGGATGGCTGGCAGTGCTGGAACTGTATGAAAATCATCTATAAGGCCAACCAATCGAGTCGTCTGAGAGAAGCCTGAAAAAATAACCTGGAGGGCAACAACAGTTGGGCCTATATTCAGACCGACAATCTTCGGAATGCAGGCTCAGCCTACCGCTTGCTCATAGTATAAACTCCATCACGTTGGTTACTATTTGTCACACCCTCATACAATCAAGCTAACCCACTAATCGAACATCTGATCGGTTCCAAACCTTTAATACAGGACTTCCTACCTAACAAATCCAATCCTTACCCAGGTAATAGCGTATTGACAACCTTCGATTTCTATGGTATTGTATACTATGTTGATTATAATAATAAACAACTTGGCTGGGAGTGAATTAAATGAAGCTTTCTACTAGAGGTAGATATGCGACGAGGGCGCTTTTAGATTTAGCCCTTCACCAAGGGGAGGAACCAGTTTTTCTAAAGGATATCGCCCGAAGGCAGCAGATCTCGCTAAAGTATCTAGATCACCTGATTACTCCTCTCATAGCTGGGGGTGTGGTTCGGACCACACGTGGGCCCAAAGGTGGCGTCTCTTTAGCCCGACCGCCTGAGGAAATAAGGCTAAGTGAGATAATCAAACTCGCTGAAGGTTCAATCGTGCCCGTAGCCTGTGTTGATGACCCGGCGATATGTTCGCGCTCAGGAATATGCGCCACCCGGGATATCTGGATTGAGCTGAAGGGGGCGATAAACGGCGTTTTCGAATCTAAAACCCTGCAGGATTTAGTCGAGTGTCAAAAAATGAAAGAGCGACCTTTAAAATTGATGTACCACATATAGGTTATCAGGTTTATAGATTAAAACAGAGTGTATCGGAGGAAAGGCGTCTTGATTGATCGATATTCAAGGCAAATCATATTCCCGGGCATAGGTGAAGAAGGGCAAAGGAGGCTAGGCAATAGTTGCGTGGTAATTATTGGCTGTGGAGCTCTGGGAACAATTATTGCTACTTCTCTGGTGCGCGCTGGTGTGGGTAAAGTAAAAATCGCAGACAGGGATTTCATAGAGTACCACAATCTGCAGCGGCAGGTGCTTTTTGATGAGGATGACATTAAGAATGGGCTGCCGAAGGCGGTAGCTGCCGAACGGCACCTGAGGAAGGTAAACTCCTCGGTTGAAGTGGAAGGCATCGTTACTGATGTGAACTTTACCAACATCGAAAGGCTCATCACTGGCGCAGACCTAATTCTAGACGGGTTGGACAACTTTGAAACTCGTATGCTTATCAACGATGTCTCACTAAAGCACAAAATCCCGTGGATTTATGGTGGAGCCATCTCTTCTTACGGAATGACTATGAACATAATTCCAGGTGAAACTCCTTGCTTTCGGTGCTTCCAACCTGCTGTGCCTACTTCAGGATTGGCGCCCACTTGCGATACGGCAGGAGTAATCAGTCCTGCCCCTTTCATCATCGGCTCTCTAGAGACCACTGAAGCAATGAAGATACTCGTTGGAGCCAAGGAAATCAATCGACAGCTAATATGTATTGATGTCTGGTCAGGGAGGTTTGATCGGTTTGAAATAGCTCCTCGCCCCGGTTGTCCGACTTGCCTGGGGAGATACGAATTTTTGGAAGGAAAGTTTGGGGTAAGAACCAGTTCACTTTGTGGTCAGAACGCCGTTCAGGTACTAAATCCCGAAATAGAAAGGGTTTCTTTCAAGGAGCTTGAGGCTCACTTAAAGGTGGTGGGGGACGTGAGCTATAACGAGTTCATGCTGCATTTCAAGGTCGATGGCCGGGAAATGGTGATCTTCCCGGATGGACGGGCTATCGTTAAGAATACCGCTGACGAGTCATTAGCACGAGGGCTCTATTCCAAATACATTGGAGCATGAGGGTGATGCCATGATTTATCTAGATAACGCAGCAACATCCTGGCCCAAGCCAGAAAGTGTTTATCAAACCATGGATAAATTCTTGAGAACAAAGGGTGGCAATCCTGGTCGTGGCAGCCACAGCATGGCTCTGGCCGCTACAGAGGTCGTGGAAGAAACAAGGATGCTGGTAGCGCGTCTTATTAATGCTGTAGAAATAGAGCGGGTCATATTTACACTTAATTGCACAGAGGCCTTGAATTTGGGGCTCAAAGGTCTACTCAGGCCGGGAGATCACGTGATTACAAGTTGTATCGGACACAATTCCTTAGTCCGCCCTTTAAGAAGACTTGAGCTACGAGGTGTCAGGGTGACCAGATTACCGCCTTCACCAGAGACCGGGAGCGTTTCTGTCAGGGATGTGGAGGGGGCAATAATCAAGGATACCAAACTATTGGTCGTAACCCATGCCTCCAATGTGAACGGGGTTATTCAACCTATTGAGGCGTATGGAGCAGTTGCCAGGGCGTATGACTTAATCTTCATGGTGGATGCCGCCCAAACCGGCGGCAAGTACCCTATTGATGTCCAAGCGGGCAACATCGATTTACTCGCCCTTTCTGGGCACAAGGGGCTATTGGGACCTCCAGGCACTGGGGTGCTTTTCATAGGTGAGCGTGTTGACCTTGACCCGTTACGCGAGGGCGGTACCGGCTCATATTCAGAGCAGGAAAATCAGCCGATTATCCTTCCTGATAGATATGAAAGCGGGACGCTGAATAGTGTCGGTATCAGCGGGCTTGGTGCCGGCCTGAGATATATTTTCAGTGAAGGTTTGGAGAAGATTCGTTCTCACGGACACTACTTGACAGACAGGCTAATCGAAGGTTTAGCTACCATCCTCAAGGTAAAGCTATATGCAGCTCAGGACAGTTCCAAGCAAGCCTCTGTCGTCTCGTTGAATATCGAGGGACATGAGCCGGGGGAGGTAGGAGTTATTCTTGATCAGGTGTTTGATATCAAGGTGAGAACGGGGCTTCACTGCGCCCCCGCGGCTCACAAGACCTTAGGCACCTATCCTTTGGGAACCGTACGACTGAGTCTGGGATATTTCAATACCAAAGAGGAAATCGACCTGACGCTTGAGACCTTGGAAAAGATTGCCAAGGCGGGAAAGCTATCGTCCAGATCAGTGTGTATAGCTTAGGATAAGCGAGGACATCAAGATAAGGAGATGAGCTGGATGATGAAGATAGGAGTGAAGTTCTACGCAGGCTTTAGAGAGTTATTTGGCGACAGGGAGAAGGACCTCGAGTTGCCAGACGGGGCTAACATCCAAGACCTGTTAGACCTTTTATGTGATTCAGACGAACAGCGTCAAGAGATATACGATGATTCTGGTAGGCTCAGGAATTATGTCAACATTATGTTGAAGAATGGCCGGAAGGTTCGGTTTCTAGAAGAGCCGAAAGCGGAACTCCAGGATGGGGATGTGGTTTCTATATTTCCGCCTATAGGTGGAGGCTAAGCAGAGGGCAGGCTTCTTAACAATAGTAGAATAGAGGAGGGTGACATGGCAGGCGTAATCCAGAAATTGGACAAGCTTAAGTACAAGACTATAGAGATACCAAAGCTGACTAGAGGCATAGCTAAGGACTCTACCGAGTTAATTGGCAACACTCCCTTGGTAAGATTAAACCGGGTAACGGGAGGGGTAAAGGCAGAGATAGTGGCTAAGCTTGAGTCTTTCAATCCCTTAGGGAGTGTCAAAGACAGGATTGGGGTGTCAATGATTATGGATGCGGAAGAGAAGGGACTGATCAATAAAGACTCAGTTATCGTTGAGCCTACCAGCGGCAACACAGGTATTGCCTTGGCCTTCATCTGCGCCGCCAGGGGATATAAGCTCATCCTCACCATGCCTGACACCATGTCATTGGAGCGAAGGCAGCTTCTATCTGTGTTTGGTGCTAAGCTGGTGTTAACTCCTGGAGCCGAGGGCATGCCGGGGACAGTTAGAAAAGCTGAGCAGCTTGTTAAAGAAAACCCCGGCTATTTTATGCCGCAGCAGTTTAAGAACCCGTCAAACCCAGACATACATCGCCTGACCACCGCCGAGGAGATCTGGAGAGATACCGATGGTAGGGTAGATATTCTAGTCTCGGGGGTGGGAACCGGAGGGACGATTACCGGTGTAGCTGAGGTAATCAAGCCCAGAAAATCTGAATTTAAGGCAATAGCTGTTGAGCCGGCTGATTCCCCGGTTCTTTCCGGTGGCAAGCCGGGGAGTCACAAGATTCAGGGCATCGGGGCTGGCTTTGTCCCCGATGTCTTAAGGACGGATTTGGTTGATGAAATTATCAAGGTCAGTAACGAAGATGCTGGAATAATGGCGAGAAGGTTAGCCAAAGAGGAAGGAATACTGGCCGGTATATCGTCAGGAGCAGCTGTCTGGGCGGCGTTGGAAGTTGCCCAGAGACCAGGAAGCGAAAGCAAGCTGATAGTGGTAGTTTTGCCTGACACCGGTGAGCGCTATCTATCTACCTGGCTCTTTCAGGAAGAAACACCGAGTTAAATAAAAAGGTTTTGATTATGTTTAAGACCTTGAGAGAGGATATTCAAACGGTATTTGTTAAGGACCCGGCGGCAATAGTGAGCCTATTTAGCCAAGGAGAAGGAATATGAGGGTTGAGATACTTATGCTCATCAATGAAGAACCGGACAAACTGGAAGAGTTCGTAAGGCAATTAGACCCCGTGAATGAGGTGATGCCATGGGTCATGCGTTGCCCGAAAGGGCAAAAAGGGCAAAGAATTCGTATTTAGAGAGGTGAAGAAAATGGCAAAAACCATAGTAGAAATAAACGAGAAGATAAAAGCAGGCGATGCGGTAGTTGTTACCGCTGAAGAGATAGTAGATATCGTAAGCCAGAAAGGTATCAGGAAGGCGGCACAGGAAGTGGATGTAGTTACTACTGGTACCTTTGGTCCCATGTGTTCTTCTGGCGCCTATTTTAATACTGGGCACTCTAAGCCGCGCATTAAGTTGGGCGGGGGTAGAACCTATCTCAATGATGTTCCGGCTTACGCGGGGTTTGCCGCAGTAGACCTGTTCATAGGGGTGACGGCAATTCCAGATGACGACCCCAAGAACAGGACCCATCCCGGTGAGTTCAGTTACGGCGGTGGGCATGTAATAGAGGAACTTGTTGCAGGAAAGGATATCCGATTGGTAGCCACTGCCTATGGTACGGACTGCTATCCCAAGAAAAGGCTGGAAACCCTGATCAACATTAACGGCCTAAACGAGGCGGTGCTGTTCAACATCAGGAACGCTTACCAAAACTACAACGTGGCCGTGAATCTCTCCGATAGGACAATTTACACCTATATGGGGGTGCTCAAGGCCAATCTAGGGAACGCCAATTACTGTTCAGCAGGTCAGCTCTCCCCGCTGCTTAATGACCCCTACTATAAGACCATAGGCATAGGAACCAAGATATTCCTGGGAGGGGGAATCGGCTATGTCGCCTGGCAGGGTACACAGCATAACCCCAGCGCTCTCCGAGGCGATAACGGAGTTCCCAAGAGACCAGCTGGAACACTAACTGTAATCGGCGACTTAAAGCAGATGGCGCCGAAATGGTTAGTGGGCACGAGCTTCCTGGGGTACGGCTGCACCATAACTGTTGGCATTGGAGTCCCTATCCCGATACTCTCCGAAGAAATCCTACGCTATACGACGGTAGGAGATGCCGACATTTTCGCCCCTATCGTGGACTATTCTGAAGCCTATCCCCAGAGGAAATCGGACATCCTGGGTGAGGTCAACTACGCTCAACTCAGGAGCGGGAAGATCGCGGTTCAGGGAAGAGAGGTTCCCACTGCTTCTTTATCGAGCTATCCCGGGGCACTAGAGATCGCCAACACTTTAAAGAACTGGATCGAGGAAGGAAAGTTCTTCCTTACTGAGCCGGTAGCGCCATTGCCCGGTGTGGAATCAGGGGTAACCTTTAAGTCTCTTGAGGAGCGTCCAATAGACTAATCGAAGAAAGAAGAGGTGCGAGGTGGCGAGAGGTAGAAGTAGCCCCTGGCCAAACAGGGGTTGCTTCTACCAGAAGGTGGTGCTGAGGGAGGTGAGAAATAAAACGAATATACCTTGATTATGCCGCTACAACGCCGACTCATCCCGAGGTAGTGAAGGCTATGCTGCCGTACTTTACCGACGCCTTTGGTAACCCTTCGAGCCTTTACTGCTGTGGGCAGGAGGCGAAGGCAGCCATTGAGGAGGCGAGGGGTAAGGTAGCTGGTCTTATTGGTGCGAAGGATGCGGAAATTGTCTTCGTCAGTGGTGGCAGCGAAGCTGACAATTGGGCTATAAAGGGCATAGCCCTTGCCCATGAGCACAGCCGGAACCACATCATTACTAGCTCTATTGAGCATCACGCGGTAATAGAAACGTGCAGGTTCTTGGAGAGACGGGGATTCAGGGTAACCTACCTCCCAGTAGATGAGTATGGTCTGCTTGACCCTGATGATGCCAAGAAGGCTATCACCAGCAAGACGATGCTGATTTCGGTCATGCACGCTAGCAATGAGATAGGCACTATAGAGCCGATAGCTGAGATAGGCAAGATTGCCAGAGAAGCTGGAATATATTTTCACACCGACGCGGTGCAGACCGTTGGGCACTTACCGATAGATGTGAACGAGCTTGGCGTAGATTTACTCTCCATGTCAGCACATAAACTGTACGGCCCCAAGGGTGTTGGTGCGTTGTATATCAGAAAAGGCGTAAAACTGGTGCCTTTCATGCATGGTGGTGAGCAAGAGAGGGGGCGTCGAGCCAGTACTGAGAATGTTCCCGGGATTGTTGGCTTTGGCAGAGCCGTGGAACTTGCCCGACAGGAAATGAGACAGGAGGCAGCGCAGCTGGCCTGTCTCCGGGATCAACTCATTAGAGGTCTGCTGGAGCGGATTGACCACAGCCGGCTAAATGGTCATCCATTGAAGAGACTGCCTAACAATGTGAACATAAGCATTGATTTTGTTGAGGGGGAGTCGATGGTTCTGCATCTTGACCTGGAAGGCATTTGTGCCTCTACCGGTTCAGCCTGCAGCTCATCAAATCTCGAGCCGTCTCATGTACTCCTTGCACTGGGGCTCTCTCATGAACAGGCTCACAGCTCATTGAGGTTTAGTCTAGGGAAGTGGACCACTGAGGAAGAGATAGAACGGGTCTTAGATGTCTTGCCTGGAATTGTAAACAAACTCAGGGCTATGTCACCGCTATTAAAAAGCCATAGATAGGAGAAGAGGATATGCGTGATGTTTGGTCGCGATACAGCGAGAAAGTGATGGAACACTTCAAGAATCCGAGGAACGTGGGGGAGATAGAGAATCCCGATGGCATCGGACACGTGGGGAACCCGGTGTGTGGCGATATAATGGAACTATACATTAAAGTAGATAATGGTATCATTACCGACGCAAAATTCAAGACCTTTGGTTGCGGAGCTGCCATCGCTACCAGCTCCATGGTCACTGAGTTGGTTAAAGGTAAGAGTGTAGAAGAGGCACACGAGATCTCAAATAAGGCGGTGGCTGAAGCCCTGGGTGGGTTGCCACCAATTAAGATGCATTGCTCAGTGCTAGCTGAGGAAGCGCTGAAATCAGCAATTACTGACTATCTAGTTAAGTCCAAAAAAAGAGAGGAGGTGCAAAATGTCGCAGAAATTCAGTCCAGTAAGTGAAAAAGACATAAGCGGGGCTATAGTCGCTGAATTTGCCGCCCAGTTTCAAGAATATGTAGAAAGCGACTGTATCATCATCGGCGGCGGTCCCAGTGGGCTTATGGCAGGCAGGAATCTGGCAAGAGCCGGCAAGAACGTGCTTATCGTCGAACGGAATAACTACCTGGGGGGTGGCTTCTGGATCGGGGGTTTCCTGATGAACACAGTAACCATAAGACATCCCGGAGAGAGGATCTTGGACGACCTTGGTATTCCCTACAAGGCTGTTAAGGAGAATCTATGGGGAGCCATTGGTCCTCATGCGTGTTCAAAGCTTATTGCTTCAGCCTGTGACGCCGGTGCCAAATTCCTCAATATGGTGAACTTCGACGATCTAGTCTTAAGAGAAGATAATCGTGTTGTCGGGGTCGTGATTAACTGGACGCCCATTTCGGCACTGCCAAGAGAGATAACGTGCGTTGACCCTATTGCCCTCGAATCGAAGATGGTTGTCGACGCTACCGGTCATGATGCTCAGGTGGTGAGGAAATTGGAGGAGAGGGGACTAATCAAAACCAAGGGTTATGGTGCCATGTGGGTAGAGAGGTCGGAAGACTTGGTCGTTGAGCATACCGGAGAGGTACACCCGGGGTTGATCGCCACTGGCATGGCAGTATCGACGACCTATGGACTACCCAGGATGGGGCCAACCTTTGGTGCCATGCTCCTATCAGGAGAAAAAGCGGCTGAGATCATTCTTGAGAAGTTGGGGTGAGGTTCCGCAGAATAGAGACGGTTTCCCTGTACGATGAGGGTGCGGCTGAGGTGCTAGATATAGGGGAGGTGGCTGAATATTTGAGAGGGAAGCTAGAGACTGTACCGGTCGAGGTGAGGGGGAATCCCTTTACCTCTCGCCCAGAGAAAGGCCCGGATTATGCGAGAAAGCTAGCGTCTATTAAGATTCAAGATGCGAGTAGGAGGATAGCGCTCGAGCAGGAACCTCTCTATGGTGAGATTTCTTACGAAGAGAGGAGAATTCTGGGAAAAACCAAGGCCTTCGGAGTCCTCTACGAGGGGTTTCAACTTCAAAGAGTCTTTTTGGAGCTCATAGCATGGGAGGAGCGTTCTCTTGGGGTTGTTCACATCTTCTTTACCAACCGTTTGTTTGCCACCTGGGAGGAGGGCGACAAGCGGTATCACGCGAGGACAAGCGTGTATGGTGTTCCCTCGGTTATATCGACCACGGGTCTCGTAGAAGCACCGGCCAAGCCAAGGGAGTACTACCTTCTTAAGCAACGGCACGAGATGCTGGGGAAGAACCTATTAGGACTCAAAGAGAGATTCAAAGGGCGTTTCGTCGATTACGACGACGAACGGCTTACCGAGGTTATGAAGGGTTATGTAATGCAGGCGGTTTTTTACCATCTTGTCGGCAACCCCTTTTGTGAGGATAAGGGCTGTAGACTTTATAACGCGCACTGGCAAGAGGAACTCGTCTTTGCTCAGCTTGAAAGCGGATACGAGTTCTGTGAGCAGCATGCCAAAATCTTAGACAGTTTACGTGGAAAATGAAAGCGGGGATTAGGGAGATACCGGTCAAAGAAGATAAGACAGTAAAGGAGCTTATGGATGAATTACGTCTCTCCTGTCTTCCCTTCCTGCTGGAGTTGAACGGGGAGATTTTTTATCCAGACGAGATAAAGGACAAAAGATTAGAGAGAGGGGACAAAGTAGCCTTAATCCCGCTTGTAGCGGGGGGATAGTGAAGTAGACGTAGGAGGGAGAATCCCGAAAGCCTGCCAATGGTTACTGTAGTCGGTCTTTGCGCAAAACCTGACCCAAGCTGAGGACAAGTGAGAGCAAACGATGATAGCTCAATTTTTTGTCGTATTCAAAGATTATCTTATCGTAGTTTTGCCCCTATGATCAGGTAAGGTTCCAGCCAGCATCAACAACGACATCGCTCCCAGTCATGTATCCCGAGGCAGGTGACGCTAAGAATAAGATAACTCGGCCGACATCATCTGGGGTACCGAAACAACCCCAGGGTACGCGGTGCAGCCGGGACATGTTGTATTCAACCAATTCAGGAGCCGAAACACCATAAGTGTGTATTATTCCTGGGCTTACAGAATTAACACGAATCTTGTGTTCTGCTAATTCCAATGCCAAAGTCCTAGTGAGCATTTTAACGCCACCTTTCGAGGCATCATAGGCTGTTAAGCACGATGTAGGATGGAAGGCACTAACAGAAGCAGTATTGATTATACAACCACCCTTTCCTTGTTTTACCATTTGCTGACTAGCCTTTAAACAACCCAGAAAAACCCCTCTCAGGTTGATATTCATTACCCTATCCCAAGTAGCGAGATCCATTTCCAAAATCGACTTCGCCGGATAGATACCGGCGTTGTTCACCATAATATCCAGTCCACCAAAGGTTTTAACTGCGGTCTCAATCAGATTAGTAACATCCGACTCTTGGGTTACATCACACTTCACAAAATCAGCTTTGTAACCAGCCCCAGTCAGCTCTTCAGTCTTCTCTTTTCCGGTTTCCGGGTTAAGGGCTGCTATCAGCACCGCCGCCCCAGCTTCAGCTAATCGCTTGGCACAACCGAAGCCAATGCCGGATGTACCACCGGTAACAATTGCCGCCTTACCGCCTAGGTCAAATAGTTCTCTGATAGAGAGGTATTTTTGCTCCGGTATCATCTATTCTCCCCTTTTCATATTTTTTGAGCCAGCATTCATACAAGTACTCCCAAGAGGAACCCAAGCACAGCTAAACCGGGGGCTAGCTGAACTCTGCCTCGGGTGAGGGACTAGCCCAATTGGAGTTAGTATTTCTCTTTACTGAGTTACTCAGTCACACATTGGATAGGATTATCAGCCCTAGGAACTAAACCTTTATGACCTGGTGATTATCAACTTCGATACCGCCGTCAACAACCAAGGTATGGCCAGTTACATGGGAGGATTCATCCGAAGCTAAGAACAGGGCAGCATAGGCAACTTCCTCCGGTTTACCAAGCCGGCCCTGTGGTATTATTGACGCAAAACCCTCCTGCTCCTCTTTAGACATTTTCAATACCATCGGCGAAGCAATAATCCCAGGGTTGAGGGCATTAACCCGAATCTTCTTTCTCGCCAGTTCCATCGCCGTGACCCTGGTTAGGGCGAGTATACCCCCTTTAGAAGCGCAATAAGCGCATAGATTGCGTGTCCCCCTGTCTCCACATTGGGAAGCAGTATTAACGATTGACCCTCCCCCTGTCTTGAGCATCTCGGGGATAGCATACTTCATCCCAAGGAAGACACCTTTGAGATTAATGGCCATGATTCTATCCCAATTTTCCTCAGAGCAATTTTCGGTGAAGGCTGACTCACCAATAATGGCGGCGTTATTATAGATAACATCTAATTTACCATAGGTATTAATAGTCTCCTTGACCATATTCTCAACATCCTCAGCCTTGGAGACGTCGGTCTTAACAAACATCGCCTCCCCACCAGCCTCCTTAATCATCCTGACCGTCTCCTCGCCCGCCTCAGCAACCCAGTCGACAACCACCACCCTTGCCCCTTCCTTAGCGAACAGAATCGCCGCTGCCTGTCCCATTCCCATACCAGCCCCGGTTATAATGGTTACCTTGTTATCTAGTCTGCCCATTTGCTTGCCTCCTTATTATTTACTATATATTTGTCATCACATTTATCCATACTTAAGTGGTGGCTCTCTCCAATTCAAGGCATTCCCCACCTCTACAATCGCAGAACGAATCTACGACCTAACCCTCTACACTGCTCCCGATTGCCGCCACACCAATTCTAATATTATAACGCAACAAAATAGGAAGTCAAGGTCGTGTATTCACCTCTACGATATGATTGGTAGCCCTGTAATACACCCATTACACCATCCCCCACAATCACGCCAAGTATCACCTATCTATCTCAACCAGCTCACACAACAGATAAGCCCTATCATCTAGACAACCAACCATAAGTCAATTTCCCGTCAACGGCCCGGCATAACCAAGCCCCTCTACATGCAAAGTATTACCCTTAACCCGGGTTCGCGCTCCTAACTTTGCCACCAGCCAGAGATTGGCATCCACATGCTCGGTGAGACGGGGTACGATGTATTCTGTGGCTCCACCCGCCAGGGCAGCGTAGATAATTAACTGGTCTGCCAGGTACCTATCAACTGTGGCCCCTGCCTTCAGGTCCGCTAACAGATTTTGAGCTACATATCTACCAATATCTTCAGAACTGCGCCCCCGCTTCCCTGCCTGGTCGGAACCCAGCAGGCAACCGGAATCTGTCTCCACCCAAACAGCTAGGCTGGCTCCTGCCTGCAAGGCGGTTTCATCCCATAAGGCTTTAATTCGGGCACGATAGCCCTTCTCCGCAAGCACCCTCCGGCATTCTTCAGCCATCCTCTGGCTAACCCTCTGCTCTCCCAGGTGAGAACAAAGGGCAAACCCGTTAACCTCCTTAACCTCCCCCCGCTTGAGCAGCTTCAAAGGCCTTAGACTGCTATCTACCGGCTTTATATTGACCTGAATAATACCACCCCCTCTAGGAACGTAACCGGGACGAATTATCTCCAGCCCCGCCTTGATACCCATCTTCGCCAAAGTGGGAAACAATACACGCTGCATGTGGTAGGCCGAGGGGGCGAAGTCTTGAAAGAGCCCGCCTGAGATTCTCAAAACGGTTTCCTCATCGGCAAAGAGAGCCAGGGGGAGCAGGGTCATTACCAGCAGGGTAGTCGAGCCAGCGGTGCCGATTTCCCACTGATAATGGCCGCCCTTTATCCTCCTTCCTGGTTTATAGGTGATCTCCTTAGAGTTCACTGCTGCCCCTTCCACCTGAGCCCCGCACATCCGGGCACAGGCCGCTACCGAAGTCAGGTGCTGAGGGCGCAACCCCGGTTTATCCCGCTTCGCTCTGATGTTATTTATATGCAGCTCTTCACCAAGCAGGGATGACAGGGCTACCGCATAGCGTACGATGGTGCCGCTTCCCGATTTCGCCGCTCCGTCAATGTAAATCATCTTAACTTGCCCTACCTCGGCTCATTCTAGACCAGAAAGATAGCGACAGCAAGCCTATCGGCTAGACCAGACCAAACCCCAAAGATGCCGGCGTCTCTTCACAAAAGGATATGTCGTCAGTAAAAGGGGGACATTCTGGCCCTGAAATTAATGAACACTCCAGAGCCTAGTTATGTGCCAGCTATTGCGTCCTAACACTGATTATGATATAATTTTACCAGGTGAAGATTGAGTTGTGAAGTGGGTGTTATTCCCACTTTTTTGTTCTAGAAGGAAAATAAAGGGAGGCCTAATGCGAGATGAAAAGCGATTTTATGCTCGCTATCACCCAGCTCTCAGCGGAGAAGAACCTACCTCGAGAGGTAGTTCTTGGAGCCGTAGAGGCAGCCCTAGTATCAGCCTATAAGAAGAATAGCTTTGAGGCTAATCAGGATATCTCGGTCAAGATTAATCCTAATACTGGCGGCATTAAAGTATGGGCTCAGAAAACAGTAGTCAATCTGCCCACGGATCGCCGCTACGAGATTTCGCTAGCTGAGGCACTTCAGATTAAGCCAGATGCACAGATTGGTGACACTATAGAGATAGAGGCTATTCCCCGCAATGCGGGACGTATTGCCGCTCAGACCGCCAAACAGGTTATCCTGCAACGGCTTCATGAAGCTGAGCATAGTGCCATATTTGAGGAATATGCTGATAAGGAAGGCGACATCATTACCGGTCTGGTGCGTCGCATCGAGTCCAGGCAGATCTTTATTGATTTGGGGAGAACAGAGGCGATACTACCAACAGTTGAGCAGGTGCACAATGAGAGGTACCGAGTCGGTCAGCGGCTCAAGGTTTGCCTCTTAGAGGTAGTTCAGACTAACCGGGGGCCCCGGGTGGTGGTGTCACGTTCCCACCCGAATCTGCTGCGTCGGCTCTTTGAGCTGGAAGTTCCCGAGGTTCTTAACGGCACGGTCGAGCTAAAATCAATTGCCCGCGAGGCTGGCTACCGGAGTAAGGTAGCGGTCGCCGCCCGCCAGGAAGGAATTGACCCAATTGGGTGCTGTGTTGGGCTAAGAGGCATCAGGATACAGAATATCGTCAATGAGCTAAATGGCGAGAAAATAGATGTTGTCTTATGGAACCAGGATAAGCCTGCCTTTATTACCAATGCCCTCAGTCCGGCCCGAGTAATAAGTGTTACCGTGAATGATGCGGGAGAGACAGCGACTGTAGTTGTGCCGGATAACCAGCTCTCCCTAGCCATCGGCAAGGAGGGACAGAACGTCAGGCTGGCCGCTAAACTTAGTGGGCTACGGATTGATATCAAGAGCGCTTCAGAAGCTGAGGCGGAAGCCAAGTCCTTAGTCACCGAAACGGAAGAAGGGGCTATAGCCAGTGAGGAGCTTCCTGCTGAGACACCAGCTACCGCAGTGCCAGTTATTGAGGAGCCAACTTCAGTCTCTGTAGAAACCACCAAGGCAGCCGAGAAAGCTGAAGAAGTCACCGAGTCGTTAGCCGCCGTTGATGCCAAGCTTGCCCCCCCAATTACCGTTGAAACACAGCCTATAAAGGAAAAAGCGGGGATTAAATTTGCTGAAGATATTGTAATCCCGACACCGGTGATTAAGCCAGGGGCTAAACCGAAGAAGAAAAAAAAGAGGGGTGCTTCCGGTAAAGGAAATGTTGAGGACGGCATTAAGATTAAGAAACTCCGCCGGACGCCAGGAACCCTAGAAATTGATGGGGAGGAAGGGTATTAGCCAGTATATACCACAACGCACCTGCGTGGCTTGCCGCCAGGTAAGACCGAAACGAGAGCTAATACGCATGGTTCGTATTGCCAACGGCAGTATAGAGATTGATACCGATGGCAAGAAGCTAGGGCGTGGTGCTTATTTATGTAAGAACCTGGAGTGCTGGGAGGCTGGGATAAAGGGTAATCGGCTAGATTATACTCTGCGAACTACTATTACTAAAGAGAATCGAGAACAGCTTATGAAATATAGTAAAGACGTCCTCGAGGAGTCAAAGAATGGCAAGAACAGTTAATTCGGGTAAGACTTTGAACCCTACCGGTAAAGGGCAGCGTGGTCATTCGCCACCGGTGGCGACACATTCCATCGAGATTCCGCCCACCCTAAGCGTACGTGAACTGGCTGCCCTCATGCAGGTTACCGCTATAGATGTTATCAAGCAACTGATGAGAAACGGCATTATGGCCAATATCAACCAGGTCATTGACTACGAGGCAGCGGCGGTGGCAGCCTCAGCCCTTGACTACAAGGTGATCCCGAAGCCTCACGCAACTCGAAAGTTAGCCAGTGTGCTCAGCGAGATTAAAAAGGGGCAACGTCTCCATGATGAGCTGCGCCAAGGTCTAAAGCCACGCCCCCCGGTAATTACCATTATGGGTCATGTTAATCACGGCAAGACCCGACTCCTAGATGCTATTCGTGAGACCAATGTCATGGCAACTGAAGCCGGCGGTATAACTCAGCATATTGGTGCCTATCAGGTAGAGGTCGATGGGCAAAAGGTCACCTTTTTGGACACGCCGGGGCATGAAGCCTTTACCGCCATGCGCGCTCGTGGTGCCCAGGTAACCGACATCGTCATTCTAGTTGTTGCTGCTGATGACGGAGTAATGCCGCAGACCCTGGAGGCTATCGACCATGCCCAGGCCGCCGGCGTGCCTATAGTCGTGGCGATAAATAAGATTGACAAGCCTGATGTTAACCCGGAGACGGTTAAACAGCAGCTGGCCGATACCGGCTTGCTCCTTGAAGACTGGGGTGGCAATGTAATCTGTGTTCCAATTTCAGCTAAAGAGAAAACAGGCATCCCTGAACTACTGAATAACCTCCTGCTGGTAGCTGAGATGGAGGAGCTTCGAGCTAATCCCTCTCAGCCAGCAGCCGGGGTAGTTATTGAAGCCAAGATGGACAAGACTAAAGGACCACTGACTACGGCGCTGGTTCATGAAGGGACCTTAAGACTGGGGGATACCATAGTAGTTGGTGCCACCTGGGGCCGGGTAAAGGCTATGTTTAATGACATGGGCAAACGGGTGAGGAAGGCCGAGCCAGCGACTCCGGTTGAAATCCTGGGCCTAGGTAGCGTACCCCAAGCAGGAGATATCCTGACCGCGGTGGCTAGCGAAAGCCGGGCACAGAAATTAATTCAGAAGCGGTTAGAAGAAAGGCAGCAAGAGCCAAAATCAGTTAATCTCAGCAATCTCTATGACCAGATCAATGCCGGACGAGTAAAGGAGCTTAATATCATTCTCAAAGCTGATGTTCAAGGCAGCATTGAACCGATAAGGAGTTCACTACAGGACTTAGGCACCGAGGAAATCCACGTTAGAGTTATCCATAGCGGCGCCGGTAATACCACCGAGAGTGACGTTATGCTGGCGATTGCGTCTAAGGGGGTAATCATTGGTTTTGGTGTTGGCTCTCAGCCAGGAGCCCGACGACTAGCTGAAAAAGAAGGAGTAAGCATCCGTTCTTATAAGGTGATCTACGACTTGATAAACGACGTGAGTAGCGCCCTTAAAGGTATGTTAGAACCTTCCTACGTTGAGGTTATTCAGGGACGAGCTGAGGTACGAGATATCTTTTCCGTCAGCAGGAAGGAAAAGATCGCTGGTGTCTACGTCACTGAGGGCAGAGTAAGTCGTGGGGTCTCCGTTAGGCTACGGCGTGGGGAACAGTTGGTGTCTGAATCTACGGTTAGCAGCCTCAAGCGCTTCAAGGACGATGTGAAGGAGGTAGCCGCAGGCTACGAGTGTGGTGTGGGTGTTAAAGATTTTAGTGACTTTCGAGTTGGCGATATACTAGAGTTCTTCCGCAAGGAGCTTAAGCAATAAGCGGTACTAGAATAAGGAACGATTATGGCGCATCGCATCGAGCAGATAAATAAGCTCATCCGTCGCGAACTCAGTGAACTACTTCAGCATCAAGTCAAAGACCCTCGACTTGATACCTTTGTGGCCGTAACTGAGGTCACCACTTCTCCCGACCTGAGACATGCCAAGGTATTCGTCAGTCATCTAGGTGATGAAGCCGAAAAGCAAGAGATACTGAATGTCCTTATAGCTGCCTCAGGTTTCTTTCGTAAAGAGCTGGCTCGACATCTTAAGTTACGACGTATTCCCGAACTGAGCTTTTGTTGGGATGAGTCTATTAAGCAGGGAGACCATATCTTGCAGTTAATTGACCAGGTCACTAAAGACAGCACTCCCAACCAGCCTGAGGCTTGATTACGAACAGCGTCTCGGAGCTTACTAACTAAGTCACTGGCGATAGCAATCCTAACCGACATCGAGATTTACTGTGGATGGCATCTTAAACATTAATAAACCCCGGGGTAGGACATCTTTTAGCACTGTAGCCACGGTAAGGCGACTGACCGGGGAACGGCGTGTCGGGCATACCGGCACCCTCGACCCTGAGGCAACCGGGGTACTGCCTATCTGCCTGGGCCAGGGAACACGGGTTGTGGAGTTCCTGGTAGATACGACTAAGGTCTATCAAGCCCAGATTGAACTGGGGGTAGCTACCGATACCTATGACGCCAGTGGCCAGATTACTCAGCGGGGAGACCCGTCCGGCATTAGCCAGGAGCAGCTTAAGTCAGCGCTTGCCTCTTTTTGTGGCCTGATACAACAGAAGCCACCGATGTATAGTGCGGTGAAACATCAGGGTAAGCGGCTTTACCAGTTAGCACGCGCCGGCATCCAGGTTGAGAGGAAAAGCCGACCAGTCAGAATCTACCGTTTGGAGCTTACAGACTGGCAACCGCCACTAGCCACGATCGAAGTAGTCTGCGGTAAGGGCACCTATATCCGCTCCTTAGCTCATGATTTAGGGCAGGTGCTGGGTTGCGGCGCCAACCTAAAAAACTTAACCCGTTTACGGTGCGGTATTTTTGATATCAAGGATGCAGTCTCATTAACCCAGCTTGAGGATGCCTGCCACTACGGCTACTGGCACCACTTTATTCATCCCATAGATACCGTACTCTTAAACTGGTCCGCCATCATCGTTAATGACGACACGGGACGGCTCATACAGAATGGGCGCCCCTTGGTCTTGGAGAATAGTGTTAGTAGTCAAGAAATCGACGATCCCCAACTGGACCCCGTAGCTGGCTCTTCTCCTAAAAGCTGCCGTGCCTATAGCCTTGACGGCTACTTCTTAGGTGTGCTACGCTTCAACCCGGAAAGTCGGCAGTGGCAACCGGAGAAGGTGTTCCGATAACGAAACTAATCTTCTGGTGAACCGCAGACATAGCTGCCTAAATTCTTGACAGCCGGCATATAATATAATAAAAAATAGTCCGGCCCAATATTAATAAGGAGGTCACCGAAGGTGGGAGAGAAGCATGAGGCATATTGCTTTAAATGTCGAAGAAAGGTGCTGATGGCAAACCACGAGCACATTACCCTGAAGAATGCTAAACCAGCTATGCGTGGGGTCTGCCCAGTGTGTGGGACAAAAGTATTTAGAATTGGTCAAGGTTAATTATTAGCCTATTTGACAGTGCTGAAGCCACGATAGTGAGCAATGGGGTAAGGTGGGTTATTTAATAGGTCTCTTGTAGTAACCTGCTACCGCCGGGAAAGGAGAAAAATCAAACGTGGGGAACATAAATGTAGCTATCATAGGCGTGGGTAACTGCGTCTCATCTCTGGTGCAGGGTATTCATTATTACCAGAAGGCAAAAGAGAGCGAATTTGTGCCGGGGCTGATGCACGTTAATCTAGGGGGATACCATGTCAGTGACATCAATTTCGTGGCTGCCTTTGATGTCGATAAGAAAAAGGTGGGCAAGGACCTAGCCGAAGCAATCTTTACTTCACCCAATAATACCTTTAAATTCACCGAGGTGCCAGCTACCGGGGTCAAGGTGCAGCGGGGGATGACCCACGATGGCTTAGGCAAATACCTATCGGAAATAATAGAAAAGGCACCCGGCCCCACCGCCGATATTGTCAGAATCCTTAAAGAAACCCAGACCCATATAGTACTTAACTATTTGCCTGTCGGCAGCGAGGAAGCCACTAAATGGTATGTCGAGCAGGTACTGGCGGCCGGTTGTGGCTATATCAACTGTATTCCCGTCTTTATTGCGCGCGAGAAGTATTGGCAGAAGCGCTTTGAGGAAAAGGGACTGCCGGTTATCGGCGACGATGTAAAATCTCAGGTCGGTGCCACCATTGTTCATCGGGTGCTTACCCGGCTTTTCCGAGACCGGGGCGTTAAGCTGGAGCGAACCTACCAACTAAACTTTGGTGGTAACACCGACTTCCTAAATATGCTGGAGCGAGAACGTCTTGAATCCAAGAAGATATCCAAAACCAACGCCGTCACCTCGCAGCTAGACTACCAGCTTAACCCCGGCGACATTCACGTTGGTCCCAGCGATTATGTCCCCTGGCTCCTGGACCGTAAGTTCTGCCATATCAAGATGGAAGGGCGGACCTTCGGTGATGTGCCCCTGAACCTGGAGCTAAAGCTTGAAGTGTGGGATAGCCCCAACTCAGCAGGGGTGATCATTGACGCTATAAGGTGCTGCAAGCTTGCCTTAGACTGCGGACTCAAGGGGTCACTGACGGCTCCCTCGGCCTACTTCATGAAATCGCCACCTATCCAATACACCGATGACGAAGCCCGCCGCATGGTGGGAGAGTTTATTAATAGTTGCCGGCAAGCTAAACAGAAAAGTAATCCTTCCAAGTGATCACCTTAAATAAGCTGGTATAGGATTAGGCAGCTATATAATGAAGATAGCGTTAGTTTCGCCTTATGATTTTGCTTACCCCGGTGGTGTCGCTAATCATATTATCTCGCTGGGTCAACATCTGACTAAGCTGGGTCATGAAGTGAAATTCATTGCCCCGGCTTCCAGCCCGATTACTACCCTTGGCGACCGGTTTATACACATTGGCAAGCCGCGAGCTATTCCAATGAGTGGCTCTATTGCCCGTGTTACCATATCCCCTCGGTTATCAACCACCATAACTACCATACTGAATAAAGAGAATTTTGATATCATCCATCTTCACGAACCCTTGATGCCCATGTTATGCACTACCGTACTTCGCATGTCCCGCACCGCCAATGTCGGCACCTTTCACGCCTTTGACGGCAAGGGATATAACATTGCCAAGCCCTTTAGCCCCATGTTTTTCAAGAGATGGTTCAGCAAGCTTGACGGCAGAATCGCCGTATCTAAACCAGCTAAGGAGTTCGTCAACAAGCATTTCCCAGCCGACTATAACATTATCCCTAACGGTGTTGATACTGAGCACTTTTCTCCTAACGTAGCACCAATTGACGACTTTTGCGATGGAAAACTGAATATTCTGTTTGTCGGTCGCCTCGAGAAACGAAAAGGTGCCGACTATCTGCTGAAAGCCTACCAGCGGGTTAAACGCGTTATTCCCAACTCACGACTTATCATCGTGGGCCCGGGCACCAGACTGCGTAGTAAATACGAGAAGCGGGTCAAACAGAGCGGCTTAGAGGACGTTGTTTTTATTGGCTACACCAGTTATGACGAACTACCCAGATACTATAAAACAGCCGATATTTTTTGTGCCCCGGCTACCGGCTGGGAAAGCTTTGGTATTATTCTACTGGAGGCGATGGCAGTGGGTAAGCCGGTCGTTGCCTCAAATATAGATGGTTATGCCAGCATAGTAACTCACGGCGCTGAAGGACTACTGGTACCACCAAAGGATGATGAAAGGCTAGCCCAAGCCCTGATTACTCTGCTGACTGATGAGATACTCCGGCAACAGATGGGAGCCAGGGGAATACTTAAGGCCGCCGAGTATGACTGGAAACACGTTGCCCAGCAGGTACTGGCCCACTATACCGAAGTGCTTAAGAAGGCTCCACAGAGAGAAACCTTCTCGTTAAGAAAAATGATCGTTGAAGACCTGGGTAAGCTGTTTTCTAGAAAAGTAAGAGCTAATGACAAAACTGACCCGAGCCCGTAAGTCCGCCTACCACCTCACCGAGCCAATAATACCGCTTCTGGTGAAGACGCATATCACCCCCACAACTCTAACCTGGATAGGCTTTGCCACAGCCCTTGGTGGGGCGGTCCTTATTGCCAGCGGACACCTTTTCATTGCTGGCTTCGTGGTGCTGGCCAGCGGTTTTCTTGATATGCTGGATGGAGCCCTGGCTCGCCACACTAACCAAGTTAGCCGTTTTGGCGCTATCTTCGATTCTACCCTTGACCGTATATCTGAGGCAGTGCTGCTGCTGGGCATCTTGGTATTCTACTTATTCTTGGGTAATCAGTCTGCTATTGGCATACTGCTTGTTGGTCTGGCTCTAGTCGGGTCGCCACTAGTGAGCTATATCAGGGCGAGAGCTGAGGCAATTGGACTGGAGTGTAAAGTAGGTCTATTTACGCGGGCTGAGCGGGTGATTGTGCTGGCATCAGGTCTTCTGCTGAGCCACCTTGGCAATGCCCTAATCATCGCCCTAGCTATTATAACAGTATTCAGCTTTATTACCGCGGGACAGCGGTTATCTCATGTGCTAAAGCAAGCCAAAAAGTAGCCTTGGGGAGGTCACTATAAGTATCATATCCCAGCCACTTTTATCGGTAACGTTACTTGTGCTATAAATTACTAAGAAGCTTAAAGGAGAGATAATGCCAGTTATTGCTATTATTGGAGCTCAATGGGGAGACGAAGGGAAGGGTAAGATAGTTGACCTCCTCGCGGAAAAAGCCAGGGTTGTGGTACGTTTTTCTGGTGGTGATAACGCCGGGCATACGGTAATTAATCACTATGGCGAGTTCGGGCTGCACCTCGTCCCATCTGGTATCTTCTACCCCGGGGTTACCTGCATTATTGGTAACGGGGTAGCCATTAACCCGGCAGTACTGATTGGTGAGATGGCCCAGCTTAACCAAAAGGGGGTGGATACCAGTGGTCTGTTTATTAGTGACCGGGCACATCTAATTATGCCCTACCACATCCTACTTGATGGCCTCGAGGAGCAGTCGCGGGGAGGGAAGGCAATCGGCACCACACGTAAGGGTATCGGGCCCGCCTTTACCGACAAAACCGCCAGGTTAGGTATCAGAGTCGGCGACCTTCTCGATAGGGAAGCCTTTCTGGAGCGACTCCGCCCTATTCTTGAGTACAAAAACACCATCTTGACCAAAATTTATGGGGCTGACCCGCTGTCACTGGACGAAATATATCGCCAGTATTGCCAGTATGGAGAACACCTGGCGCCCCTTATCCGGGAGACAACGGTAATGCTAGCCAGGGTCCTGGATAGAAATGAGCTGGTTATATTAGAGGGAGCCCAGGGGACGCTACTTGACCCCGATTTTGGCACCTACCCTTATACCACTTCCTCCTCACCACTGGCTGGTGGCGGTTGTTTGGGTGCTGGACTGGGACCAACCAGGATTGACTGGGTTTTAGGCGTGTTTAAAGCCTACTGCACCCGGGTGGGTAGCGGCCCCATGCCGACGGAACTACTGGATGCAACCGGTGGTTTGATTCGAGAGCGGGCTCATGAGTATGGCACTACCACCGGCCGAGCCCGCCGTTGTGGCTGGTTTGACGGAGTGGCGGCTCGCTTTAGCACCCAAGTCAACGGCTTGACTAGCATCGCCATTACCCGTCTCGATGTTCTCGATACTCTGCCTCACCTCAAGATATGTGTCGGCTATAAACTGGAGGGACAAACCATTGACTACTTTCCGGGGAGTATCACTAGCCTTGCCAAATGTCAGCCAATCTATGAGGAATTACCCGGCTGGCAGTCTCCTACCAGCGACATCCTTGACTATGAAAAGCTACCGGATCAAGCCAAGCAATATATCGCGCGACTCGAAGAACTCATTTCCTGCCCGGTGAGTATCATCTCGGTTGGCGCCCGACGAGAGGAAACCATTCACAAAGCTCCTATCTTGTAGCTTAGTTGATTAGCTCAAAAGTCACACGTACAATTTCTCGCTTGCTCTCACCACTGAAGGTATTGACAAACCACAAAAAAATGACTATACTCAAACCCCGACAGAGTAGAACTAACACGAAAAGGAGACAGAACAATGAAATGCAAGAAATGCGGCGTAGAAATACCAGCGGGGAGCAAATATTGCCCCAATTGTGGGCTAACACTAGAACATAGTAAAGGGGCAGTTTTGGAATCTGAAGGCCAGAATACTTCGGGAACTGGCAGGTTAGCAATCTTGCCTGCTGAACTTAAGGGATGGAACTGGGGTGCATTTTGGCTAAGCTGGATTTGGGGAATAAGAAATAGAACTTGGATTGCTTTTCTTTCATTCATCCCTTATTTTAGCCTTGTTTGGGCATTCATCTTGGGAGCTAAGGGGAATAAGTGGGCATGGCAAAATCAGAAATGGGATAGCATTGAGCAGTACAAGGCGTCACAGCACAGATGGGCAAAGTGGGGCCTAATTATATTTATAATTGGTATAACATCTATGATTGCTGCCTGGGCTTTGCTTTGGACCATTCTTGGACCCCTTGGATTCTTCCTATGGCCTAGTTAATGGCGCTGGCCGCTGCCATTTTAGGTTACAGTTTGTGTTCGTGTGTAGATACAGTGGTAAAAGAATCTTTAAGGATTGTACTCTGGTCACAGATAGCTCCGCCATATCATAGCATAGTAGAGAGTCTCTGAATCCCCTTTTATACCGGCAGGTCAATCTGGTAGTTTTTCAGGGTATCCCTGATAACGGCAGCTGTTTTCTCGTCTGGCTCGGTGAGAGGTAGCCGTGTTTTACCGACCGGAAAGCCTACATAGTTAAGGGCATATTTTATTGGAATAGGATTAGAGACAATAAATATGGCGTTAATCAGGGGCATGAGGTGGCGGTGTATCCTGGCGGCGACCTCAATTTTACCGCTGATATAGCTATCAATCATTTCCCTAATCTGGTTACCGACCAGGTGAGAAGCAACGCTGACAACGCCATAGCCTCCGATGGCTAATATTGGCAAAATGTCGCCGTCATTACCGCTCCAGACCAGGAAACCCTCCCTGGCGCCACTAATAATCTTAGAAATCTGAGCCAGGTTACCGCTGGCTTCTTTTAGCCCAATAACGTTATCAATCTGGCTCAGTTTGATAACCGTGTCCGCTGATAGGCTAGCCACGGTACGTGACGGCACATTATAGAGGATGCAGGGCAGGCTGGTGGCTTCGGCAACAGTCTTAAAGTGCTGGTAAAGGCCATCTTGAGTTGGTTTATTATAATAGGGAACGACTAACAGGCAGGCATCAACCCCAATTCGCTCGGCTTCTTTAGTCGCCTCCAGGGCTTCCGCGGTGCTATTACTACCCGTCCCGGCTATTACCGTCCCTCGCTCACCCACTGCTGCTTTCACCTCGGCAAAAAGACGCAACTCTTCAGTCCTGATAAGAGTGGGGGATTCCCCGGTTGTACCCACAACCAATATCCCGTCACTGCCCGAGCTAAGCAGGGCTAAGGCTAACTTCCCGGCTTGTGCATAATCGACCTCACCCTTCTCGTCAAACGGAGTTACCATGGCTGTTAACAGCCGTCCCAGTTCTTTCATCTTCTTGCCGCCTTGGGGTATACCCAGTCTCTTTTGACCATCTCCTCCGCAATCTGGACGGCATTTAGTGCTGCCCCCTTGCGCAGATTGTCGGCCACAACCCAGATGACTAAACCATTAGGGTGAGAGGCATCCCGACGAATACGCCCCACAAATACCTCATCGGTACCGACCACCGACCACGGCTGAGGATAAAGACTAATCGCCGGGTCATCAAGTATCTTGACTCCGGGAGCCTCGGCGAGAATACGCTCCGCCTCCTCAGCAGACATTGGATGAGAGAATTCCACATGGACTGCCTCACTATGCCCGGTAAATACGGGAACCCGGACACAGGTCGCCGAAATAGCGATATCATCGGCATGCATTATCTTCCTCGCTTCCTCCACCAGCTTCCACTCTTCTTTGGTATAGCCATTATCCCAGAAAACATCTATCTCGGGCAGTACATTAAAGGCTATTTGATGGGGGTAAACATGGGGGATAGTATTCCGTCCATTTAAGACCTGCCTAACCTGGGTTGTCAGTTCGTCCACGGCGGCGGAACCGGTGCCCGACACCGCCTGATAGGTATCGACAATAATGCGCTTAATGGGATTAACCTGGTGCAGGGGATACAGGACAACCACCAGTTGAATCGTAGAGCAATTAGGATTAGCGATAATACCCTGATGCCATTCAATGTCCTCGGGATTGACCTCAGGCACTACCAGAGGCACTTTCGGCATCATTCTAAAAGCGGAGCTATTATCGATAACTACGACTCCCGACTTAGTCGCTATCGGCGAGAAGTAGCGACTAATCTCAGCACCAGCCGAGAACAGAGCAATATCCATCCCGTTGAATGATTCGTGAACCGTCTCTTTAACCTCAACCTCCCGATTACCGACAAACAACTTCTTACCGGCGGAACGGTCTGAGGCGAGAAGACTAATTGAGTCCACAGGGAAGTTACGCTGCTCCAGCGTCTTAATAAACTCCTGCCCGACAAGTCCCGTAGCCCCAACAATGGCTACCTTATACCCTTTCATGCCCCCCCCGTAGTCCAAGCAAGGTATCTAGCCCATAGATTAGCCCTTTGTGTTCCATAACCCTTTTAATAGCCAGCAAGACACCGGGCATATAACATTCTCTGCTGATGGTATCATGGCGTATGCTTAATGTTTGCCCCAGCCCACCCAGGATTACCTCTTGATGGGCTAGGAGCCCGGGCAAGCGCACACTATGAATGGTAACACCTTCTACCAGCTGTCCCCGACTACTTGAGGCCTGCCTCGGCTCGGGCACATCAAATGGTTTGCCTTTAGCCTCGGCCATGACTCTGGCGGTAGATAAGGCCGTCCCCGAAGGTGAGTCAGCCTTCAGGTGGTGGTGTAGCTCTATAATTTCGGCATAGTCAAAATATTTAGCCGCTAGCTTAGCCAGGTGCATCATGAGCACAGCGCCGAGAGCAAAGTTAGGAGCGACGACTGCCCCTACCTGGTGGGCTAGTGATAACCGCTCAATCTCATCAACTTCAACGGCAGTTAACCCGGTGGTGCCGACTACCAGGTTGACACCCCTCTGCGCGGCAATGCGTACTGCGGGCATGGTGGCTTGAGCAATGGTAAAATCTACCACTACATCGGGCTGGCAACTGGTGAGGATATGCTCTAAATCAGAAGAAAGGGGGACAACCCCGGAGCCATCAGGGAAAGGCAGGTAATCCCCGGTAGCCCGTATGTCTACGCCACCTACTAGTTGCATCTCCGGCTCCCGGCAGAGAGCACTAACCACCTCTCCCCCCACTCTACCTGAGGCACCATGAACTACTACCCTGATTGGCTTCATAACTAATACCTATTACTGGGCGAATGCTTGGCAGTACCTCTGCCCCGGTCATGATGAAACTCACGCTGTTTTCCAGGGGGATACCCCGTAACCGCCGTATCCTTTACCTTTGCCCCGGGCGTCTCAGACGGACTATCAAGCACCGCTCTTCGTGACAGGTTTATTCTACCCATACGGTCAATTTCCATTACCTTGACCATAACTTCATCGCCCACCTTAACGACATCCTCGACGTTAGCCACTCTATAGTCAGCTAGCTCACTGATGTGAACCAAGCCCTCCTTACCGGGAAGAATCTCTACAAAAGCACCAAAATTCATGATACGCGTCACCTTCCCGGTATATATCTCACCAACCTCAACATCCCGGGTTAGGGTTTCAATAATCTCAATAGCTCTACGGGCTGATTTTTCATCAGTTGAACCGATAAGCACGGTGCCATCGTTATCAATATCAATCGTGGCTTTAGTTTCCTCGGTAATCGACCTGATTGTTTTACCTCCGGGGCCAATTACAGTGCCAATTTTATCTGGTTTGACCTTTATTTTATAGATTCTAGGTGCATAGGGGCTGATTTCCAGCCGGCTGGAGGCAATAGTCTGCTGCATCACATCCAGGATAACTAAACGAGCCTCCCGAGCTTGACCCAGCGCCCTTTCCAGGATTTCAATACCTATGCCCTTGAGCTTAGTATCCATCTGAAGGGCAGTGATACCCTCCGTAGTGCCGGCTATCTTAAAGTCCATATCACCGTAATCATCTTCTATACCCTCGATATCAGTTAAAACTGCATGGCTATCTTTCTCACCAGTGACCAGACCCATAGCTATTCCGGCTACAGCCCTCTTTATCGGTACCCCGGCATCCATCAGAGACAAGCTTGAGGCACAGACACTGGCCATAGAAGTGCTGCCGCTGGAGCTCAAGACCTCCGATACCAAGCGTATAGTATACGGGAAGTCTTCACTCTTAGGCAATATCGGTATGAGGGCTCGTTCCACTAGCGCCCCGTGTCCGATCTCGCGGCGCCCGGGGGTACCAATACGCTTAACTTCCCCGCTGGAGAAGGGGGTAAAATTATAGTGGTGAATGAATCGTTTAGATTCCTCGATGCCCAAACCATCAAGTTTCTGCTCCTGCCGGGTCGAACCCAGAGTAGTAATGGTCAGTACCTGGGTTCGCTCCCGGGTAAATAGACCGGAACCATGGGTACGTGGCAAGAGTTCTAACTCACAGCTTATGGAGCGGATTTCATCCAGACGGCGACCACTTACCCGCTGTGCCTTATCAACGATACTAGTTCTTATTTCCGCCCTAACCTTGGCATCAAAGACGAAGAGTATATCTTTCTCCGAGAATGATTCCTCCAAACGCTCCAGAAGTTCCTTCTCTAGCGTTCTAAAAGCCTTCTCCCGCCGGGGTTTATCCGCCCCTGTCAGAGCTTGAGCCAGTCGGTCGCCTATAATTTCTGCAATTTGGGATTCTAGCTCAGGGTTAACCTCAATCGCTGGGGCTTCTATCTTAGGTTTACCACAAGCAGCCACAAGCTGCTCTTGAAGCTTAATAATATCCTGGTTGGCTTCATGCCCAAATCTTATCGCCTTGATAACGATATCTTCAGAAATCTCGCGCGCGCCGGCTTCTACCATCACTATGGCTTCTTTGGTGCTAACCACCACGAGGTCAAGCTGGCTATCCTCAAGCTGGGCTAATGCTGGATTTAATATTAACTCACCGTTAATATAGCCGATATGGACAGCACCAACTGGCCCGTAAAACGGCACTTCCGACATTGATAGCACCGCCGAGCCACCGATAACTGCCAGAATGTCAGGGTCATTTTCCTGGTCAGCCGAAAGAACGGTGACGATAACCTGAATGTCCCGACGCCATTCCTTGGGTAAAAGCGGACGCAGTGGACGATCAGTAAGTCGACAGGCTAAAATTGCCTCCTGGCTGGGGCGTCCTTCCCTTCTGATAAAGCCACCGGGAATTTTGCCGGCAGCATACAGCCTTTCCTCATAATCAATCGTTAGCGGCAGAAAATCCACCCCTTCCCGCGGTTCGCTACCGACACAGACCGTAACCAAAACCACGGTGTCGCCATAGCGAACAGTTACCGCACCCTCAGCCTGGCCAGCAAGCCTACCCGTCTCTATGGTGAGCCTTCTGCCCCCCACTTCACACTCAAAAAGGTAACTCATCATACTCCTCCCGGCGAAGGCTTTACTTGCGTAGCCCGAGCCGTGAAATTAGGTTACGATATCGGTCTTTATTTTCTCTACTCAGGTAAGCGAGCAACCTTCTTCTCTGCCCTACCAGCTTAAGCAAGCCACGTTGTGAGTGGTAATCATGCCGATTAGTCGCCATGTGCCCGGTTAGCTGATTTACCCGCTCCGTAAGTAGCGCCACCTGAACCTCAGCAGAACCGGTGTCTCCTTCATGGAGCTTAAATTGCTCTACAATACCTGCCTTTTTTCCTGTGTCCAAACTACACCCCCCCGAGCCATATTTTATCAAAAGCTAGAAGATTATAGCACAATGCCGAGGTGGCTGTAAATTCATAATTGATAATGACGGCAACAATTTCTTAAATGGCTACTTTGGCATTGACTTAACAAACCATGTTGATTATAGTGGGAGCGGCATCCATACCTTGATTCAGCATTAGCTTTAAGCCTCAATCCCCCTAGGGTTAAACAAAACAACCCCGGAAAGACCTTTGGAACTGGAGGGTAGCGTCAAAGACAAAAGAATAAAAATACCAAGGAGGTACTAACATGCCATCAGATACTGGCAGTGCAGCCCTACCCTCTCCTAGCCACATAGGTGTGGTCGTGAAAGACATGGATAAGACAATCGAATTCCTCTCCTCAATCTGGAGCCTGGGTCCCTGGCAAACCATGGAATATTCACCCCGCCAGGATGAGCTGTTAGTGGGTAAACCTTTCCGGCAAAAGGTCGCCCAGGCTAAACTAGGGTCAACGATACTAGAACTTGTTCAGCAGATAGAGGGGGGAGGACCCTGGCCCGAGTTTCTCGAAACCAAAGGGGAGGGGCTACACCACATCGCCTTCAGCATCCCAAATTGGGATGAGATGGTGGCAAGAGTGCAAAAACAGGGGGCCAAGATGGTGGCCGGTGGTATCTTTGAGGGGAAGCGCTGGGGCTATTTTGCCACTGAGCCCGGGGGTATTCTGGTCGAATTCGGGGAAAAATAACCGAGGTGTAAGACCAAATAACTCCGTCCTCTCCGCTGGATGTATCCGCTAATATGTGCTAGGCTAGGTTTAACTTCTCCGATTAGGAATGGCTCTATAAGTCATGAATGTTGGCGTATGTAAGATTAACCTCCGTTTACCAGAAAATCTATCCCTCAAGGGTAAGAGACAGGTACTAAAATCCATTACTAGCCGGGTAGGAAATCAGTTTAATGTTTCCGTAGCTGAGGTTAGTGACCACGATTTATGGCAGTTGGCCACACTCGGAGTCTGCTGTGTCAGCAACAGTAAGCGGTATACTAACGAAGTCCTGTCAAAGGTAGTGGATTTCATTGCTGGCAGCCGGTTTGAGGTGGAGATACTCGGCTATGAAATTGAAATCCTGCCGGTTTCCTAAACGTCCATTATGAAACTGAAGCCCTGTCTGTTTTACAAAAACCTATTATGAAACTGAGGCCCTGTCTGTTTTACAAAAACCTATTATGAAACTGAGGCCCTGTCTGTTTTACAAAGACTTATAATGGATACCGTAGCCTTCATTAACTATCTTACCGCTCAGCCAGGTTATAGTGGTCAGATTGCCCATATCGAGACAATTCCCGCCCGCAAACCAAGCTATGCTGAATTAGATAAACCGCTGGTTAGCCCTCTTCAGGATTGCCTCCATGAGCGCGGGTTATTACCCTTCTACATTCATCAGGCGGAAGCCATAAACCACGCTCGAGCTGGCAGGAATGTGATGATATCAACCTCAAGTGCCAGCGGTAAGACCCTGTGCTACAACACCCCGGTCCTAGAGACCATCCTAACCGAGAAATCCAGTCGCGCCCTCTACCTCTTTCCAACCAAGGCACTGGCCCAGGACCAGTTGCGCAATCTGTTTGAGCTATTCTGTCCCAGTTTATGTAGCGCAGAACAGTTTGCCACTTTTGACGGCGATACGCCTCAAACTGAGCGAGCGGAGATAAGAAAACAAGCCAGAATAATACTTACCAACCCCGACATGCTTCACCTTGGCATACTGCCCAATCACCAGTCCTGGACCAGGTTACTACGCCACCTGAAATATGTGGTCATAGATGAAGCCCATACCTACCGCGGTGTCTTTGGCTCTCACGTTGCCAATGTATTGCGTCGCCTGCGCCGTCTGTGCCAGCTCTACGGCTCAAACCCCCAGTTCATCTGCTGCTCGGCTACGGTAGCTAATCCCGGTGAGCATGCCGAAAGACTGGCAGGTTTACCCTTCACCATAGTTGATAATGACGGCTCGCCCCAAGGTGGGAAAGACTTTGTCTTCTGGAATCCCCCACTAATTGATGAGGCCAGGAGTGCTCGACGGAGTGCTAATAGCGAAGCCGCCAGCCTGTTTACCGAGCTGGTGAGTCAGAATATCCGCAGTCTAACCTTCGCCCGCACCCGTCGGCTGACCGAACTTATCTATATCTACGCAAAGCAGCGGCTTGCCCAAGCCAGCCCCGAACTATCCGAGAAGATAAAACCTTATCGGGCTGGCTACCTACCTCAAGACCGCCGTCACCTAGAGCAGGCACTCTTTAGCGGCGAGCTCCGGGGAGTGGTAGCCACCAATGCCCTGGAGCTGGGTATTGATATTGGCGACCTGGAGGCTACGGTGCTCACTGGCTATCCGGGAAGTATAGCCAGTACTTGGCAGCAGGCCGGCAGGAGCGGGCGGGGTAGAGATAAATCGCTGAGTCTTCTTATTGCCCTGAATAACCCCCTAGACCAGTATTTTATGCGTCATCCCGATTACTTCTTTCAGAAGAGCTTTGAGAATGCCCTGGTTAATCCTACCAACCCCTATATCCTAAGAGCCCATCTTCTGTGCGCTGCCTGGGAGTTGCCGCTAACAAGTAGTGATGAAAATTTCTTCGGCGCTACCCTAAGCCAGGAAAGAAAAGAGCTGGAGAGACTGGGCCTGCTCCGGGAGCGTCGTAACGGCAAGTGGTATCTCTCACCAGCTATCGGCTACCCCGCTCAGGGTATCAATATTCGTGCCACTTCCGGGGAAAGCTTTGCCGTTGTTGACACCGCTACTGGCTCCCTGCTGGAGACGGTAGAGGCAAGCGTTGCCTTCTTTCAGATACATCCCGGGGCTATCTACCTCCATCAGGGAGAATCCTATCTCGTCACCAGGCTCGACCTTAGCAGTCACACCGCCTATGCTGAGCCGACTACCGCCACCTACTACACGCAGACCAAGGAGCTCACCGACTTACATATCATTAGGGTAATTCAGGATAAAGAGTGCGGGCCGGTGAGGGTATACCTCGGCGAAGTGGAGGTGACAACCAATGTGGTCGGCTTTAAAAAGAAGGCCCAGTTCACCGAGGAGGTAATTGGTGAGGAACCCCTTGACCTGCCCCCACAGCATTTTCCTACGGTAGCAATCTGGTTTGACCTGCCTCCTAAGGCCATTGCCCGAGTGACTCAGGAGCAGCTGGACCTGGCCGGCGGACTGCATGCTGCTGAGCATGCGGCAATAGCCATCCTTCCCCTATTTGCCCTGTGTGACCGTAATGACATCGGCGGCGTGTCAACTCCCCTCCACCCCGATACCGGCAGAGCCCAGATATTCATTTATGATGCTTACCCCGGCGGGGTGGGCATTGCCGAGAAGGGCTTTGACTTGATTAGAGAATTATGGCAGACTACACTGAGGACCATTAAAGAGTGTCCGTGCCAGGAAGGCTGCCCCAGCTGTATTCAATCACCAAAGTGTGGCAATAATAATCAGCCTCTGGATAAGTGGGCCGCTCAGCTCCTACTTGAGGGACTGCTAGCTTAATACTCGAGAAACAAGAAATAGAGCCGAACAGGGAAGCAAAGCTCTACCCCGAGACCCCCTACCCAAGAGAAGGACATAAGCTGGCTAAATAGCCTAACGTATATATCGAGGGAAGAATGTTCACCATAAACATAGACCCGGTAGCCTTTACTATCGGCTCAATAGAGATCAGGTGGTATGGCATCCTGATTGCCATAGCGGTAGCGGTAGTTATCCTGTGGCTGGTGCGACAAATAGAATCACTAAGGAAAAAGGGGGAGCTACCTATCATTCCAGATATGATGATCGCGCCGGCTGGCATCATATCTGGAATGATAGGCGCCAAATTAGTCCATGTCTTTGAGAGATGGGACTTTTATATCCAGAATCCGACAGCTATCTTCAGCGGTGGCGGCTTCGCGGTATACGGTGGCATCCTCGGTGCTACCTTGGGAATATGGATTTACCTTAAGCTCACTCACCAAGACGAATTACTCAAGCATTTTGGTTTCTTTATCGACCTGGTTACACCAGGAATTATACTGGCTCAAGCTATCGGCAGGATAGGTTGCGCCATAAATGGCTGCTGCCACGGCAAGCTGGCGCCAGATTGGTTTCCCCTGAGCTTGGTTTACACTCACCCCAACACTTCCTGTGCTTTCGACCTCCGTGGAGTACCCCTTTATCCCACACAGCCTGCCGAGACTGTATTTGGTCTAATAACCTTTGCCATACTGCTCAAATTAAGGGGACGGCTTAAGCCTGATGGCTCGCTGTTTCTGGTCTATCTCATTATGTACTCGGCGTGGCGTCTCGGTATTGGTTACCTGCGCACCGATATGCAATTTATCTTTGGCCTGAGTCAGGCTCAAATCATCTCTTTAGTCGTCTTGGTCGCGTCTATCATCTGGCTGGTTTATATGCGGCGCCACTTTAAGGTTGCCGAACAACCCTCCGGGTAATGTTAAGCACTGGGTCTCACCACAATATATGTCTTACGCATATAACCGCTCACCAGATAATTGGGCATCTTCTATTATCAGAACAAGGGCAAGTTTCACTAAAGTGAGCGGCTGACCCTTAACTACCTTCCACTGAGGTCAGTATTCTAGTCCGGTGCCTTATCTTCCTCTTCCTTCAGCAGGTCACCAAATACCTCGGCATGATATAGTTCATGGTCTCTCAGGCGTAGCAGAAGCCTTTTTAATTTAGGGTCTTCAGTCTCCCTGGCAGCGCGGTCATACTCAGCAGCCACCTTCTTTTCAATATCAATATCGGCTCGGAGCATGTCGGCAGTTCTGGTTGACTGGTCAACATCAGCATGCTCAATTACTGGTTTGCCACTAATATCGACTATCTTCTCGGCCAGCCAGCCCAGGTGCTGCATCTCATTAATCGCCTGGTCTTCCAGCTCCTTTTTCGCCTCCTTATTGGTCGTCATATATGATTGGAACATATACTGAAGGATAACCGTATACTCATGCTCGACACCCCAATTAAGAGTCCGGATAACTCTGTCCGTACGACTACCCCGCACATCCTTGGCCCCTTCCCTCTGTGCCTTCTCCACAAAGTGCTCAAAATCAGCGTGGTGTGATTCCTCATCAGACAGGATGCGCTGTAGCAGTCGCTTTATCTTGGGGTCACCGATAGCCTCAATATGCTCCCGATACAGGCCAATAGCATCCTCTTCCAGCAGCACGCCGTTTGCCATCCAATCAGTCACTAAACTGCCACCCATCCGCATCTTGCCTCGCTTAAGACTAGGGGTGCCACCCATCTCAACGACGGTCTCCGCCAGCCAGTCCAGGTGACGCATCTCCTCCCGGGCGATGGCCTCAATCTCACAGGACATCTCACCCTCCGCCATAGCATAGGCATGGGTCAGATACTGGATAATAGCCCCGTGTTCACCCTCAAGATCCTCATTTAGCAGCGCAATAACTTTATCCTTATCCATTAGCTCCTCCGTAATTAGTCGTTCCTCTTGAGTATCTCCCAGCCATATGAACCGGGTAGCTACCAGCTCTGCCCCGGGTGAACCATACCGTAGGCAGTAGCAACCTCCTTATTGAGGCCAGCGATAATGGGAAAGGGTATCTTTACCCCTACTTTTTCCTCTATATTGCGTACCCAGACGATGTATGACGAAGTGCCGTCAACACTCAAGCCCAAAAGCTCTGCCCCACGCTTTTTTTAGCTCGGGGTAGATTTCAGCAAAGGCGATAAACTCGGTGGTACACACCGGCGTGAAATCCGCCGGGTGAGAGAATAGAACCAGCCAGCTCCCTTTGAAGTCTTCCAGCTTGGCTGTCCCCTGAGTGGTAGCCGCTTTAAAAGCTGGCGCCGGCTCCCCCAGTCGGGGTAGACTAATTACCTATTCCTTCAGCTCTTCCATTTTATACCTCCTTTTATTTTGTTTCCTCTGAGTAGTGTCCTAAATATAGTCTTTTAGCTAGATTTCCACAGTCCGTGGATATTGCAGTACTCTCGGGCGGCTACCTTTTGTGGTTCGATTTCAAACTCCGCCTCTGGCTTATTCCCTGGCCTTAGAAACTTCCGGCAACCATCGCCGTCGGTAATTACCTCAACCCACTCTATGTAGTGCTTTTCCTCCATCGGGTGGGGAACACTACCAACCGTGACTTTCAGTCCGCTATCGGTCGCTTCAACAACCGGTACGTGCTTCTCCCGACCGGCATCCGCGGTCTTCTCCTGAAGTAGCTCCATCGGCTGTCCGCAGCAGACCAGTTCCCCCTGCCCGGCATGCAACACCTCAACAATATTACCACAGACATTACACCTGTAAACTTGTTTTAATCCTGTCATTTTCTGACCTCCTTTCATAAAACATCATTAAGCAAAATGGTTCTCTTTGTGCTTCTGAGCGATGGTGCTAGCCAGACTGTCCAGTGCCTTTAAATCAGCTTCTTTCGGGAAGCCCTTACTCAACACCGGCTCCAGTATTTCCACCTTCAGGTTAGGTATCATCCCGGCCAGCTGCTCCACCGCCTTGCCTCCCCAGCCATAGGAACCAATGATTGAGATAAACCTTAGTTTGGGCCTCAGGGCATTGGCTAAAAGGACAGCATAGGCAACCTGGGGATGGGGGCCGACTAAAACCGTAGGTGTGCCCATCACCACTGTGGCCGCATCTACCAGTGCCATCGCCAGTTTCCCGATGTCAGTTACCGTGAGGTCAAATTGCTTAACCGTCACCCCATTTTGGGCTAGTGCTCCAACAAAATATTCCACCATCTTACGGGTGCTGCCGTGCATTGAGACATAGGGTAAGACGACAATATTCCTGGGTTCATCAAAGACCCAGCTACGATAGGCTGCCAAGATGAATTCCGGCCGGTCATAGATGGGGCCATGACTGACCGCAATAACATCGATCTCATAATCCTTTATTTTCTCCAGGTGCTTCTGGATGTTCGTCCGGAAGGGCATCATGATTTCCGCATAGTATCTCTTGGCTGCCTCGTAGACCTGCCCCTCATCCCTTACGTAGAGGTCAGTGGTAGCCAAGTGAGAACCAAAAAGGTCACCGGGGAAAAGTATCCTATCCTCCCTCAAGTAGGTTAACATTGTCTCCGGCCAGTGAACCCAGGGGGCATGGATGAACTCCAGGGTCTTATCTCCCAGCGACAGGGTCTCTTTATCGCCGACGGTTATAAATCTTTCTTCCGGAATCAGAAGTAGGTCGATGAGCATCCCCTTACACTTCGGCGTAGCCACTACTCTAGCGCTAGGGTATTTTTCAATGACCCGAGGCAGGGCGCCGGAATGGTCCTGTTCCGCATGATTAGCCACAATATAGTCTATGCTTTCCACCCCAAGCCCGCTTAAGCGATGTATCAGTACGTCCCCCATAGTAGGGTCTACAGTATCAATAAGAGCTATCTTCTCACTCCCCTTAATTAGATACGAGTTATAACTGGTGCCATCAGGGAGCGGTATCAGGGCATCAAACAACCGCCGGTCCCAGTCAATGGCACCTACCGAGTAAACCTTAGGCCTTATTTCTACCGGTTTCATATTACTCCTCCTCTAGTAATCCAGCAGCCTTTTTTCACCCTCAATCTTCTTTATCCCGGTGATGTCCTGTCCTACTTCCAGTGTGCCCAGATATTTACCACTCTTATCCCGCACCGCAAAATATCTGATATATACCTTTATCCCCCTAAGGTCTATCCAGAACTCGGCTGAATCCCGTTTGCCACTCTTAAAATCAGAGAGTATCTGGTTTACCTTATCCACGCTGTGCTTGGGATGGCAGTTCTGAGCTGATTTCCCCAGCACTGAAGCCGGCCTTTTGAAGACTCTCGTCTCGTGTTTATTCCAGAATCTAACTAAATCATCCTCATCAACGAAAGAGATGTCCACCGGTATTGCTTCTAATATGCCGGCTAATTGCTCTTTATTGAGGTTCTCTATCATTTTCACAGTGGTTAATCCTCCATTTTCTCAAAATCGCTTTTAGCTGCCCCGCACACGGGACATACCCAGTCATCAGGGAGCTCCTCAAACGGCGTCCCCGGAGCAATGTTACCATCCGGGTCGCCCAGCTCCGGGTCATAGACATAGCCACAAACGCTACACTCGTATTTTGCCATCTTATCGATTACCTCCTTTTCTCCTCAATATAGCTGGGGGCGGTCTTAGGCGTGGTGCCCCGCTTAACCCGATGATAATATTCGTAAGTCATACATTCTTCCTCACTAAGGACATCCGCAGCTACCAGCTCACCAATGAAAATAGTGTGGGTGCCCACGTCAACTTTCTTAGTTACCCTGACCTCCAGATAGGCGACAGCGTTATCAAGGACCACCGGCGCCTGAGTCTCGCCTATCTTATAGTTAATGCCGCTAAGCTTATCCATGTCCCGACCTGACTTAAAGCCGAAGTGCCCGATAAAAGAGAGCGGGGTCGCCTGGCAGAGAACCGAAGCGGTAAAGACCCTGCTCTCCTGGATAAAGTCGTGGGTTAAATTATTTTTGTTGATACTTACGGCAATAGTCGGTGGCTCCGAAGTTATCTGAAACACCGTATTGGCAATCTGACCGTTGAGCCGGTCTCCCTTTCTTGAGCCGACTACATAAAGACCGTAACCTAATCTATGTAGCGCCTTGGGATTCATTTCTACCCTCCCCTTTTATTCACTAGACGACTGACAATCCTGGCACAGCCCCCGAAATTCCAGTATATGGTGGGAGAGACCTTGAAGCCTGTTTTTCGTGCCACCCTCTCGTTGCTCTCAGTATCCACCGATTCATCCACATCGAAAACACGCCCACACTGCTCACACTAAAGTGGTAGTGGCTCCGGGTATCACCATCGAACCGGCTCAGGCTACCGGCAAGGTCTAGCTCCAGGATCTTATCTTCCTGCTTCAGTAATCCAAGGTTACGGTAAACCGTCCCCAGACTAATATTGGGCACCTCTTTCCTCACCTCTTCGTAGATGCAACTTGCAGTGGGGTGAGAAGAGGTACCTTTCAGGATATTGAGGATTGTCTCCTTCTGTTTAGATTTTCTAGACATAGCACTCTAACTAAGTAGTAATAATAATCATTACTGTGATACAGCAACTCGCCAACTTTGTCAAATCCCCCTGAGTATGAAAGTTACTATTTTCGCCAACCCTCTACAGGAGTTCCTTTTCGCTGGCTTCAATTGCCCGCCGCAGTTCAGCGCTGAGCATCGCTGGCAGTCCCTCAATATCCACCCGGAGAAAGCCCCTGACTATGGTAGCCGTCGCCTCAACCCGGGTTAACCCTCGCGACATCAGATACTCCACCTCCTCTTCGGCAATCTTACCCACCGCCGCCTCGTGGGATAGGTCAATACCCGCCAGGGTACCCTTAAGCTCGGGGACGGCATGAATCATACCCTTGCCCTGCAGAATCAGCCCCCGGCATTCTAGATGACCCTTTACTTCAGGAGCATTACCCTCAATATAACCCCGGGCAATGACGTTACCGCCGGTAGTTATCACCCGGGATACAATTTCTGTTTTGGCACCCTTAGCGTTGAGCAGTACCCGGGACCCCACGTCCAGTGACGAGCCCTCGCCAGCCACCAGAATACTGTTGTACCTTACGGTAGCGTTCTCACCCACACACCGGGCCGCCGGATACATCTGTAAAGAGCGAACCGGCTTCATAAGCACATAGTTACTGAGAAATAAGCCATTCTCCTCCACCACAGCCACGGTGCGGGGGCGAACTGCCACCTCGGGGTTCCAGCTATGTATCATGGTAAAGGTAATCCTGGCACCTCTTTTTATGTAAAACTCAGAGACCCCCAGGTGCAGCCCGGGTTCCTCCTTGGAGGCAGTGGTGCAACCGGTAATGATATGCAGTTCTGAATCTTCCTCGGCAATGATGATGGTATGCACATTTTGCACCAGCCGCGCCTGCGACAAATAAAGACAGGCCTGGACCGGGAAACAAGCTTTCTGGCCGGGTAGAGCTCTGATGAAATAACCATCATGCTGGTTTAGCTCTATGTTAGCCGTGTACTTATCGGTATCCACGGCTACTGCCTGCCACCAGTAGTCCGCCATCCAGTCATACTTCTTAAGAGCCTGGCTCACCGGCATCACCTCGACGCCTTCTTCCCTGACCGAGCTATGAACCGGGGTATTGTCCATCTGAATATAGGTTCCCGACCGCTGAGTGGTGTCATCCAACATAACGCCCGCTTCCAGCATCTGCTTTTTGGCCTGAGCTGGAAGTTGTGATGGGTCAGCCTGATACGGTTGTTCCTCAGCCGAGCTAACGTAAGTACTTAAATCAATGTCCTGACCGAGAGCAGCCGGTTTATTAGCCGCTGCTTTAGCTTGGTCCCGATATGTCCTTGAGGTTTGCACCTTACTCATTAGTGAAACCTCCTTACCAAGCACTTGATACACTCCCCATAGCCCTTCTGTTTAATGGTTTTCAAGATTTCATGGGGGTCTGCCTCACAGCCTATTCTGCCATCACACATGACATAGCCGGTACGAGCATTGACATAGTCCAGAATATGACCGGTATGGGTAATGATAAGCCCCATGCACTTTCGGTCAACTATGGGACACTCTTTTTCCAGTAGCTCATTTATCAGCCTACCGATGAGCGCTATATTCTCCAGGTCAACTCCAGACTCGGGCTCATCCAGCAAGGCTAGTTCTGGTTTTTGCGCCATAAGCTGCATCATCTCGGAGCGCTTTATCTCCCCACCGGAAAACCCGTAGTTTATCTCCCTATCCAGAAAGTCAGCCAGGTCAGCCTCGCTAGCCAGCCGGCCAATAGTTTCCTCACTGCCTCGTTCCCCAAGACAGGCAGCAACCATATCACGTGTTTTTACTCCACGGACCACCGGTGGCCGCTGGAAGGACATACCAATGCCCAACCGAGCTCTCTCGTCCAGCGACAATCCAGCTATATCCTTCCCCTTAAAGGTAATACTGCCTCCGGTTACTCGGTACTTGGGGAAGCCCATTATTGCCGCCAGCAGGGTGGTTTTGCCACTGCCGTTCGGACCGAAGAGGACATGGGTTTCACCCATCCCTATTGTCAGACTCACATCATGCAGGATCTCTTTGTCCTCTACCGCCACCACTAAATGCTTTATCTCCAGCATGCTTCTATGCCCCCGCTTCTATTTACTCATCCTCAATCCAGAGATGGATGCTCTTTCCCAACAAACCAACCGGCCGGGTCTTTAAGATACTCATAATAGTCAAGTAGAACCAGATAATGTTCCCTTTCCTCAGCTACCAGAGTCTCGTAGAAATCTCTCTCCGTATCATAGGCAGCGGTTTGGCGCTGGTTTTTATAGTAATCATAGGTCTTGTTTTCCATACCCATCGCCGTCTTTATGGCATCAAGCTCGGTAGCTTGAGTCTTTATACCTGCGCCCATTACCTCTATTGCCTCAGCAAATATAGTCCTCAGTCTCCTACCTCTGTCCGGCTGAAAATCAGTCTCGGGCCAACCCTTCTTATTCCGCAGAGCCTGGTATATCTCCTCAAACTTCTGCTGGTGAATGTCTTCTTCACCAGCCAGGGATGCCAACAACTTCCTACCCATTTCGTTACTACTCTCCCGGCTAACCTTAAGATAGAATTCCTTACCATCAATCTCCATCTGGATGGCAACCTGAAGTGCCTGCGAGGTCCTATCCTGTTCGGTTTCCACGGCTAGTTTCCTCCTTTCAGATTATCATCTAAAACAAGCGCCCGCTTCCCAGACCTCTAAAGGATAGCCAGATATCAAGAAAACCACTGGGAAGCAAAATATAAGCCATAACCTGTAGATTACCGCTCAAAATTGACCCAGTTTAACATTTAGAATTGACCCACCCCTATTAACCTTTACCCGTTATTATGCTATGTAATGTCTTCTCCAGCAATGCGATTGTGTATGGCTTGGCAACAACCCCACTGAAGCCATATTCCTTAAAGCCAGCCATTATCGGGTCGGTGGAATAACCACTGGAAACAATTGCCTTTACATTCGGGTCTATTTCAAGCAATTTCCTGATGACCTCCTTACCTCCCACCCCTCCCGGAACAGTCAAGTCAAGAATAACTGCATCAAATGGCTGCCCAGACTCTTTAGCTTTTCTGTACCGCTCAATTGCTTGGGCACCGTTAACAGTAAGTTCCACTTCATATCCGACATCGGTCAGT